>ERZ894226.910-NODE-910-length-14144-cov-6.556675_pt1 | contig 14144 bp, 4 predicted proteins | sample MGYA00380294_ERZ894226 | MGnify/ENA primary metagenome ERZ894226 (study PRJEB32331, sample SAMN06328434) | human gut metagenome | biome: human gut microbiome; feature: stool | host: Homo sapiens | collected 2014-10-29 ... | reverse complement strand
GTGTAAATCATTTATATTTTTAATCTTTGCTCCTCATAGACAAAACATGTTCTTAGTCGAATGAAAAAAAGTAGTCTTTCTATCTAAAATTTTCTTTTCAGAATTGTCTTTTTAAGGTCGACTTCTCTCATAGTTTTGCTATCTCTTAAGGTTAATTGAAGCTTGCTTTAATCTTCAAAAGCCTTTGAAGATAAGCACTTGAAGGAGTTTGAGAAGCAAAAAAACTCTATTTAAGACCTTACATGAAGTGTAAGGTCTCATTTTCAGTGATCAAAGTTAATATAACTAAGCTTGTGGCAGAGATTTATGAAAAGAAGATGACTTTTTCCTATTTGTAATTTGTCTGAATATATCATAGAGTAGAGACAACAACAGAAAAAGGATGATTGATATAGATGGAAAATAAGGTACGTTTTAAACTACACAAGGTTAAGAAAAACTGGGTAACTATCGGGGTGACCACTCTCTCAATGGTTGCCTTGGCAGGTGGAAGCCTTCTAGCTCAAGGAAAAGTAGAGGCCGATGAGACAAGTATGCCAAATGGAGATGGCCTGCAACAACTGAGTGAGGATAGCACTGCCAGTCTAGTGACGACAACAACTGTTACTGAGCAAGCTAGTGCGCAAGCAAGTGTGTCAGCAGTAGAAACAGCCAGCGTAAGTCACGAAACAAGCCCTCAGGCGGCGACAAGTGCAGTCACTAAAGAGGCAACTGCTCAAGCGCAAAGTAGTCAAGTTAGCGGTCAAGAAGTGGCAGTTTCTTCGCAAACTCAAGCTAATGCCCAAGAAACACAGACTACGGAACAGGCCTCACAAGGTCACGCTACGACTCAAGTAGCTGGGCAAACAAGTGCTCAGTCTACTCCTAGTGTGACAGAACAAGCAAGACCTAGAGTCTTGACCAATGCAGCGCCATCAATTGCCACACGCGCTGCTGATAGTACTATTCGTATCAATGCTAACCGAAACACTAACATCACGATTACGGCCAGCGGTACGACACCAAATGTAACCATTATCACAGGGCCAAACACTCCTAAGCCAAACGTGACGGTGACAAGTCCAAATGGCACAAGACCAAATGTGACCATTGTAACGCAGCCAAATCAACCAAACAAACCTGTTCAACCGAGTCAACCGTCCCAACCTAATAAGCCAGTCCAACCAAATCAACCAAGTCTTGACTATAAACCAGTAGCTTCCAACTTGAAGACTATTGATGGCAAGCAGTATTATGTTGAAAATGGCGTTGTGAAAAAGAACACAGCGATTGAACTTGATGGTCGTCTTTATTATTTCGATGAAACTGGGGCGATGGTAGATCAAAGTAAACCTTTGTATCGTGCCGATGCCATTCCAAATAACTCTATCTATGCGGTTTATAACCAGGCCTACGACACGTCAAGCAAGAGTTTTGAACACTTGGACAATTTCTTGACGGCTGATAGCTGGTACCGTCCAAAACAGATTTTGAAGGATGGAAAAAATTGGACAGCTTCAACTGAGAAAGATTATCGTCCCCTTTTGATGACTTGGTGGCCAGACAAGGTGACACAGGTCAACTACCTCAACTATATGAGTCAACAAGGCTTTAGTGATAAGACCTATACGACAGATATGATGAGTTACGACTTAGCATCTGCTGCTGACTTGATTCAAGTTAAAATCGAGGAACGTATCGGTCGTGAGGGCAATACCACTTGGCTTCGTCAATTGATGTCAGACTTCATCAAAACACAGCCCGGCTGGAACTCTGAGAGTGAGGACAATCTTTTAGTTGGTAAGGACCACTTGCAAGGAGGCGCTCTGACCTTCCTCAATAATAGTACGACAAGTCATGCCAATTCAGATTTCCGTCTCATGAACCGCACACCGACTAACCAAACGGGGACACGCAAATACCATATCGACCGTTCAAATGGTGGTTACGAGTTGCTCTTGGCAAACGATATCGACAACTCTAACCCAACTGTTCAGGCCGAGCAACTAAACTGGCTCCACTACATCATGAACATTGGTTCTATCCTTGGCAATGATCCAAGTGCCAACTTTGACGGTGTCCGTATCGATGCGGTGGACAATGTGGATGCGGACCTCTTGCAGATTGCTTCTGATTACTTCAAGGAAAAATACCGTGTGGCTGATAATGAAGCTAATGCCATTGCCCACTTGTCTATCCTTGAAGCTTGGTCATACAACGACCACCAATACAACAAGGATACCAAGGGTGCCCAGTTGTCCATTGACAATCCCCTACGTGAAACGCTTTTGACGACTTTCTTGCGTAAGAGCAATTACCGTGGTAGCTTGGAACGTGTCATTACTAACTCTCTTAACAACCGTTCAAGTGAGCAGAAACACACGCCTCGTGATGCCAACTACATTTTCGTGCGTGCTCATGATAGTGAAGTGCAAGCTGTTTTGGCTAATATCATCAGTAAGCAGATTAATCCAAAGACGGATGGTTTCACTTTCACCATGGATGAGCTCAAACAGGCCTTCGAAATCTACAATGCGGACATGCGCAAGGCTGATAAAAAGTACACCCAGTACAATATCCCAGCTGCCTATGCCACAATGTTGACCAATAAAGACAGTATCACTCGTGTTTACTACGGTGATCTCTTTACCGACGATGGCCAATACATGGCTCAAAAATCACCATACTATAATGCCATCGATGCCCTGCTCCGTGCTCGTATTAAATATGTAGCAGGTGGTCAAGACATGAAGGTCACTAAGCTCAATGGCTATGAAATCATGTCATCTGTGCGTTATGGTAAGGGTGCAGAAGAAGCTAATCAACTTGGTACTGCTGAAACACGTAACCAAGGAATGCTAGTCCTAACAGCCAACCGTCCAGATATGAAGTTGGGAGCAAATGACCGTCTGGTGGTTAAAATGGGAGCTGCCCACAAAAATCAAGCCTATCGTCCATTACTTCTCAGCAAATCGACAGGGCTTGCAACCTACCTCAAGGATGCTGATGTGCCAGCTGGATTGGTTCGCTATACGGACAATCAAGGAAACTTGACCTTCACGGCAGACGATATTGCTGGTCATTCAACTGTTGAAGTTTCAGGCTATTTAGCGGTTTGGGTGCCAGTAGGTGCTTCAGAAAACCAAGATGCCCGCACCAAGGCTTCGACGACTAAGAAGGGTGAGCAGGTCTTTGAATCATCAGCAGCTCTTGACTCACAAGTCATTTACGAAGGCTTCTCAAACTTCCAAGATTTCGTTAAGACACCAAGTCAATACACCAACCATGTTATTGCACAAAACGCCAAACTCTTCAAAGAGTGGGGAATTACTTCCTTTGAATTTGCGCCACAATACGTGTCTAGTCAGGACGGCACTTTCTTGGATTCTATCATTGAAAATGGCTATGCCTTCGAAGACCGTTACGATATTGCCATGAGTAAGAACAACAAATACGGTTCGCTCAAAGACCTCATGGATGCCCTTCGTGCCCTTCACGCTGAAGGTATCTCAGCCATTGCTGACTGGGTTCCAGACCAAATTTACAATCTTCCTGGAAAAGAAGTGGTAACAGCCTCACGTACTAACAGTTACGGTACACCACGTCCAAATGCTGAAATCTACAATAGCCTCTACGCAGCTAAAACACGTACCTTTGGAAATGACTTCCAAGGCAAGTACGGTGGTGCCTTCCTTGATGAATTGAAGGCAAAATACCCAGCAATCTTTGAGCGCGTGCAGATTTCAAACGGCCGTAAATTGACTACCAATGAGAAAATCACGCAATGGTCAGCCAAGTATTTCAATGGAAGCAATATCCAAGGTACAGGGGCTCGCTATGTCTTGCAAGACAACGCAACAAACCAATACTTCAACCTGAAAGCAGGTCAAACCTTCCTTCCGAAACAAATGACTGAAATCACAGCAACTGGTTTCCGTAGGGTTGGAGATAAGGTCCAATACCTCTCAACGAGTGGCTACCTTGCTAAGAATACCTTCATTCAAATCGGTGCCAACCAGTGGTATTACTTTGATAAGAACGGTAACATGGTCACAGGTGAACAGGTCATTGATGGCAAGAAATACTTCTTCCTAGACAATGGTCTCCAGCTACGTCATGTCCTTCGCCAAGGCAGTGATGGTCACGTCTATTACTACGATCCTAAAGGGGTTCAGGCCTTTAACGGATTCTATGACTTTGCGGGTCCTCGCCAAGACGTTCGCTATTTCGATGGCAACGGTCAAATGTATCGTGGCCTCCACGACATGTATGGCACAACCTTCTATTTTGATGAGAAGACTGGTATTCAAGCCAAAGACAAGTTCATCCGTTTTGCGGACGGACGCACGCGTTACTTCATCCCAGATACAGGAAATCTCGCAGTCAACCGATTTGCGCAAAATCCTGAGAACAAGGCTTGGTATTACCTCGATAGCAACGGTTATGCCGTGACAGGACTTCAAACGATTAACGGTAAGCAGTATTACTTTGACAATGAAGGACGTCAGGTTAAGGGACACTTTGTCACTATCAATAACCAACGTTACTTCCTTGATGGCGATAGCGGTGAAATTGCTCGCTCACGCTTTGTGACGGAAAACAACAAGTGGTACTATGTCGATGGCAATGGTAAACTGGTTAAAGGTGCTCAAGTCATCAATGGTAATCACTACTATTTCAACAATGATTATAGCCAAGTCAAGGGTGCCTGGGCCAACGGCCGTTACTATGATGGTGACTCAGGTCAGGCCGTAAGCAACCGCTTTGTCCAAGTTGGTGCCAACAAATGGGCTTATCTCAACCAAAATGGTCAAAAGGTAGTTGGTCTCCAGCATATCAATGGTAAACTTTACTACTTTGAAGGCAATGGTGTCCAAGCCAAGGGTAAACTCCTTACCTATAAAGGCAAGAAATACTACTTTGATGCCAATAGTGGTGAAGCCGTAACCAATCGCTTTATCCAAGTTTCTCGCGGTGTTTGGTATTACTTTAACGCCTCAGGCCAAGCTGTAACAGGAGAACAAGTCATCAACGGTCAACACCTCTACTTTGACGCTTCTGGCCGTCAGGTCAAAGGCCGTTACGTCTGGGTTAAAGGCCAACGCCGTTACTATGACGCCAATACTGGAGCTTGGGTCAGAAAACGCTAGGGGCAGAAGAAGATGTGATTTTGGGACTATCCTAGATGCTTTTTGATTAAAATTCAGTAGGTACCTTCCCAGTCTCACCGCTTTTAAGCACTTGAAACATTTTGTTTCAAGTGCTTTTCTTTTATTACTATCTCTTGATATGCCAAGCAGATTGTAAGCAAAAAATGAGTTTGATTAAGAGAATCGTCAATAGACTGCTTACTTTAGCTTTAAATTATACTCAGTCATTCTAATGAAGAAGGTGGTGAAAGTGCTAAAAGTCGGAGTTTCTGTGTGAATTTAAGAAAATCTGAACGTTTTTTGGAAACGGTTTCTAACATATAAAAGCTATAGCTATATATCTTAGGCTTGTTTTTTCAAATGGATTATGGGTAGAAGGTTAGTCTTATGAGACTAGAGTTATGCATCTGTAATTGTATTCGTTTCCAAAATCCCTTAACATAGAATAGAGAAATAAAGTTATATTGAAAGGTGTATGTTATGGAAAAGAAAGTTGGATTTAAGTTGCACAAGGTCAAGAAAAACTGGGTGACTATTGGAGTTAGTACGCTGTCGATGGTTGCACTTGCGGGTGGAGCCCTTTTAGCGGACCAATCGGCACAAGCAGATGAAGTGTCACTTCCTAATGGTGACGGTTTTGAACAAACAGATGCAGGTATTGAGTCAAGTGCTTCATTGATTAATGAAAGCTATTCACCAACCTTGACGGAAGATGCTGGCCATTTGTCAGCGGTGTCATCTAACTATGGCAGTCAAACAAGCTCAGGCTACGAGTCTTCATCATCTGCCTCAACAGGAGGCTCATCACAGACTGTGGTAGGTGGTGGATCTAGTCAAGTCAGTTCGTCACAATCTTCTCAAGTCGTAGGAACACAAAACTCTAATTCATCACAAACGGGTTCTGCTTACCAATCAAGTAGCAGCTCGGCATCAGTAAGTGCTAGTGCGTCAAGTTCTTCAAGCTCATCAAGTTCAGCTTGGTATTCTTACTCGTCTTCATCATCATGGTCATCATCATCGTCAGCTAGCGGTTTTGCGACAATTACGACAAGTTCGTCTGACTCAAACGGCATTCATTGGAATGGTGGTCGAAACACGACAATCACCATCACAGCCTCAGGAACTACGCCGAATGTTACTATCGTTTCGAATTCTAATAAACTGTTTCCAAACATATCAGTAGGGCATTCGAATGGTTCAAATGCTAATGTCACTATCATTTCACAAGGTAACCAGCAAAATAACTCAGGTTACCAAATCATCACAGGTGAGACTAAACCAAGTGTTGATTCAAACAATGCCAAGTCTTCATTTGTCCGTGTAGGTGAAAATCAATGGTATTATTACGATCAATATGGTCAAAAGGTCAAAGGTGAGAAGGTTATCGATGGTAAGGCTTATTACTTCCTTGAAAATGGTCTTCAAGCTCGTGACTCACTTGTTAAAGGTAGCGATGGTTACACTTATTACTACGATAAAAATGGTGTGAAAGCTATCAACGGTTTCTACGATTTTGCAGGTTATCGTAAGGATGTCCGCTATTTCGACTGTTATGGTCACATGGCTACTGGTCTCCTTGAAATGTGTGGCACAACCTTCTACTTTGATACACAAACAGGTATCCAAGCTAAAGACAAATTTATTCGCTTCTCAGATGGCCGTATCCGTTACTTTATCCCTGATACTGGTAATATGGCTGTAAATACCTTTGTTCAAAATAAAGAAAACCAAGCTTGGTACTACCTTGATGAACATGGTTACGCTGTGACAGGAAAACGTATCATCAATGGTAAAGAATACTGCTTTGACTCAGAAGGCCGTCAAATCAAAGGTCAGATGATGCAACAAGGCAACAAGCAATACTACATTTCTGCCCAAACAGGTGAAATGGCTGTGTCACGCTTTATCTTTGAAAACAACAACTGGTATTATGCGGATGCTTTTGGTTGCCTCGTTCAAGGTGCAAAAGTGATTGATGGTAAACTCTATTACTTCAATAAAGATCACAGCCAACTAAAAGGTGGCTGGGCTGAAGGACGTTACTATGATGCCGTCACTGGTCAAGCAGTCATCAACCAATTCATTCAAATTGCGGCTAACCAATGGGCGTACCTAAACCAAGATGGTCACAAAGTTACAGGTCTTCAAAATATTAACAATAAAGTTTACTACTTTGGTAGCAATGGTGCTCAAGTCAAAGGTAAATTGCTCACTGTCCAAGGTAAGAAATGTTACTTTGATGCCCACACTGGTGAGCAAGTGGTAAACCGCTTTGTCGAAGCTGGACGTGGTTGCTGGTATTACTTTAACGCAGCAGGTCAAGCAGTGACTGGAAAACAGGTCATCAATGGCAAACAACTTTACTTCGACGGTTCAGGTCGTCAAGTTAAAGGACGTTATGTTTATGTTGGTGGTAAACGCCTCTTCTGCGATGCCAAAACTGGTGAATTGAGACAGCGTCGTTAATTACTATGTACTTTAAAATCTAGAGCGAATTTTTCCTTTTCCTATCTAAATTATTATTATTTTCCTATCATAACTCTAGATGAATAAATAGACGAAAAAGCCAGCATTAGCTGGTTTTTGAGTTGTTTTAGAGAAACTGTCAGTGTACACCCAGATGCTTTTTCATGCTTAAATCCTAATAATTTTGTCCCTCTCATATTCGCAAGGAGGAGCTATAGCCGTGTTATAATGGGTATTATAGTTGTATTTAGGAAAATAGAGTTAGGGGTAGTTATGGGGGACTATTTTCGTTAAACTCGAGGTGTAATTGACTTTCTAGAGGAGGAAAATCATGCTTATCTTAGCTTGGAGTATCATTGTCATATTATTTATCTTCATTTCGAATTACTACTTTTATAAAACAGATTTCAGACCACGAAAACCCCCATTACTCTATGCCATTATTGAAACCATAGGTGCCTTTTTCACTAGGTGGTAGTACATGGAAAATGAGTAAAAAATAGCAATCAAGCGTTTTGTGGACTACTAAATATGGAAAGCATCGCGACCTCCTAACCCATAAACCACGCATACTTTAGCAGGATTTTGCTAGTCCCCGTAACCAAGCCTTTATTTCATCTTAGAAATGAAGGTTTTTTTATTTAAAAATAAATTAATATTGTTGGATGATTCTATCGTCTAAAAAAGTCTTAGTCCTAACGATTTTAGCTGGTTTTATGTTATCCTTAGTGCATTTGTTCACAAGGTGTATTTATTAGGCAGATTATTAAAGGACGTTTTCTGAGAAAACGAAGGTAGATACATTAAACTGATATTACAGTTGTGTAATTGTATTCCCTTGTCAAATAGCTTATGATAGAAGTAATATAAGGGAAAAAGGTAAATATTATGGAACAAAAAGTACGCTTTAAAATGCATAAAGTGAAGAAGAATTGGGTGACTATTGGGGTGACAGCACTCTCAATGGTTACTGTTGCTGGTGGAACTTTGTTGGCGGATCAACAGGTTCAGGCCGATGAGCAAAATCCTGCGAATCAGTCGGGTGATAGCAGTCAAGATTTGCTTCGAGAAGCGCCTGCCACAACTAATGATGCAGCAACTACAGTAGCACCAACTATTTCAGCAGATGCTAATACTGCGAGCGTGGCTATTCCTGTCGCAGATGCGACTAGCACGACAACCGATGTTACAGATAGGGCAGCGGCACCTACTACAACTGCAGCGACAGTTGATACTAACTCAGGTCAAGCTGCACCAAGTACAAATGTGCAAGCAGCTGCAGCTGATACGAGTGCTACAACGAAAGATACAAATAATGCGACTGCAACAGCTACTACAGACCGTGCAGCAACAACTGAGACGGCAAATACAGAAGCTCGTACACGTAGTCGTCGTGCCTTGGCAGAAACTCGTGAAGCCAATACCAATACAGCGACTGGTATCCAATGGATTAACGGCAAACAATACTATGTCAATAGTGACGGTAGTGTGCGTAAGAACTTCGTCTTTGAGCAAGATGGGAAGTCATATTACTTTGATGCTGAAACAGGGGCTCTTGCGACCAAGTCACAGGATGAATTTTCAACAGAACCTATCAAGGCAACTGTGGATTTTTCATCTGGAAATCAGCTCTACAAAAACGATAACAAATCTTTGGACCAACTCGACACCTTCATCACAGCAGATGCTTGGTACCGTCCAAAGAGTATTCTTAAGGATGGTAAGACTTGGACAGCTTCAACTGAAGCGGACAAACGTCCACTCTTGATGGTTTGGTGGCCTGACAAATCAACTCAGGTTAACTACCTAAACTACATGCAAAATCAAGGTCTTGGTGCGGGATCATTTTCAACCAACTCTAGCCAGGAAAGTCTAAATCTAGCTGCTAAAGCTGTTCAGACTAAGATTGAAGAACGTATTGCGCGTGAAGGCAATACCAACTGGTTGCGTACAAGTATCGACCAGTTCATCAAGACTCAGCCAGGTTGGAATAGTAGCACTGAAAATAGTTCCTACGACCACTTGCAAGGTGGACAGTTGCTCTTTAACAACAGTAAGGGTGATACTGGTAACCGTACTAGCTACGCCAACTCTGACTATCGTTTGCTTAACCGCACACCGACTAATCAGACGGGTACACGTAAGTACTTCAAGGACAATTCTATCGGTGGTCTTGAGTTCTTGCTTGCCAACGATATTGATAACTCAAACCCAGCTGTTCAGGCGGAACAACTTAACTGGCTCCACTTTATGATGAATATCGGAAGTATCATGGCCAACGATCCAACAGCCAACTTTGACGGTTTGCGTGTCGATGCCTTGGACAATGTGGATGCCGACCTTCTCCAAATCGCTTCAGATTACTTCAAAGCAGCCTATGGTGTTGACAAGTCTGAAGCCAATGCGATCAAACACTTGTCATACTTGGAAGCGTGGTCTGCCAACGACCCATATTACAACAAGGACACTAAGGGGGCACAACTGCCGATTGATAATGCCCTTCGTAATGCTCTTACCAACCTTTTGATGCGTGATAAAAATACACGTATGCAGCTTGGGGACATGACTGCTTTTATGAATAGTAGTTTGAATCCACGAGGTGCTAACGATAAGAACGGTGAACGTATGGCCAACTATATTTTCACCCGTGCCCACGATACTGAAGCGCAAACCATTATCCAACGTATCATCCGTGATCGTATCAACCCAAGTCTGTTTGGTTACAATTTCACCCGTGATGAAATCAAGAAGGCCTTCGAGATTTACAATGCGGATATCAATACAGCTCACAAGACTTATGCGTCTTACAACTTGCCATCTGTCTATGCCCTCATGTTGACCAATAAGGACTCTGTAACACGTGTTTATTATGGAGACCTCTACCGTGAGGATGGTCACTACATGGCCAAGAAGACGCCTTACTTTGATGCCATCGATACCCTTTTGCGTGCCCGTATCAAGTATGTAGCTGGTGGTCAAGACATGGAAGTGAAGAAAGTCGGAAATGACGGCCTCTTGACATCAGTTCGTTATGGTAAAGGTGCCAATAACAGAACTGATTGGGGAACTGCTGAAACCCGTACGCAAGGGATGGGTGTCATCATGACCAACAACTATGATTTCCGATTGGGTAGCAATGAAACCGTAACGATGAACATGGGTAGAGCTCACCGTAATCAGCTTTATCGCCCATTACTTTTGACAACAAAAGATGGTATAGCAACCTACCTCAACGATTCTGATGTGCCTAAAAACCTTCTTAAACGTACCGACTGGAATGGGAACTTGACCTTCAATGCCAACGATATTTTTGGTGTGGAAAATGTGCAAGTATCAGGTTACCTCGGTGTCTGGGTACCAGTCGGGGCTAAGGCTAACCAAGACGCACGTACACAGCCAAGTAACCGTGCCAATAGAGATGGTCAAGTTTACAAGTCTTCAGCAGCCCTTGATTCGCAAGTCATGTATGAAGCCTTCTCAAACTTCCAAGCTTTTGCGGACGATCAGCCAGAACTCTATATGAACCGTGTCTTGGCTAAGAACACTAATTTGCTCAAAGCTTGGGGTGTTACGTCTGTTGGACTTCCACCACAGTACGTTTCAAGTAAGGATGGTACCTTCCTTGATTCAACAATTGACAATGGTTATGCCTTTGATGACCGTTATGACATGGCCTTGAGTCAAAATAACAAGTATGGCTCACTTGAGGACCTCCTTAATGTCCTTCGTGCTCTCCACAAAGATGGTATTCAAGCCATTGCTGACTGGGTGCCAGACCAAATTTATAACCTTCCAGGAAAAGAAGTAGTTAATGCCACACGTGTTAACGGCTACGGTTATCACCAACAAGGTTATCAAATTGTGGACCAAGCCTATGTGGCAAATACCCGTACAGATGGTACAGACTATCAAGGTAAATACGGTGGAGCCTTCCTTGATGAGCTTAAAGCTAAGTACCCATCTATTTTCAACCGTGTGCAAATCTCAAATGGTAAGCAATTGCCTACGAATGAAAAGATTACCAAATGGTCTGCTAAGTACTTCAACGGAACTAACATCCTTGGACGAGGCATCAACTTTGTCCTTCGTGATGACAAGACCAACCAGTACTTTAATACTTCAGCCAACGGCCAACTCTTGCCAACACCACTTCGTGATACAGGTGCCATCACAAGCACTCAAGTCTTCCAACGTCGTGGACAAGATGTTTACTTCCTTCGTGATAATCAAGTCATCAAGAATGAATTTGTTCAAGACGGTAACGGTAACTGGTGTTACTTCGGTGCTGACGGTAAGATGACCAAGGGTGCCCAAAACATCAATAGCAAGGATTACTATTTCTTTGATAATGGTGTTCAATTGCGTAATGCCCTTCGTCGTGCTAGCAACGGCTATACCTACTATTACGGTCTAGACGGTGCCATGGTTAAGAATGCCTTCGTTGATTTTGATGATAAACGTAAGCAAGTCCGTGCCTTTACAACACAAGGAACCATGGTAGTGGGTAACCTTCATTGGAGTGGTCACCATTTCTACTTTGACCGTGAAACTGGTCTTCAGGCTAAGGATCGCATTGTCCGTACCGATGATGGCAAATTGCATTACTATGTTGCTGGAACCGGTGATATGGGACGCAATGTCTTTGCGACTGATAGCAGCACAGGTAAACGTTATTACTTTGACGCTGATGGTAACACTGTGACTGGTTCACGTGTCATTGATGGTAAGACTTATTACTTTAACCAAGATGGTAGTGTCGGTACGGCCTACAGCAACCGAGCTGATTCTATTATCTTTGAAAATGGTAAGGCTCGTTATATCACACCAGCAGGCGAAATCGGACGTAGCATCTTTGTCTACAATCCAGCGACTAAGGCTTGGAACTACTTTGATAAAGAGGGGAACCGTGTCACTGGACGTCAATACATTGATGGTCACCTCTATTACTTCAAGGAAGATGGTAGCCAAGCTAAGGGTGAAATTATCGAGGAAAACGGCATCAAGTATTACTATGAGCCAGATTCAGGTATTCTCGCTAGCGGACGCTACCTCCAAGTAGGTGATGACCAGTGGATGTACTTTAAACACGACGGTTCAATGGCTATCGGCCAAGTTCGTGCTGATCATGGATACCTTAAGTACTTTGATGAAAATGGTATCCAAGTCAAGGGGAAAACTGTTGTCGAAGATGGTAAGACTTATTACTATGATGCTCACAGTGGAGCTCTTGTAACAAGTAGCTTTGCTGAGATTGCACCAAACCAATGGTCTTATTTCAATACTGAAGGTCAAGCCCTTAAAGGCAGGTGGACTATCAATGGCAAGGAATACTACTTTGACCAAAATGGTATCCAATACAAGGGCAAAGCCGTTAAGGTCGGCAGTCGTTACAAGTACTATGACGAAAACGATGGCCAACCTGTAACCAACCGCTTCGCTCAAATCGAGCCTAATGTCTGGGCTTACTTTGGAGCAGATGGTTATGCAGTGACAGGGGAACAAGTCATCAATGGCCAACACCTTTACTTTGACCAATCAGGTCGCCAAGTTAAAGGAGCCTACGTCACAGTCAATGGCCAACGCCGTTACTACGATGCCAACACTGGCGAATATGTCCCAGGAAGATAAGTAGTAGTAGCCCCAGTGACTGCTCAGAGAACACACAGACGAGAATGAGGGAAAATTCTCAAGAAAAAAAGATCGTGAAAACGGTCTTTTTTTGTATCTCTATTTCGATTTTTTCGAAATAGTCTTGACAGTAGTCTATGAAAAGCGTAGAATATTTTTCAAAAAAAGAAAATAGGTGTGCTCACCAAGATAGCATTTCTTTCCGAATTCGATGATAGTATAAATCAAATGTTTACCTTGAGAAAAGCAGGATCTATTTAGGGAGTGTTCTAGTTGACAAAAAGTGATAATATCCAAATTGAAGATATCTTAAACAATATCTATAATCTCATTTTAAATCCAGAAACAACTGAAGAAGAGAGAAACTTACTCGTAACGTTTAAAAACGAAATAGAAGTTGGAAAGAAGGACAATGGTGAACTTCTTGCAGAGTTACGCAGAGCTATTCAAGTTCTAGCTGTCGACAATCTTTCTAAAGGGATTTCACTGAGTTCAGGATTGAGTGAATTGAGTAAGACACTCACAGAATTCCAAAATGAATCAGAACGTAACGCTAATCTAGCAATAGGATTGTCATCAATCGCCATGTTTTTTAGATGATTTATCTGTTTGTGATGCTTAATAATTAAAATGACAAAAAAGATCAACTGAATTGAGCCAAATAAGTTGGATTCTGTTGATCTTTTGTAGTTCTAATCTTGAGTGTCTTGATACCCAATTTTCGATATTTAAGTAAAGGATGTAAGAATGACGTATAAACGCGATCTGATCGGGTAGTTATTCTGGGGCAAATTAAAATGATTTATCGTGCTGAAAATTTAGAAATATCAGTACAAGTTTTGGAGGACTTTATCGCTGAATGGAAGCCAAAGTATAGGAAAGTCATGGAAAGTCTGGAGAAGACGGATAATCTTTTAACTT
>ERZ894226.903-NODE-903-length-14263-cov-9.240358_pt1 | contig 14263 bp, 6 predicted proteins | sample MGYA00380294_ERZ894226 | MGnify/ENA primary metagenome ERZ894226 (study PRJEB32331, sample SAMN06328434) | human gut metagenome | biome: human gut microbiome; feature: stool | host: Homo sapiens | collected 2014-10-29 ... | reverse complement strand
TACGGCAATCAGCAACACCGAAACGGGCAACAAGGAATATTGGGCGAAGTGGGAAATCAATCAATATACCGTCACAGTCAAGCCCGAAAACGGCGAAGCGGATATTACCATCACACAGGACTACGGCACAGCGATTGCCGCCCCTGCCGACCCGACAAGAGAGGGCTACACCTTTACAGGTTGGGACAGGGATATTCCCGCGACCATGCCTGCCGAAAATATGACTGTCACGGCGAAGTGGAAGGTAAATCAATACACCATCACCTTTGATACAAACGGTGGAAGTGAGATTACACCCATTACACAGGATTACGGCACGGCAATTACCGCTCCCGCCAGCCCGACAAGAGAAGGCTACACCTTCATCGGCTGGGATAAGGCGATTCCCGCGACCATGCCTGCCGAAAATATGACTATCACGGCAAAGTGGAAGGTAAATCAATACACAATTACCTTTGACTCCAACGGCGGCAGCGAAATTGCACCCATCACACAGGACTACGGCACGGCAATCACCGCCCCTGCCGACCCGACAAGAGAAGGCTACACCTTTATCGGCTGGGATAAAGCGATTCCCGCGACCATGCCCGCCGAGGATTTGACGATCACGGCTCAGTGGCGTGATATTGCAGTGCCTACAGGCGAAATCAAGATTGCCGAAAACGGCTGGAAGTCTTTCCTCAACACCATCACCTTCCGTTTGTTCTTTAAGGATACGCAGACGGTAACCGTTACCGCCGCGGACAACAGCGGCAAAGCGGTTAAGATCGAATACCTGCTGAGCGATAAGGCGCTTACCGAATCGGAACTTGCGGGCATGACTTTCACGGCATATTCCGCACCGTTCAGTATCAATCCCGATAACGAGTATGTTATTTATGCAAAACTGACCGATACCAGCGGAAACTTTGCCTACATTAACACAAACGGCATCGTGCTGGACGCAACAGTCCCCGTTATCTCCGGCATTGAAGCCGGCAAAACCTATTGCGCAGCACAGACGGTGACGGTTACCGAAAAATATATCAGCACCGTGAAGGTGAACGACACGGAAGTCAGCCTTGATGAAAACGGTCAACTTGTTCTTTCCCACGCAAGCGGCAAGCAGACGATTGTTGTGACCGACAAGGCAGGCAACGAGACAAGGGTTACCGTGACCGTAAATAACGGCCATACCTACGAGTGGCAGAGCGGAAACGGACAGTATTGGCAGAAGTGCAAATTCTGCAATCACGAAACTGCGAAAAAGGATATTCCGACCATTAACATCAGCGGTGCCGACAAGGTTTGCCGGACGCAGGATTACAAATTCAACTTTACTTTGCCGGAAGGAGCGACGGATGCAGCCTATGGGTATGAGTTTATCGGACTTGGCGGTGGTCCTCTTACGCCGACCGTTGAGAATGGTTTGTACAGCGGTATCATAAAAGCATCCACATATCCGGCGAAGAAAACAGCTTTAAGCTGATTGTGAGTGCAAAGACCGCTGACGGCTTTGCGTTCTCTGCCGAAAAGAAGGTTACCATTCAAAACGAGCACACCGGCGGCACGGCTACCTGCAAGGATAAGGCAAAGTGCGAGGTCTGCGGCGAGAGCTACGGAAAGCTTGACCCGAACAACCACGCCAACCTCAAGCATATAGATGCAAAGGCGGCAACAAAGACTTCTGAGGGTAATATCGAATACTGGTACTGCGACGGCTGCAACAAGTATTACAAGGACGCCAAAGCAACACAGGAAATCACCAAGGCTCAAACCGTAACGGCAAAGCTGCCCCCGAAAATCACGGCCGGTGATGGTGCAACGGTCACACAGGGCGAGAAAAAGGAGCTGTCTTTCACTTCTGACGCATCCTTCGCCGATTTCCTTCGTGTAGAGCTTGATGGCACTACGCTGGACGAAAAGAACTATACGAAGAAGGAGGGCAGCACGATAATCACGCTGAACCGTGATTTTGTTGCCACGCTTTCCGTGGGTGAGCATACGCTTTCGATTGTTTCCAAAAGCGGTACGGCTACGGCTAAGTTCACCGTCAAGGCAAAGCCGGCTGAAACGGCAACTCCGCAGCCTACTGTGACACCGCAGCCCACGGCACAGCCCCAGCCGACGGTGCAGCCTGTTTCCCCGATTCCGAGCACCGGTGACACTGCCAACCCTGCATTGTGGTTTGCGTTGCTGATTGTCAGCGGCTCCGCACTGGCGGCAATTTTTGTACTGCACAGGAAAGACAATCGCAAGTAAAAAAATTGGTACCGGCCTATATCAGCGCACGGAAATCATATCCATAGGATTCACACGCACACCATTCTGCATAACCTCAAAATGCAGATGGTTGCCGGTGCTGTCGCCGGTGTTGCCTACATACCCAATAACCTGCCCTGCCGTTACCGCTTCCCCTGCGGTAACGGCAGTTTGCGTCATAAAGAGATCATAACCTCGCACTCTTTCTGCGTCAGCTTGTGCAGATACTTTTTGATCCCTTCCCACATCAGCTTGGACTCGACGCTTTCCTCAATCGGGTTCATCAGGCGTCTATACACTGTGTCTACCTCGTCACGGCATTCCTCAATGGAAATCTCATGCTTTGCCTTAACCATCAGTGCACGAATGTAAGAAGCGCGCCGGGCATACAACACCTTGGTCATGAACTTTGTAAAGCGTGCAGCCAGTTGCGCGTCCTCACCACTAAACCATAGCTTATTTTTCTTTGCCATCGTAAACCTCCTGAATTTTGGGTTTCATTGAATAGACCTCAAAATTCGGAGGCGCGCGGGTCGGGTAAGAATTACGGCAACGCATCTTACATTAAGCGAACGCAAAAAAGGCCCGACAGCCGTTGTGGCTGTCGGGCCAAAAACAATCTGTAATTGTCTTTATAACCGATTACTTATCGTTTCTTTTCTTGCAGACAAATACAACTGCAAGTCCGAGCAGGGATGCCACCAGAAGCACGACGTACAGCGTGGGGTTGGAGGTATCGCCCGTTTGCGGCATTGCCGTTATGGTGGACGGCTTTGAAGTGCTTGCCGGGGTGGGGGCCGGTGTGGGAGCAGCAACTTCGTTCTTCTTGGTTTCGCTGTCGTTTGAACTGTTGTTGCTGCCCGGATTGCTGCCGATGCCCGGCACGGCGGTGTCCTTATAGGCGATCGCGTAGTCGGAGAAGCGGTCGGTCTTAAAGGTCAGCGTCTTGCTGGCTGCGTCAAACGCGGCATCCAGCACAGTAATTGCACCGTCATGGCGGCGCACAATGCAGTAAGTGCGGTTGACCGCACTGTCCGTATGGATAAGCGCGTCCGGCACCACAACGGAAATCGTCAATGCATCCTTGGTCGTGTGCAGGGCAACACCGGCCTGTTGGTTGCCGTTTACCGTCATGTACTTGAACAGACTGATGTCAAGATACTGCCCGATAGTGCAGCCCTTGGCGGCCTGTGCCATCGCCGTTTTGATTTCAGCGGAAACATTGGCCTCTTTCACGGTCAGCACAATGTCCATGATTGCGCCGTCGGCAATCTGTGCCAGTTCATCGGCGGTAATGTCGCCGCTGTCCACCAGCATGGCAAGCAATTCAGCTTTGTCGGTCAGCAGGGTGGCGGGCGGTACAGTGCCCTCAAACTTAATATCCACTTTCACCTTGCCGTTGCCGATCGTAATCTCCTTGTCGGGGGCATCCTCCGCCTTGGCGGGGACAATCACGTAGGTCTGTTCAACAGCGCCGGTATAGTTGCCCTTGGCGGTGATGGTCAGTGTGTGGCTGCCGGGGTCGGTGGCGGTGTTGCCCGCCACGGTGTAGGAATCTGCGGGGAGTTCTTTGTCGTTCAGCAGGACTTTCTCGACCGTTTGGGTCTGTTCCGCGCCGTTGGCAGTAAGCGCCTTGCCCAGCTTGACGGTTGCGCCGTCAATAGACTTGGGATTGATGGTGAATTTGCCCTCGGCAAACGTGACCTCGTAGTTCGGGTTTGCGCCTGCATCGGCGGTGGCGGTGATGTCATATTCGCCGGCATTCTCGCCCTCAGCACGCGCCAGCGTGATACCTTTCAGCGTTTCACCACTCAGTACACCACTGACTATGTAAGTCAGTTTGGGGTCTTTTTCCTCATATACCTTGGACTTGTTGTCCGGGGTGACGGTGACTTCCTTGGCGGTGATGGTTGCAGTGGTTTCGGTCTGATTTCCGCTTTCAGCCAGCACATAGTTGGCGGCAGAATCGCCGCCCAGCGTCAAATTGGAAATCGTGACTTTCTTCTCACCGACATCAGCGCTTTCCATTGTACCTGTGGCAGTAACGGTTAAGGTGTCATTTTCCAGAACACCGCCAAGGGTCACCGCGCTGTAATCCAGCCCAGCATTGGTCGTGCCGTCATAGACTTTGTCGTTTGCGGTGATACCCGAAACCGTAACCGCCTTGGGGTTGACCGTAACGGTTGCAGTGCCGGTGTTCGTCGTGTATTTTCCACCGTAGGACTTATCGGGGGTGAATGTCCACTTGGCATTATGGCTACCCGCGTTGAGTTTCACGGCAGGTGTGTCCCATGTAAACGTGCCGTTGACCGCTACACCAGTGACGGGGTCTTGCATCGTGCCTGTGATGGTGCTCGCGCTCAGCTCGTTGCCGTAGGTAATCGGCGTTGCGGTGATTGTGCCGTCCGGCACGGGTTTGATTTGGTTCACCGCGCTGACCTTGACAGTCAGAGTGAAGTCCTTATAGTTTATGCTCTTGATTACCACGGTCACTGTGCCCACAGAGCCGGTGGTTTCCACGTCGTTTTTCTGAATGGGCAGGGTCAGCTCGCCATTTTCCACCTTCGCGCCGCTGGTGTAGTAGCCGTCATTTAGTTTGATTTCGCCGATCTCATAGGTGAGCGCACCGTACGCTTTGGGAGTTTCCAGCGTGGGCAGGGCTGGGAGCGTCACAGTGTAGGTCTTTTCGTGGCCGTTTACAATGGTCAGCGCGGTTTCCTTGGTGAAGTCAGGCGCAGCGGCCTTGGTGATGCTGCCAGTGGTAGGGAAGCTGCTCTGCTCCAGGGCGTAATTCTTCGCGGTCTGCTCCGTCAAGGTCACTGTGGCAGTGACGTTCTTGCCGTTGCCCACACCGGCATCGTCAAAGCTGGCGGTGACGGTGTAGTCTGTGCCTCGGTTCAAGGTCACGTTGTCGAAGGTCACGCTGGAGATGTCCGCGTTTGTCGTGCCATCATAAGGCTTGGGCGCAACCGTTACCCCGGTGATCGTCAGCGGCTTCTTCCCAATGCTGACCGCCACGCTGGCGGGTGCGGTATCGTTGTGGTTTTCATCGCCAATCACCCGATACCACACGGTATATGCTCCGGCATCGGTGCCGGTAGGGATGTCCTGGCTGTATGTGCCGTTCTCGGTCAGGCTGTACTTTATGGTGCCATGGTCCGTCATGCCCGCAGTAATCAGCGCCTGCTCCTGTCCGGTATAGGTCAGATTTTCCTGCGCCGTGGGAGCGATGAAGGCGGGGGTAGCCTTGTTCACCTTGACGGTCACAGTTCCGGTCGCGGGGGCGTATTCCTCGTAGCCCGCAGCCGGGGTGAACGTCCACGAAGCCGTATAGTCGCCAGCTGCGCCGGGTTTGGCTTCAGGGTTCGTCCACGCGAACGTGCCCTTGACCTCTTCTCCGGTGCCGGGGTGTTTCATCGTGCCGGTGGCCGTAAGCTTACTTTCGTTCAGCATCTGGCCGTAGGTGATATCCGACGCGCTGACGGTGACGCCCGATGCATTGGGGGGGATCCTTTCGCTAATGTAGACCTTGATGGTAAACTCGAACTTCTGATAGTTCGTGGTCACAACCGGGACGGTTATCGTACCGATTTGGTCGCCAACCTTTGCCGTGCTTGCGGCCACGGTGCTCAGGGTCAGAACGCCTTCCTTTGACACGGATACAGTGTCGTTGCCGTCGAGGTAGGCATTATCCGTAAAATTGTAATTGTGCCCTTGATACTGGATACTGCCGTACGCGCAGCCCTCAGACAGCTTCGGCAGGAGCTTGGCCAGATCGATCGTGTAGGTCTTTGCCAGATCGTTGAAAACAAGCTGCGTGATCTCACCCGGTGAGGTCACAGTGGCTTGCTTGATGGTAAAGGTCGCGCCGCCGGATTGTGTGATTACCTTCGATGTTGAAGGAGTGTCCTCACCATAGGTCTGAAGCACATAGTTGTCGTCGTTGAGTGTTATTTTGAAGGTGATCCCATACTTCTCACCGGCATCTGGAGAATGGATGGTTTCTTCACCGCTTTTCTCAACAAAGTACGCGTCCGAAATGGTGTAGGCGTCACTCGGAACACTGACAACGTCATAGGCAGAAAGCGTTTTGAATGTCAGAACCTTTGCCCATTCTTCCGCAGTCTTAGTGACTGTCGCCGTGCCGTCATAGGTCTTGGAAATGTCGGAGGAAACCTCGACGTGGTCGATCTTCATCGGCTCGATCTTCCATTCCACGTCTTTGATCTCGCCGGAATAGTTGCCCCCACCCTTGATGGTCAACTTGTAGCTGCCCGCGTCGGTCTGCTTCGTGACCTGCACGGTGTAGTCGTTATCTCTACTCAGCGTTTCATCACCGAGCTTGACCGTGACCGTCGGCTCCTGTGGGTTGCCGTTGTAGGTCAGGTTACTGACTGTGACCGTCGCGTCCTCAAGGCTGATCGGCGTAACGGTGATGGTGATCTCGGCGCTCTTGGAATAGTAGTCGCTGGTGAAGGTGACGCGGTAGGTGTACGTCCCGGCAGGAAGATTGGCGGGTAACTTATAACTCGTGCCAGCCGCCCCTTCCAGCGGGGGGATCGCCGTATCGTCCGTAAGTTTATACCACGCGCAGCTGAGGTTTTCTCCGCTCGTTTCGCTCAGTTTGCAGCTTGAGACCAGTGTTACCTCTCCCGTCGCACCATATGCTATGGTCAAGATTTCCTGATTGTTCTTGTCCTTTGCGTACACATTGACGCTCTGGATAGGAGCCTTCTCAACGGTGACAAACGACCCCTCTGTTGTTTGGAGGTAACTGTCATTCGCCCAGTAACCGTTTCCGTACTTGAAGGCATAGCCCTCCTCCAGCAGACTACCGAGGGTCAGATCGGTCACCTTTTCATTGGAAACCGTCACCTTACCAATTTTGCCCTTCGTCGTACCGGAGTCCTTGATCGTCGCTTTGGCATTCACGCTCAGTGCATCGACGCTGTGACCGTTCAGATCAAAGATGAACGGATCGTTGATCATCACTGTCGGTCCGGTCACGTCCGCCAGCAGCTTCAGTGTGCAGCCGTTGTTTTTGGTCGCGTAAACGAGCGCATCGGTGAAGCTCGGGAAATACTTTGCGTCCGAACCGGTGATATCGACCTGCGCTGCGGCTTTCATCCCACAGGTGTGGCAGGGATCCTCCGTCATGGATTTTCCATCCGCCGAGCCGTGATCGCAGACCTTCTGGCAGACGGTGCATTTGCCGTTTTCCCACTTGTGCTCGCACGGGCGCACGGTCACTTTGTCTGCTGTTTGGGTCTCGCTGCTCAGATCGAGCACTGTGTCACCATTCCAGAACAGGCTTTCGTCCAGATAGTCGGAAAGATGCTTGCCGCTATCCTCTGTTTTGATGCTGTAGTTGTTAGTGCCCTTCCGGAACGTGCCGCTTTTCAGCACGGCGTTGCCATCTGTTTTTAACAGCACACCGCCGGTGTACGTGCCGCCGTCAAACTCCACCGTGCCATAGGTCACATATGCCAGCAAGACGGACCGTTGACCATTCAAGGTATCCGGTACAGTTCCGCTCTTTGCGGTCACATTTTCCAGTGTCAGCTTCGGGCCGCTATTGGATGAGATGTAAAGAACGCCCTCATAGCTCGTGCATCTGCTGCCATCCAGCGTGCCGTTTTTCAGCGTCAGCTGGCTTCCGTTGTGCAGCATGATCAGGCAGGCACCGTCGGCACTCAGGGTATGGTTGTCCAAATCAATGGTGAAGTTCTTTTGGGAAGAACCAACCTGCAGCACCGCGCCGTTGCCCAGATCCAGATCATCCAGCAGCGTGATGGTCCCGCCGTTCTGAACAGCATTGATCGCCTTCGACAGAGAAGCGTATTCCACATTTCCGATCTTTGCAACCGGCGCATCTATGGCCGTACCCTGCTGAACGGTCACGACCGTGTTGAAGCCGCCGCCGGTGCGCACCTGTGTTCTGTTCTCATCCACATAGACACAGCCATCTCCCAGAAGTTCCATGCAGTCGCGGCTGGTGGCGTCGGTGGTCTCGTTCACCTTCAAGAAAATGCTTTTGACATTCTCGTTTGTTGTGGTATCCATGTAGGGGCGGAACGTACCGCCTTCCAGTGTGACTTGACTTTTTGCACCTACGTACAGTCCCTGATAGTCGCCGCTTTTGATGACAGCAGAGCCGAAGTCGCCCACCGTCACACTGCTTTTATTGCTCGTTACTGTGGCGGTCACGTTTTCCAGCGTCATGCTCGCACCGGATCTGTACGCGCGGATGGCGCAGCTGCCGCTTCCTGTGGCTTTTACTGTACCGTTCTTCACCGTTACGGTGGCATCTTTGACCACCAGAACGCCGTAAGATAACCACGCTTTGGAGCTGGACAGCGTTTTGTCGCCCAGGTCGAAGGTGATGCTCTTGTCGATGGTCACGTATGTCTCGCCCAGGTCTACGTCGCTTAGCAGTGTGACGGTATCGCCGTCCTGCGCCGCGTTCAGCGCCGCCGGGAGGGATTCGTATGTGCCGCCGTCCGTTCCGTCCGCTTTTGTTACCGAAGCGGCCTCAACGACAGGCTCGGTGACCGTGAGTGCCACGGTTGCTGACCGTTCCTCCTCGTAGTTCTTTGTCTCGCCGGACTTGGCATAAACGTAATATGTGCCAGGGTCGCTGATTGCGGTGTTTTCATCGATCTTGGGCATGGCTTCGCTGCCCTCTACGTCAGAAGAGCCCGCCCAGCTTTTTAACGCAGAAGCCAGATAATAATATGTCACCTCGGCGTCTTCCGGAGCACCCTCGACAGACAGAAGCGGCAGGAGCTTTTCGCCCGCCGTGCAAGTCGCCTGGGAAAGAGACACGGTCAGCTTGGGATAGGCCTTGTTGATGTTGCCGCCAATCGTAAACGTTTCTTCGCCCGCCTTGAGCTTGTACTTTACCGCGGCTTCGCCGATTAGCGCGATTTCCACAGTGACGGTATGCCATCCCGCGTCCGCGGAATCGAACGTCTTCTTGGCGGTAAAGCCCGTTCCTTCTTTGAGTTTGATTTCATTTGTGCCGTCTGTAAACGTCAAGTCGATTGGAATCGTGCCGCCGTCCGTCGTGCCGTCATAGCTGCGGCCAATGGAATCGGGCTTGCTGACGCACCAAATCTCCGTCCGCGTGTCTTCTCCGGAGATATACGTGCCGCCGCCCCCTTCTGTCTGACCACTTGGGGGCAGATAAATCCCACCGCCTGCGGTGTTCTGCCTCGCATCGTTAAGGGCGGGGAGTTCGTTTTTCCCCTCCATAGTCGGCTCATCCTGCACGGCTTGTTTGCCGGTTTCTTTGCCGGTTTCTTCGTCGGCTTTTTTCCCGGTTTCTTTGCCGTTTTCTTCGTCTGCGGTATTCTTCTCGGCAGCCGCAGGCGCATCCTCTGTCGGGTTTTCTTCGGGGTTCGCGGGCGGGGCATTCTCACCCGCGCCGGTTTCCGCTTCCTGTGTTACACTAACCGTCTGTTCCGGCGGCTGTCCCTCTGCTGCCAGCGCCCCGGTGGGGGTCAGGGTCAGGCAGAGGGTAATCGCCAGAAACAGGCTCAATACACGTTTTTTCATCAGGTTTTCCTCCGTTTGACATCAGTGGTCGGAAATAAGCCACAGCTTTTTGGCTGCGGTTTTGGCTTCGCTGCGCCGCTTTACACCCAGTTTTTCTAAAATATGGCTCACATGGGTCTTTACCGTGGGCAGCTTCACGTCCATGATCTGCGCGATCTCGGCATTGCTTTTGTCCGCGCAAATCAAGCGTAGTATCTGTAATTCCGTAGGGGTAAGCTCCTTCGCCGCCCTCATGCGCGGGGCAAGAAAGCGCGGATAATAGGTCGCCTGTGTCCGCACGGCGGCCATAAGGCGCTTATACCATTTTGTATCGTCGTTCCGGTTCAGCTTTTCCAAAAGGGGCAGCACGGCGGCGCTGTACACGCTGACGGGCGTGATAAAGCTGTATTCTGCCGCCGTATCCAGCGCGGCCGTAAGCCGCGCCCGCCATGCGTTGTCCTTTTTCCGATACAGGGCAAGGGCGCACAGAATGTTCAGGTGGATGCCGTCAATATGCCGCCCGCAGCCCTGTATGTAGCGTTCCAGCGGCGAAAGCGTCAGCAGGGCGGCGTCCGGGCGGTTCTGCGCAATTTCAACCATGGCTTGCGTCAGGTATTGATACCGTTTCATTACGTTCAGGTGCATGGGGTCGCGGGGCGCTTTTGTGCGGTACCACTCGTCGGCACTGTCCTGATCGTCACAGTGCAGGGCCATCCGGCAGAGCATCGCGTCCATATTCGGCAAAAAGCGGGTCAGCCCCTGCGCTTCAAACCGGGCGCGCAGCGTTTCGATCGTGCGGCGGGCATCTGCCGCCTGCCCCTTGGACAGCTGGCAGCGCGCCAGCAGGCCGTTCACGGCAAACTCTATATCCGGCGTTCCCTTTTGCTGGATCTCACTCACCTGCGGGATCAGCGCAAGTATACGCTTGGTGATGTTTTCGCCCTTTTCAAATTTGCTTTCGGCAACGGCGCAGTCCGCCAGCCCCACGCCGTCTTTTTTCAGCACGGCCTCTACCGGGGTGCGAAGCGTCCGATACAAAAGATCGTCCTTTTTGCTCCACTCTGAAAAATCCTTGCCGCCGTTCATAATGCTGGGCAAGGTACTGGTCACGGAAAAAGACGGCAGCGTTATTTCTTTATCGGTCAGCAGCCGGAACACGGCCGGGATCGTTTTTATCAGCCCCTCCACACCGCGCTGCGGCAGGGAAATATCCAGCCATGCAAGGCGGCTGCGAGCCTGTCTGGCGGCAGGGTCCTGTTTTTTGCGGCAGTCGGCAAAGCTTTTTAGCGCCCCGTACCACCGTTCCGAGCCTTCATAGTCCATTGCCAGGGCGCAAAGCATACTCATTCCCTGCATCAGGGAAGGCGAAGCCAAGATTTCGCTTTCCGGCAGAGCGCGGTAATACTTTTCCATCTCGCTGTAATGCCCCATGCCGGGGTGCAGCTCGGAATTGCGGATCAGCAGCTCGGATATTTTGGCGTGATCCCCGCTTTTGGTGTAGCATTCCAGCGCGTGGGCATAATCCTCTTTCAGCTCGTAGTAAAGCGCCCCGCGGCTGAAAACGGCGCGGCGCTTTTCCTCGCTGCATTCTTTTTCCATCTCCCAGAGAAGGAAGGCGCGGAACTGCGGCCAGAAGTGGAAGTGCCGCACATCGTCATAACGCAGCATCGTTGTGTTGTGCAGAAGCCAGTCCAGCAGATTCCCGGTGCGGGGGTCGCCGCTGACCATTCGCGCCATTTCCAGATCAAAGCGCTCAAAGGGGGCAAGATCCAGCAAAAAATGCCGCACCGGAAGATCGAACCGGCGATAGATGGCATCCTCGAAGTAGCTGAACACCTCCCGGTAAGCCTGCGCTACGATTTCCGGGGCGAACGGCTTGCCGCCGGACATACACCGCGCCGTAACGGCGACGCCCAGCGGGTAGCCGATGGATTCTTTCAGGATGGCGTTGATTTCGCTTTCCGTCACGGCTGCCTTGCGGGCGGCAAAAAAGCCGCGGATATCCTCGCGGTCAAAAAGAAGGTCGTCCGGCTCCAGCGTGGTCATAAGACCCGTGTACTGGAAGGCCGTCAAGTACGACGGCGGCACCCCGCGGGAGAGGAACACAAACCGCCGCGTCGGGTTGGCACGGATCAGTTCACAGAGCGTCTGCGCGGTTTCCTGCTCCTGCAAAAGCTGAAAGTCGTCGATCAAAAGGACATCCCAGTTTTCCGGCAGTGTGCGCAGCGTAAAATCCGGCGCATCGGCACACAGCCGCAGCGTCCGATGCCCGCACAGCAGCGCATTGGCCAGCGCCGTTTTGCCAAAGCCGCAGGGCGCACTGAAAAAAAGGATGCGGCCGCTTTGCATAACGCTGTCAAATTTTTGCTGCACAGATGGTTTTATCAGAATATTTCCGGTCAATTTTAACTCCTTTTGGGTGAAGAACGGGAAAATGCCACACTATAATAGTTAAATTATATCATCCGAAGGGGAAAAGTAAATCATTCCAAAGTATGAAATTTGGCCCTTTTGAAGGGGTCGTGCAGCGCGCTTATCTTCGGCTTTACGATATATTCTCCCGAAAAAAAGCACTTGACAATTCGAGCCGTTCACCCCATAATTTATATAATTAATGTGATGCTGCCAGCGGACAGCAAAGAGCGAAGGAGACAAGATGAAAAAGCAAATCGTAAGCACCCTTATGATGGCTGTTTTCACACTTGTGTTTCTGCTGTCTGCGGGAATGCTGTTGACCTATTATGGGGAAGGTGTGCGGCAGCAGCAGGCATTTCGTGCGCTTGAAAGGATAACAGAGCAGGCAAATAACCATGGCGGAGAAAACTCCAAGACCGCAGCCGTACAGACCGAGCAGTCCGCAAAGAAAAACGCGGCGCAGGAATATAACGCCCTGAAGGAAAAGAACCCGGACTTTTGGGGATGGATAAAAATTAACGACACGGCGTTGAGCTATCCTGTCATGCACACGCCTGAGGAACCGGAGTATTATCTTCGCAGAGATTTTGAGGGGGCTTATTCACTGCGCGGCGTACCGTTTTTGGACGCCAGATGTTACGACGGCTGCGGCAACTACATCATCTATGGCCATTATATGAAGGATGGAACCATGTTCGGCTCGCTGCAAGCCTATGCAAAGCCTGCCTACTGCGAGGCACACCCCACCATTACGCTGAATACCGCAACCGGATGTGCGGATTACACGGTAATGGCGGCATTTTATTCACAGGTTTACAGCCAAGAGGATAGCAGGGTGTTTCGGTATTACCAATACGCCGACCTGTCGAACGAGGCGGACTTTGCAACCTATGTGGAGCAGGTGCAAAAAGCGGCGCTGTATGACACCGGAGTAAATGCGCAGTATGGGGAACAGCTGCTTACACTTTCCACCTGCAGTTACCACACAGACGAGGGAAGATTTGTCGTTGTGGCAAAGAAACAGGAATGATTTTGTGCAATGGCAGCCTTCGACTTGCCTTGGCGCTTTATGCTCAAGGCTTTTGGGGCGAAAACATTTAACACACCAAACTCAGCGGATCAACCCGAACCCCGCCCTGCATTACCTCAAAATGCAGGTGGTTGCCGGTGCTGTCGCCTGTGCTGCCCACATACCCAATCACCTGCCCTGCCGTTACCGCTTCCCCTGCGGTAACGGCAGTTTGCGTCATATGGGCATACCGCGTGGAAAGTCCAGCGCCGTTATCCAGCAACACCTGATTGCCGTAGCTGTCGTTCCAGCCGCTGACCAGTACCGTGCCGCTGTGGGCAGCCAAGATGGGCGTACCCTCCGGCGCGGGAATGTCCGTGCCGCGATGCCCGGTATTGCCAAAGGCGTCTGCTTCCCCGAAGTGGCAGGATATATAGGTGTGACCCGGCAACGGCCAGCACAATTCGCCGTCCGCAACAGCAATCCCGCCGCACAGGGCAAGCAGACTGGGGCGCATTTCCTCGGAAAGCAGCTGGTGCAAAATGTCCCGCTGGTCTTGCGTAAAGCGGTACAAATCTGCCAGCGCGTCCACCGATTTGCTGCTGACCGCGATGTGCAGAATGTACTCCGTGGCAGGCTCCGGGTCGGGTTCGTCCTCGGTCGGTTCCGGTGTGACGGTTACTTCCTCCACCTCGGCGCTTATTTCGTGCATCGCCCAAAAGGTGTCCTGAATCAACCGCTTCTTGCTTTCGTCAATGACGACCACATCGCCATCGTTGTTTAAGTTGTTCTGCACGGCAAAGACGGCCAGCACTTCAGGCCAGTAGCTCGCCCAAGTGTGACCGTCCTCGTAGTCGTATTCCATCGTGGTTTCGCTGCACTCCGGATGCGCCGACACAATGTCGTTGATGGCCGTGCCGAAGTCAGCATTGGTTTCGGCAACGATTTCGGCAATGCGGATGCTGTTCGGGTCGCCGGATTCATCGGCAAACAAGATGCCCATCGGTGAGCCGATCACCGCCGCAGCCGCGCCTATGACCATCGCCAGCAACAGCACCACGC
>ERZ894226.883-NODE-883-length-14492-cov-18.448293_pt1 | contig 14492 bp, 11 predicted proteins | sample MGYA00380294_ERZ894226 | MGnify/ENA primary metagenome ERZ894226 (study PRJEB32331, sample SAMN06328434) | human gut metagenome | biome: human gut microbiome; feature: stool | host: Homo sapiens | collected 2014-10-29 ... | reverse complement strand
CGTCAGACAAACAACCGGAACCTGAAAATAGCACCCCGGAGTCACAACCTAAACCGAAAAAGTGGTGGCGGTTTGGAAAGTCGTAACAACTAAAAAATAAAAGAAGACTAGTTAAATGGCGGAAGATAAATTTGAACAAGCTGTAATTGACAAGTTAAAGAGCGAGGGGTGGGATTACCTCAGTGAGTATTCTGGTGTCACGGTTGATCGGTTATATGATTACTGGCGAGATATTCTGAATGCCAACAATCGTAAACGACTAGAAGATACGCCATTATCTGATAATGATTTTGAACAAGTGAAGTTGGAACTCACGAAGAATAAAACGCCGTATGATGCGCAACTCATGTTGGCGGGTGCGGGTGGTGTTGGGACCGTACCGTTGAATCGTGATGATGGGACGCAGCTAGAACTTGAAATATTCTATGGTGATGAAGTGGCTGGTGGACATTCACGTTATGAAGTCGTTAACCAAATTACGTTTACGGATTTAGCCACGAGTCTCAGCTCTAAGCGTCGAATTGATATCATGTTGCTGATTAACGGGCTACCTGTGGCCCACATTGAAGAAAAAGATGAGTCCTTGCAAAACCAATGGAATGCGTTTGAACAGTTCCAAAAGTATGACGGTGACGGCATGTACACGGGACTCTTTTCTTTTGTGCAAGTGCAGTTTGTCTTGTCGCAAAATTCAGCGCACTATTTTGCACGACCAAAGAATAGCCACTCTTATAACCGTGATTTTGCCTTTGGTTGGCGTGACGATGACGGCAAGGATGTCACGAATACGATGACCTTTATTCATGAGGTGATGGGTATTCCAGCTTTACACCGCTTAGTAACTGTGAATATGATTCCGGATGCAGCCAATGATAACTTAATGGTCATGCGCTCGTATCAGATTCAAGCAACGCGGCAAATTTTAGATCGCATGCGTGAAATGGACCAAAACGGGTTGGTTGAAAAAGAAGGGGGCTACGTTTGGCACACCACGGGTTCTGGTAAAACAGTCACCTCATTTAAAGTGGCGCAACTACTGGCTTCACGACCAAGGGTTGAAGATGTTTTGTTTATTGTGGATCGGGTTGACTTAGTCAATCAGACCTATGAAAACTTTAAGTCATTTGCCTATAAGACCTTTGAAAATCGGATTCAAGTGGTGAATGGGAGTGAACTAAAGCGTGCTCTTAAGCACGATAACACGGCCCATATCTATTTGATTACGGTACAAGGCTTGGATAAGGCCATTAAATCAGGTCTAGCCTCTAATAAGCGAATGGTTATTTTAATGGATGAGGCCCACCGCTCAGCCAGTGGTGATGCCGTCAGCCGAATTAAACAAGCGTTACCCAAAACCACTTGGTTTGGGTTTACAGGGACGCCTAATTTTTATAGCGATGAAGTCCATGACGTGAAAACCTCTAAGGATGTTTCAACCTATGATATTTTCGGGCCGCGTTTACACCGGTATACGATTAAGGACGCTATTGGTGACGGTAACGTCCTTGGGTTTGATGTGACGTATTATGAAACTGATTTTGAACACGACATGGATAGTGGTTTAACTGAAAAGGAACTGGAAAAAGAAGTATATGCCAGTCTGCCATTCCGCCAAGCCGTTGTGGCAGATATTCAGCGTAATTGGGCTAAGAATGCTAGCGGACCAATTAAAATGGGTGTCCGTGAGCCTAATCAATTCCAGGGCATGTTAGCCGTATCAGGTAAGCAAGCCGTTGCTTCTTACTACAGTCTCTTTAAGCAACTAGCCCCTGAATTACGGGTGGCTATGACGTATTCTCGCGATGAAGACAATGGGACGGGGGCGTCAGATTTACAAGCTGCTTTAAAGCAAGCGATGCAAGACTACATGACGTTCTACGGCACACGTAATTTCTTAGAGGACAAGGATCCACAACGGGCGTACCTTAATGATATGACCAAGCGTATTGCTCGTAAAAAGCCTTATAACAAGGGGAATGATGCCGACCGATTGGACTTGATTATTGTGTCAGATCAATTATTGACAGGATTTGACTCAAAATTCGTTAATATCATCTACATGGATAAGATTTTGGGTGAAGGGCCCTTGATTCAAGCGATGTCACGCACTAATCGGACGATTGATAAGACAGCTAAGCCTCATGGTAAAGTACGTTTTTATCGTCAAGGTGCGGTCATGGAAGAAAAAGTGAAGGATGCGTTGGTTATCTATACCAAAGGGGGCAATGATACCTTAGCAGATGCGGGGAATACCCCAGATGATCAGGAACAAGAAGAATTGTTTGAGGATGGGATCTTGGCGCCTAAGGCAGCCGATAAAATTATCGACTTGAACCCTCAAATCAAGCGCTTGCAGCAGTTAGCAGGCGATGATTTTTCACAAATGCCGCGTTCTGAAAAAGAACAAGTCGAGTTTGCCGTGACAGCCGCCCAAGTTAACTCGCAAGTCCAACAACTAGTGCAACAAGGGTACGTCTTAGGAAACACTGTTGATGGACCGGACGGCCCTATTACACTAGGCATTGAGAGTGCGACGCAGCTAAGTTCACTGCAGGCGCGCATGAACGATGTCAATGAGGTTTTGCCACCGGACAAGCAAGTTGATTTAACGAATATAAAAATTGTGTTGCAATCATTCGCGAATGAAATTATTGATTACGATAAACTAGTCGATTTATTGAATGCGTATATGGATGAAACCAGTCTTGCCAACCGTGCCGCTGTTGAAGAGCATGTACAGCCCTTAGATCAAGATAATCGTGAAGAGATTGGGCAAGTCTTAGATGGCATTGAGAACGGGGAGTATCAGGAGCATTTTACGACTGAAACACTCAAGTCAGTCCGTAAGGCGATCCGTACCGCACAACAAGATCTTAAACTCTACAAGTGGGCAGCCGACCATGATTACAATGGCAACGATATTCTAGCAGCTTACGAGCTATACCGCCCCGGCATTCCATTAGTTGATAACACGGCGCTGAATCAATATTTACAAGAGTTAGAGAGTCGCTTGGACATTGGCTTCTTTGAGCTAGCTGACTTTGAAGAGTCGCTACTGAACTACTTTGCTAAAATCACCAAAGAATAAATTATTCATCATAGAAAAGGGCTAAACATGGCATTAACAGCAGATAAACAAGCATTAATTTGGAAAACATTGAACGAGACCCGCGGTAAGATTGAACCGTCTGAATATAAGAACTATATTTTCGGGTTGATGTTTTATAAGTTTCTATCTGAAAAGGCGCAAACATGGCTGGATCAGCAATTGCGTGGCGAAACTTGGGCCTCAGTCTGGGAACAGAATCCTGAAAAGGCCGCGGCCTTTATGCAAACCAAGTTAGGGTATGTGATTCAACCAGGCGAACTCTTTAGTGACTGGCAAGCAGCCATTAGCGTTGATCAATTCAATATTACCAATGTGGCAGATGCGTTGGTCCACTTTAACCAAGGCATTCAACAAGGGGCCAAGGCCACTTTTGAAGGCATCTTTGACGACATGGATTTGACTTCAAGCCGCCTTGGTAGCAATACGCAAACGCGGACGAAGACCTTGATGGATTGGATTAGTTTGATTGACCAAATCGAGTTGGATGAAGACGCCGATGTGTTGGGTGATCTATACGAATACTTGATTGGGATGTTTGCGGCTAATTCTGGTGCAAAGGCTGGTGAGTTCTATACGCCACACCAAGTGTCAGATATTATGGCGCGGATCCTAACGGCTGGTCGTGAAGATATGCCAACGTATAGCCTTTATGACCCAGCCATGGGATCAGGATCATTGCTTTTGACGACTGCTTCATATATGCAGAATGATGGTGTTCGTGGGGCCATTAAGTACTATGGGCAAGAAGTTATCACGACAACCTATAACTTGGGCCGAATTAATTTGATGATGCACGGGGTCGAGTATAACGATATCAATATTCATAATGCAGATACCTTGAGTTCAGACTGGCCGGATGGTGTCCAAAGTGGTGTTGATAGCCCGCGTATGTTTGATGCCGTGATGGCGAACCCCCCTTACTCACTTAAGTGGGATAACACTAACCGAGAAGATGACCCGCGCTTTAAGTCAGGGATTGCGCCCAAGTCAAAGGCTGATTTTGCGTTCTTACAACACGGTTTGTATCACTTGAAGCAAGATGGACGCATGGCGATTGTTTTGCCACACGGGGTGTTGTTCCGTGGTGCCGCCGAAGGTCGTATTCGCCAAGAATTGCTCGAAAACCGTCATATTTCCGCAGTGATTGGTTTGCCAGAAAAGATTTTTACGAATACGGGGATTCCAACCATTATTATGATTCTGGAAAAGAACCGTACCACTGATGATGTGCTCTTTATTGATGCTTCAAAGGGCTTTGAAAAGCAGAAGAACAATAACAAGTTGCGCCAAGAAGACGTGGACTTAATTGTGGAGACATTCTTAAAGCGAGAAGATGTTGAGAAGTATGCGCACGTGGCCAGCTTTGAAGAGGTTAAGGAAAACGACTTTAACCTCAACATTCCACGTTATGTGGATACATTCGAAGAAGAAGATCCAGTTGATTTGGTGCAAGTCAGTCAAGAGATTCAACAGGTCCAGCAAGAAATATCTGCGGCAAACGCTGACTTGTTGGCCATGCTAAATGAATTGGCGGTAACGGAAGAGAATGCCGAGATGATTAATGCAGCAAAAGCGCTCTTTGGAGGTGTGACTGATGAAAAACACTAAGCCAAGTATCCGCTTTGCTGGATTTACGGACGATTGGGAAGAACGTAAGTTGGGAGAGGTTTCCAAAATAAAGACAGGTTCAAGTGATTTACAGGATGCCTCTGAGAATGGTGCCTATCCTTTTTTTGTTCGATCAGAACATATTGAGCGTAGTAATAGATATTTATTTGATGGTGAAGCTATTTTAATTCCAGGAGAAGGACGACTGGGTGAAATATATCATTATATTAATGGTAAATTTGATTTTCATCAGAGGGTATATAAGATAAGTGATTTTTCAACTTTTAAAGTATCCGGTCTATTTATCTTGTATTCAATGAAAAATAGTTTTAAACGGCATGCGATGAAGTTTACTGTTAAGGCAACTGTAGATTCGCTGCGATTACCTATGCTGACAGATTTTAACTTAAAGTTACCAAGTATCCGCGAACAACAAAAAATTGGCTCATTCTTCAAACAACTTGATAACACTATTGATCTTCATCAGCGCCAGTTAGATTTGCTAAAGGAACAGAAGAAGGGGTTCTTACAAAAAATGTTCCCTAAACAGGGAGCAAAAGTCCCTGAATTACGGTTTGCTGGATTTACTGATGATTGGGTACAGCGTAACCTTTCTGATGTCGCTAAAGTGTTTGATGGAACTCATCAAACACCAGACTATAAAGATAGTGGGGTACCGTTTGTCAGTGTTGAAAACATCTCTAGTTTAAAGACAAACAAATACATCACTGAGCAAGATTTCGCTAGGGACTTCAAAACGAAACCCGAGCAAGGTGATGTTTTGATGACACGAATTGGTGATATTGGTACGGCGAATGTCATCCGAAATGATGGCCCTATCGCCTATTACGTCAGCCTTGCACTGTTGAAACCACAATCCACGAATAGCGAATTTTTGAAATATTTAATTGGTAGTTATGTAACCCAACGTCAGCTTTGGCGGCGAACTTTGCATGTTGCTTTTCCAAAGAAGATCAACAAAGGTGAAATTGGTGAAGTGCCGGTTACAGTGCCAAGCGAAGCAGAACAAAATCAAATTGGGCACTTCTTTGACCAACTAGACAACCTTATCGCTGATAGTCAACGACAGTTAGACTTGATCACGGAACAGAAGAAGGGGTTCTTACAACAAATGTTTGTCTAATTCGTGTTTACACAATCTCATCATAAGAACAGCAATAAGCACAAAACCTATTAAATCAAAGACCGCAAAGCATTAGCCTCACTATCAAGTGATGAATCACCAATCGTAATGGATGAGACCATTGTAGAAAATCGTGGCAGTTCAGACAAAAACAACCTAAAAAATTGACTATAAGTTAACTCTAAATATTTCTGATGTACGTTATACAATATAAGGAGTAATTACAAAATGAACCCCAGAATAGATACTTCTGATGAATTTATCTTAATCAATCGAATGTTCTCCACTCAATTACCTCCATTGCTAGGTAATTTAATAAATGAATGGTCGTCAGTTAAACTTATTGAGCATATTAAATCAGAAAACATTCGCGAAAATATTTATTACAAAGGGAATGGTAGACTTTATACTCAGTTGACAAGTTCATCGAGAGCCCCCAAACATTTCTATAACGTAAAAAGTGGTGGAACTGAGTCTATAAATTTTTACACTATTAAAAGCGACGGGACGTTTAGACCGCTATCAGTACCAAATATTAAGTATGCCATCTTATTTTCATACAACCTATTAGAAGTAAAACAAAGTTTAATTCACTTTTTTTATGATGATAAAGAAAGGAGAGATGGTATAAGTAGTCATTCGGAATTACCGATAGTTGGATATGATAATCATATGTTTGATTTATTTCAATATCCACAAAAAAAAATAAATTCTTTTGTGGATACTACTCAACCTGATGCAAGATTCTTTGTAGAGAATGAAATAAGAAAAGTTAAGTTGGAATCAACATATCCATATATATTAAAAATTGACCTAAGTAAATTTTATGAAAATGTGTATACACACTTATTTGGGGACCTGTCTTTTAAAAAAATCGATAGGATAATAAATCCTACCGATTTTTACGATTATGTATGGCGGCTCTCATTACCTAACAGTGAAGTTGAAAAACTTAAGGCATTTTTCAACTGGTTAGACACGTTAAACCAAAAAATAAATAATAATCATACTAAAGGCATACTTCAAGGACCTATATCATCTAGAATTTCAGCTGAAATTCTACAATTATATATTGATGAAAAAATTATTGAACTGTTACGTACTAAACCTAGTAGTATCACATTTACTAGATATGTAGATGATTATAAATTTTATGCTAAAAACCAATCTGACTTAGAAAACTTAAAAATAGATCTAACTCACTTGTTTCGTGAGTTTTCACTCCCTTTAAATGACTCCAAAATTGAGATTTATAAAGGTTTTGAGAAGAATAAAGGTGCACATTTAAATGCTGACAATATGAAATGGTTAAGAAAAAAAGATGTTAAGATAGGTATTAGGAGATTTCTAGAAATTAGGAATACATTTTCAAGTTTAATAGATAAAAGCGATTGGTCCTCTGTTAAATCACTCCTTACACATTTAACAAAGAAAGATCTTTATTTTGATGAACGTAATCACAATATTCCAATTGTTTTCATTGAGATGTTAGTAAAACTAGTTTATATAAATGGATCACTAACTCTTCATGCATATAAACTATTGGCTCATGTTGTAACATCTAAATTACCTCGGCAGACTAGAAAAAATATTTTAGAAAAATTAATGTCAGAATCAGAATATATTTCGAAATTATATTCTGATTCTGACCTAGAGATATGGCACTACTATGTAATGAGCCTATTAAGTGACGCTCAGACACATAAAAAAATATTCCAAAAATACAGAAGTTTTAAAGGATCTAAAGAGTCTCATCCTATAATACTCACTGTCCTTATAAAAGAACGTAGCTTAGCAACTAATAAGCTAATATTAGACGAATTAATTCAATTCATAAACATAGATGAACCAGGTATAGCACAGTCAAAATGGTGGTTACCAATTTCTAAATTGTGGATTGTTTATAAAAAAAGCAAGTACCCCATTCCAGCTAAAATCGATTCTTTATTTAATACAAAAAAGAACAATCCAGCGTACGATAAACTCGGCATAATTAAATTACTATTTGACTATAATAAATAGTTCTAATCTATGACCCTATTTTGTGAGGGTCTATAATTACATAATGACCCCTCGTAAAGCCTATTAAAACAGCCCCCATTATCTACTAGTTAGATAATGGGGGCTGTTTTTTTGTTCGGCTGTATAATAGTGCTTAAAAAAGAGGTCGATGATAACATGCCCAATCACATATTTATCAACCGAGAGTCAGGGAATGATAACATTTCAATATTCTATGACGAACCATCATTTGTGGTCATTGCGAATAAAGACGATTTAGCTAGCATTCAGTTGATTGATGAGTCTAAAAAAACTGGCATCTATATATTGTTAGGTGATGATAAACGATATATCGGTCAAGCATCAAATGCTATTTTTAGTAGACTGCAGCAACTTCTTAACAAACTAGCGCTGATGGGCGTGTTGTTGACTTTACTGGGGCCGATAAGCGGCAACTAACCCTGTCACAGCGTCCAAAGTCATAATTAGACCCATTAACCACATCGCTGCCATATTGTGCATGGTACCAATTAGAATCAGCAGCACCACATTTAACGCCAGCATGAGCCAGCTCATTGTTTGCGACATTTGTTGCATGAAAATCCTCCTCAAGTGTTAAAATTCTTGTCATAGGGGGAAATCACGATGAAAAACTATACGGACTATTTCTTTGATGAGCCAGCGTTTGATCTCCACGATGGCGGATACGTGCCGCTTGAGGTCAGTGATGCGCCTGAGAAGCCCTTAAATGTGCCGCCGTTGTTGAAACCGGATAAAGAGACGGCGACCGACGTTTATTACACGGTGACAGCAGAGGCTGGGGAAACGCAACTGTTACCTGGGGCGAAGACCAAGACGTGGGGCTACAATACCAGTCTGTTAGGTCAGACGATTGTGTATCGCCGTGGCCAGCATACGCATGTGACACTGAAAAACACCCTGCCTGAGTTGACCACTTTTCATTGGCATGGGGCTAATGTCAGTGGCCCTTATGTTGATGGCGGATGCCATGCGCCGGTTTATCCGGGTGAAAGTAAGCATATCGACTTCACATTGGAACAACCGGCGACGACTTTGTGGCTGCACGCGCATCCGTGCCCATCCACAGCCGAGCAGGTTTGGCATGGTTTGGCTGCCATGGTGATTGTCAAAGACGACCATGAAGCCAGCCTGCCATTGCCAAGGAACTATGGCGTTGACGATATTCCGGTCATTTTGCAAGACCGGCGTTTTCATGAGAACAACCAGTGGGACTACCGGGCTGATTATGATCCTGACGGTGTTGCTGGGCCAACTGCAATGATTAACGGTACAATCAATCCCTATTTTGATGTCACCACGCAAAAGGTCCGGTTGCGTTTTCTGGATGGTGCTAATCGCCGTGAATGGCGGTTGCATTTTTCCGATGACCTGCCATTTACGCAAATTGGCGGGGATGGCTCACTGTTACCGGAGCCGGTCAAATTTACCCATTTGATGCTGACTTGTGCTGAGCGTGCCGAAGTGATCGTTGATTTTGGCCAATACCATGAAGGCGACGAGGTCACCTTATATACGGATGATGTGCCATTGCTAAAGTTCCGCATTCATGCGTTCAAACCGGATCAGACTACCTTGCCTGATAAGTTGTTCGATGTGAAGGCACCAGTGGTTGACCCGGCTTTGCCAGTTCGCCACGTTGTGATGCAGGGGATGGACGAAGGTGTTGCGATTGATGGTAAAAAGTTTGCCATGCAGCGGATTGATGCCACGCAACCAATTGGCAAAGCCCAGTACTGGGATGTTACCAATAGCAATGATGCGCCTGGAATGGTTCATCCATTCCATGTGCATGGAACCCAATTCTTAGTCTTGTCGCGGAATGGGCATGCGCCGTATCCAAATGAATATGGTTTCAAAGATACCGTTGGCGTAAATCCTGGTGAAACGGTTCGGCTGCTGGTTCGCTTTGATTTGCCAGGGGTTTATATGTATCACTGCCATATCATTGAGCACGAAGATGGCGGCATGATGGCACAGATTGAAACATTCGATCCAGCCAAGCCAAAGCAAGAATATAAATTGATGGATATGGATACGTTAATGATGTCCTTGGCTAAAGAACGTGGCGTCAAACCATCTGAGATTTGGATGGGCGGTATGCAGTCTTATGAAAAAATGGGAATGAAAATGTAAACGTCCCACAATACTAATATAGAATAGGTAATTATATTAGCATTCAAAATGAGTTGAGATAGCAGAACTATCTCAACTCATTTTTATGTGGTTAAGCTGACAGCAGCTTGCCCCACGCGGGTAGCGTTCTGCATGACATGCTCTCACTGAAGGTGATCCTGCAATGATAAATTGCCCCGTCACGGCGTGACCCGCCGGAGGTTTTACAAGCCGGATAATAGGCGCTGTAAAATAGCAGTTTCCCCAGTAGGAAGGGGAAACGCTACTGTCATCGCTTGTCGATGACACGCCTCGCAGAGCCTGTCCAAAATATCATTTTGGTATAACAGGCTATACCAGATTTTTAACGGTGTTATACTGGTCCTGGAAAACCTTTTTCGAGGAGGCATTTTTGATGGCGCATTTAAAGAAAAATACGCGTGGCGCAGTCCCCGGTTTAGCGGTCCATTTTGAACGTAAAACCGACCATCACACTAACAAAGAAATTGATGTGTCGAAATCCTATCTGAATCAAGATCTCATGGCAGATGGTTCAGATATGCTTTCACGTTTCAACGAGCGTTTAAATGACGTTTATTGCATGAAAAGAGACGATGTGAAGGCGTTAGCGACGTGGATAGTCACTTTACCTGAAGAACTCACAGAAGCCCCCTACGAGCAACAGAGCGCCTTTTTTGAAGCAACCACTAATTTTCTGAATGACCGTTATGGCCAAGAAAATGCCGTGGCCGCGGTGGTGCATTATGACGAGACAACTCCTCACTTACACTATGCCTTTGTTCCGGTGGTTTTTGATGTTAAAAAGTCACGTTATAAAGTATCAGCTAAAGAAGTTCTAACGCGACATGATCTACAAACCTTTCATGAGGATTTAGATCAGCATTTAAAAAAAGTTCTGCCTTTTTATGAACAAGGGATTTTAAATAACAAAACCTTACCGTTTGAGAATGTCGCTGAAATCAAAAAATACAATGATCAGTTTAACGCCTTAAAAAACGAACTAGCTGACGTTGAAGAAAATATTAGGGCTAAACAGGCCGTACTTAAAATCACGGATCAAGCCTTAACGGAAGTTGACTTAGCCGAAAAACAAATTGATGATTTTAAACAAGCCTTATCTAAAAACCTCTTTGGTAAGACGGTTCTGAAGCCAGATGACTTAGATCGCTTTAAAAATGTGGTAGCCACGATGAAGAAAGCCACCTTACAAAGCCAGCATGAGACAGAAGAACTCAAGCAAACGTTAGGACAAGTCAAAGCGCAATTAGCTGACATCCAAGCTGATTATCAAAACCTAAAAGAAACCCATCAAGCACTACAGAAGCGGCAACGCGAACAGCAACAGCTGGATTATGCCATGCGAGACATGCTTAAAAATGATTATGGTGTCGACAAACTATCGCATACTGATGTGGAGGCTCGGTATGTGCTTTATAAGCTCGACCATGAAGAACTCACTCAAAATAAAAAAGTAGCCCAGACCTGGTTAAAGACCCTGACGACAGCTAGAGAAAATCCAGATACAAAAATAGCGCCTAGTAGATTAGATTGGGGTATCGAACAAGTTAAAGCATTAATCAATCGGATCATTGAATTAACGCGGGATCTTTTTAAAGGACCAAGTCTATAACGTTAAAACGGCTTATTCACCCGTTTAAGCGCTTTTAGCTACAAGATTTAGAAATAGTCAGCAAATAGATTAAAATGGCGCTATCGGCTTAATAAGTGGCAATAATATTAGATAACAAGTGATATGTCATTTAAATTCATTCAAAAAAGAACTCCACGTACAAAATTGACGTACTATGGAGTTCTTTTTGTTTTGTTTTTTATGGGTTCAATAAAAAGGCGCAGCCTATTATAAGTTTATCCTATATATTTTAATCTTTTGTTCTTTTGCGCGGGTATAAAGTGAGGTTTATCAGTGCTTTAAAGCTAGATACGTGTAGAAAAAACTGTGCATACGTGTAGAAAAAACTGTGCATACGTGTAGAAAAAACTGTGCATACGTGTAGTTTTTTTTAAAAAAACTACACTATAAATGATATAATAAAAAGCATAAAGAAATCCCGACAAAAAGTTTTTCTTTATGCTTATCCAACAACACACCCAAAGGAGTGTATGTATATGACTATTATACCAGAAGAATCAAAGACAAGGCAGGTACAGACCTTGAATGAACTATCAAAAAGAAAAGTCGTTGAACATAATAGTTTGATTACATCCATCGCCAAAATGGATAAAACACCACTTAAAATGTTTGAACTAGCGGTGTCTTTAATTGATACAGATAATCCACCAGAGGATCAGACGGTTTATTTATCAAAGCAAGAGTTATTTGCTTTCTTTAAGGTTGATGATAACGATAAGCATAGTCGCTTTAAAGAAGCGATTGAAAAAATGCAGAAACAAGCTTTTTTTCAGATTAAAAAAGAGCAAGATAAAGGGTTTAAGTTTGTGAGCATTGTGCCAATTCCTTATGTAGAATGGACGGATTATCATGATGAGGTATTAATTCGATTTAGTCCCGAAATCATGCCCTATTTAATTAATCTCAAAACAAATTTCACGCAACATGCTTTGTCAGAAATTTCTGAATTGAATAGCAAGTATGCGATTGTTTTGTATCGTTGGCTATCAATGAATTACAACCAGTATGAGCACTATAGTGTTAAAGGCGGCAGAAGAGAAGAGCAAGTTCAAAGTTACCGTAATCCTGAAATGAGTATACGAGACTTACGAGAAATGACGGATACAATAGATGAGTATCAGGATTTTAGAAATTTTGATAAATGGATATTGAAAAATCCTTTGGACGAAATAACAGAGCATACTTCGCTTCAAGTTACATACGAAAAAGTCAAAAAAGGACGCAGCATTGATAGTATTGTCTTTCACATTACTAAAAAACAAGTTGCAGCTGATAGTAGTTATAAATTAGGTGATCGAGATTATATTGATGGAAAGATAAGGCAAGAAGAAAGTGAAAATGAATTAGTTTTGCAGGCAATGGACAGTCCATATACAAAGCTACTTATGGAACACTTTTTATTATCATATTTGGATCTTATGGATAAAAAAATCTTAGCAGGCTTACAAAAAAATGTTTATCCACTATATGATGAATTAAAAGATTTACGAGGAGTAAACGGTGTCAAAGAGCACTTAGCATATATCCGAGATAAACAAGATGACTATTCGAAAAAGAATATTGCTAAGTATCTTAAAAAATCGATTGAACAGTATCTACCAATCGTTAAAAGGCAGGATATAGATCATGAGTGAAAATTTAAAAACAATCCGAGAACTTGCTGATGAATTTAAGGTATCTAAGCAAGCAGTTAGGAAAAGATTAACCGATGAATTTAGAGCAAACTACGTAGAAACTGTACATAGTAACGGAGTAGAAACGTTAGTAGTAACGGTTAGTGGGTATAGGCTTTTAAAACAGCATTTTTCCAGTAGTAACGGTAGCGCAAATGTAGGTAGAAACGTTGGTGGTAACGATAATGTTACCAGTGATAATAAGCAAACAACGGATAATAGCTATGTATTTAAAATATTAGAACAACAATTAGCTGTTAAAGATAAGCAAATAGAAAATAAAGATTCACAAATATCACAAATGCAAAATTTATTAGATCAGCAACAAAGATTGGCCTTACAGGACAAACAACTGCTCGAAGAATACAAGGCAGAAATTAAGGACTTGAAAGCCTTAACGATGGCACCACATGATGATGGTAAAAAAGAGATGATGGCACAAAACCAACCGGAGCCAGAAACTGACACAGCGAAGTCACAACCTAAACCTAAAAAGTGGTGGCGTTTTGGTATGTTCAGAAGTCAATAAATTCCCATTAGGAGAAAAGATGAATCTAAATATTGAAACACTAAATAAACTAACAGAACAGCATTATAAACTGTTACTTGAAGCAGATCCTAATGAAAAATTAATAAGTAAGTATTTGAACCGTTCTTTTTGTTTTGAGGCGACCTATAACAATGAATTATTAGGAGTGTTGATTCTTTTACCTACACACCCCGAAACACTAGAAGTTGTGAACATTGCCGTAATTTCAACACAAAGAAACAAAGGAATTGGGCATCAACTTCTTACTTTTGCCGAAAAATATGCGCGAAACAATAATTACAAGTGTCTTGAAATTGGAACTGGTACAACTAGCTTCGGACAACTTTATCTTTATCAAAAATGTGATTTCCGCGTTGTTGGTGTTGATCAAAATTTCTTTACAATTCACTATGATAAAGAAATTACTGAAAATGGTCTTGTTTTAAGGGACATGATACGTTTGAGAAAAGTTCTTAAATAAATCTTGTTTCCCTGTTAGGGCCTATAATTATAGGATGACTCCTAAATCTAAAAAGACAAGGCCCATTAATTTATTAACTAATAATATTGAATTTCAATTTCATAGGAAAACTGGTAAACTA
>ERZ894226.876-NODE-876-length-14564-cov-6.164794_pt1 | contig 14564 bp, 6 predicted proteins | sample MGYA00380294_ERZ894226 | MGnify/ENA primary metagenome ERZ894226 (study PRJEB32331, sample SAMN06328434) | human gut metagenome | biome: human gut microbiome; feature: stool | host: Homo sapiens | collected 2014-10-29 ... | reverse complement strand
TTATTATATCAAGTCTTTATTATATCAAATCTCTATTTCATACATCCTTAATACATCGAATTATCTCCAACATCCTTACCAAGATTACATGTATAAACCCAGTTGATCACATCACCGTCCTGTACCGTATACTTACTGCATCCGTAGTTAGGAAACCAGCCATTTACGTTATACATCCATCCGGAAAGCTGTCCGCAGTCGAATTCATACAGATTATTAATTCCTTCCACATAAGCTGAATTATAAGCCGGTGTAAAAGAAGACTCCATCTGGATTCCTGCATCCTTACATACACGCTGTAATACGTCATGTACAGACTCTCCTTCCGTAAATTCTACCTCGGAAGCTGCCAGAATCCATCCATCAGAAGGAACAAATTCTTCCTTGCCACTTTTTAAATCACTCATGTTATTAAGAATCGTCGCGCAGCTGATCGAAATTGTACACGTATGGGAAGAACCTGAAACTTCTTCATCGTTTGCAACATCCTGCTTGCCGGAAGAACCAGAAGAAGAAGCTCCTCCATCAGAAACATCTCCACTTCCTGAACTTCCTTCTTCGTTATAAGAATTCTCTCCTGAATTCCCCGATTCATCACTTCCTTCTGCTTCACTGTTCGTTGTTCCGTTTTCCGCCTTATTCGCTGATGCCGCACCTTTATTCTGCTGCTCCGTAATTCCTCCAATAATATAACAATCTCCATCCAGTGAAGTAACACTCATTTTTAAAGATGTCGTTCCTTTCTGTGGCTTTGTATCCTTTTTGGCAGCAGTCGTTGCTTCCTTCACCTTATCAGACGAATCCTTCTGTGATGCAGATGTATCCTTTTTCTTGGAAGAATCCTCTTCTGCCTGTGCTGTTACCACAACATCGCTCATCCTTGCAAGCTTTCCAGACTGCTCTTTTACAAGATATGCAGAATTGGACTGCCACGCTTCCGGAAGCTGTACCTCAAGATCCGGTACACAGATCAGCCCTTTCCCGTACATTGTCATCTTCAATGCATCATTTGCATTGTTTGCCTGCTTCTTTAAATCATCAAGACCTTTCTCTGAAAAATCAATCTTCAAATTCTGATCTGCTGGATTCTGAATCTTTGAACAGTCATACGTCCAGATATATGTAATTCCATCATCTGTTGTCCCTTTAAACTGTACCTTTTTATTGTCTCCTGCAACGGTCTTAAACTGTTCCTTCGTAATAATTCCATCCTCCGGAATCTCATTCATATCCGCAAGTGTTGCTGTCTTGCCGGACTTTTTACCGGAAGAACTTCCTCCATTACCGGACTTTCCACAACCGGTTGAAACAATCAATAACATACTCATAAGCAGTGCCAGAACGACACGCATAAATCCCTTTTTCTTCATAAATACTTTTTCCCTTTCTTTGTATATCCTTAGCTTTAACTCTGCTCACTATACACCTTATTTTTCTTTAAAAAACAGATTATCTTTTTAATCTATTCCTTATCTCCGCCTTTTTGAAAATTGCGTAATGCACTTGCAATCCTATGACGCTTTTTATATAAAATGAAAGCAATAATCACTACCACTGCAATAGCGCAAATCCTTTTGACTATATAAAATATCCCTAAACCAGCCACAATCTTTGAGGTATCATTATCCTTTTCGGCTGTGGTGTCCGCTTCCGCTGCATCTGTCTCATCCGCCGCATAAGTATCCGGTACGTAATCCTCTCCGCTAAAGTTCCAGCTTCCTGTCGTTGCCTCTACTGCCGTATCTTTCTTCTTCGCTGTCGTTCCTGTTGCACTCTTTGACGCAGTACTTCCCGTACCTGTACCGGAAGTGCTTCCGGAAGAAAGTGTCTTTGTCGTTCCCGAAGCAGTTGGTGTTCCACTTCCTGTACTTACTGAACGATTCGTTGTTCCCGATGTCGGTGTTGTAATTCTTTTTGTCTGACTTCTTGCTGCTGTAGTTGTTGTTGTCTTTTTGGCGGTTGTCGCTGTTGCCGGTGCAGTCACCACGACCTTACAGGTTGCTTTCTTTCCACTTCCGTCCTTTGCCTTTACTGTAATTGTCGCTGTTCCTGCTTTCTTTCCTGTCACCTTTCCCTTTGCATTTACCGTTGCAATCTTTTTATTAGAAGAAGACCATTTCACTGACTTCTTCGTGGCATTTGACGGAGAAACCGTCGCTTTTAACGTCTTGCTCTTTCCTTTTGTAAGATAAATCGTACTATAATTTAATCCCACTTTTATTACCTTTACTTTAGAAGCTGCCGGTTTTGTTTCTGTCTTTTTTGCTGTCGTTGAAGAAGAATTTCCTCCACTATTACTCCCCGTATCAATCGTCGGACTGACTACCGGCTTCGTTCCTGCCGAAATAGCCACATCACTCATATCATAAAGAAATGTCTCTCCATCCAAAAATCTACGGTAAGCAACTGTTGCATACAATCCCTGTTCCGTTGCCATTCCATCGATAATGCCACCGGCACCGCCACCATTATTCCCGGCATCAGCAGCTACATGCATAAATCCCCCTTCTGGCATATAATACTGGAATAATCCTGTCATCGGCCATTTCCCATTCTTAATAAAACGGGCATCTTCCCCACAATCTATTCCCACGCCACAAAGAGCTGTGATAATCTGTGCCACACTTTCCGAAGTTTCTGTATTCATCGTGCCAAAACCACCACTGGAAAGCTGATTCTTTTCTATCCACGCAAGACCCTTGTCAATTGCCGCTGTAACATCCTTATATCCATCTTTATTATAATAAGAAGCCAGCGCCTGCATCGCCATTCCTGTCATATCGGAATCTCCGGTTGTTCCCATCAATGTCCATCCGCCATCGGCACACTGCATTTCTACAATCTTCTGTACCATCAGTTTCTCAGAATTCTGCTGTTCTGCAGAAGGATTTTCTGGAATCTCATATGCCGGATTACTCTTTAATGCGATCAAAGCCCAAATCGTGCCGTTATTCCCCTGTCTGCTTACATTCTCATAATCTGACAGATACGCTAACAGATTATGTCCCATCACATTTCTTGCATCGACACCAATCGCTGTTAATGCAAGAATAAGCTTTGAATAATCCGAATACTTTGCTCTTGTAATCTGCCAGTCCTTACTCTCACAGTATGCAATCACATTACTGTAAAAAAGATTTATATAAGATTCCGGCACATACAGCCCACTCCTTTTTAAACCAATAACATTCCATATACTACTGTAATCCGGCTTCGTATCTTTACTTAAAATATAGCTTCTTACCTTAGATAAAACCGTATCAATATCCGGGCTTAAGACTTCCGCCTCTGCTTCCGTCTGCACTGCCACTCCTGATTCATCAGACTGTCCCTGTGCCGCATCTTCCTCTGCACCCCAAGCATAAAAACCATAACTTCTTCCAAGCTGCAAATTCTTACGGACAATCTTTCTCTCTTTTTTTGTTAATGTCTGTTCTTGTGTACTTTCCTGTACATCTGCCTCTGTACTTGCTGATGCATCTGCATCTTCCCTGGTCTGCTGCTCCTCCTCTTCCGAAGACTCCGTCTCCTCCCTTTCTGATGTCTCACTTTCTGACGTCTCACTTTCTGACATAGAAAAATCGCCTGTACTCTCTGCAGCAGAAGCTGCCGCGGCCGGTTCTGCCCCATTATCTGCCGCATATGCATAGTATGGAACTATAAATGCCACAAGCAGAGCAAAAAGTACAAGCGATATACATTTTCTTTTTAACCTTTGATACATCTTGTTCATTCTACCCTCTCCTTCACTCATTTTACAAAATATCCAAGAGAAATTGAGAGTTTTCCGTAGAAAAGAAAGGCCCATGCATTAGGTGCACAGGCCAAATACTTTTATAAAACTGTTACATTCTCTAGCCCAGATATTTGTTTTCATTCTAAAATCAAATGGCTGGCAATTCAGAATGAAAATAAGGAGCGTTCCCTAAGTGAGCCTGAGAAGCAAGCCATGTACATATTATAACATAGACTTTTAAAAAAATATGCCAACCAGACGGGTGTATTTGCTTCATTTTAGGAAATTAAGCGGGTGAAATTGTCCTACAATTACTTCACCTTCATTTTCTTTACATTTGAGTAATTACCGTAATAAGTTGTTCCTCCTGCTTTACGATAAGTACGAATCTTGAAGTAATAAGTTTTCTTTTTCTTTAGCTTTCCGGCTTTATAAGTCACTGTCTTATTTTTGGTAATTGTCTTCACTTTCTTATAGCCGCTGTTTTTCTTCATGGACTGGTATACTTCGTAACCAGTTGCATTTTTTATTTTCTTCCATGTAAGCTTCGCCTGATTCTTTTTCAGCTTCTTAATGGATTTTATAGATGTTTTAGATGGGGTGTATTTCTTTTTCAGAGCTTCCTGCTGAGCTTTCTTTTTCGCGGCTTCTTCGGCTGCTTTCTTTTTCGCTTCTTCTGCCTTTTTCTTTGCCTCATCCTGGGTTTTCTTTTCAGCTTTCAGACTGACAATTTTCTTCTCAGCATCAGTTAATACTTTTAATGTATCTGCAGAAATAAGTTCCTTTTGTTCACTGGTTAACGCATTATAAGACTTTCTTGCCTCTGCTATCTGAGATTCTTTAGATAAATCTACTGTACCGATAGCGTTAATGGTTTTTGTCACACTTTCAGCAAATTTTGCATTATATTCTGCTCCCCACTGAAGAATTTCTTTCTCTGACGGAAGTGCAGAAAATACTTCTTTCATTTTCTTTTCTGTTGTATTCCAGTCAATCACTGCATTATATGCTTTCTGATAAGCCTGTTTATAACCATGTTCGTCACAGCTTGCTTTATACTTTAGCATTACTGCAAGTCGTTTTGTAATCGCATCCCTATCCGGTAATTTCAAATAATTGTTATCTTCTTCATCTGCAGGTTTTTCTCCGAGGTCTCTTCCATAACCGTAAAGCGTAAACTGCAAACGAATGATGTCTCCATCTTTTGGTTTTACCAAGGACATTCCTGTCGGAAATACATTGTTTACCGTATACATCCAACCAGACATATTACAATACGCGAATTCTCCCAATGCAAAATGTCCACTTTCATTGCCATAATCATTTCCGTCATTTACTGCGTTCGTAGGAATCGGAATAAGGTTTCCCTTATTATTTTTTATCGGCTGGAGCTGTCCATCAGAAATAATAGATGGGATTCTTACCTTTCCAGTATCTCCATTATAAATCTGTTCAAGATAAAAGCTATTTTCTATCTTTCCCTTGTTTTCGTAACCATAGCCTTCTTGCGTAAGTACTCTGTCCACTACAGATGCAATATTATCTGTGTCATAAATATCTACCTGACATGGCTCTATTAAATACCCCTGTCCAATCGTAAAACGTTCGATTGAAAATGTAACGGTACCTGTTTTTTCTGCTGCATTTACATCCTTTCGAAAAAAGAATGTAAATGCTATCACAAATACAAATGTCATCATTGTCAGCAAATATTTTTTGTTTTTCTGCATTCGGTCTCACCTCTCACTTTATAAAGTACTGCAATTACCTTTCAGTTATCACTATAGTACCCTATTACAGAACAGGAACTGCCCATCTAAGCAGTCCCTGCTCCTCATATCATCTGATATTTACTTCTTAATTGTAACTGTTTTTGCCTGGCCTTTTCCTTTAAATACTTTTTTATAAGCTTTGTATTTTTTAGAAGGGACTTTAATGACTGCTTTTTTATTAATGCCCTTAAATGCTTTCGCCCCTACCTTTTTAATAATACTACTCTGTACAGTAATCTTCTTTAAATTCTTACATCCATAGAATGCTTTCTTTCCAATTGTTCTAACATTCTTTCCAACTACTACTGTTTTTATTTTCTTATTATTTTTAAATGCATTATCTGCGATAGTAGTTACTTTGTATACCTGCTTGCCTGATTTTACTGTTGCCGGAATTGTAATCTTTGCTGCCTTTTTATTTTTAGTTCCTTTATAAGAAACTGTTTTTGCTTTTACGTTTGTTACAACAAAAGTATTGGTTCCTACTATAAGTTTTGTTCCCTTCTTAACCGTCTTAGTTGTAGGCTGTGAAGGTTTTGCTGGGTTTGTTGGGTTTGCTGGCTCTTTATCTGCTTCTTTTACTGTTACCTTTACGGTCTTTTCCTTACCGGTATCCATTGCTTTTACGGTGATATCTGCTGTTCCAAGTTTCAGACCACTTATGGTTCCATCTTCTTTTACAGAAGCAATCGTATCATCAGAAGAAGTGTACACTAATGTTTTATTAGTAGCATCTTCCGGTGTTACAGAAGCCTGTAATTTCATTGTTTTTCCTAAAGTTACATTTAATGCTTCTGGAACTGTGATATCAGATGTTACAGTCATGTTGAAAGCTAAATCTGGATTTTCTGTGTTCTGGTACCATACAGTTTCTTCTACACCATCATTAGCATTTAAGGCATCTACTACTGTACGGTCTTTGAACTGGGCTGCGGCATAACCTGTAATACCTGTTGTTCCTTCTGCGGCTGCTATACCATTTTCTGAATTATATGCCACATTGGTATAGGTATCATTAGCATTAAACTGTGCTTTATCTCCTGATAAATCTTTTACTGTTCCAAGATTATAGGAATTTGCTACTGTAAAAAGTTTTTCTGTCATATAGGAAATAGCTCCTATATTTACTGTTTTCTTTGTACTACTGATATTTCCAAGATTATAACAATTCTTTACTTTAATTTCGGTAGCACTATTTGGCTTTAACTTCGTTGATGTAATACCTGCGACATAATCGGCTCCATTAACATCACCATAATTCATACAATTAGAATAGAAAACACTTTTACCGCCTGTCTGAGCAATTCCATTAGTGAAATCTCCACTACCTTCCACATTGGCATAACTCACACAATTTGTTAATCCACTCCAAGTCTTACCTACAACACCAGCAGTACTTATATCTCCTTTAATAACAGTATCCTTTCCAATAACGATATTACTGCTATCTGTTGCTTCTGCAGTGGACATATCACTACCGAATAATCCTCCTGTATAAGTTGAACCAGTCTCTCCAGTTACCTTTCCCTGAACATAAATGTTTGTTACTTTATTTTTAGAAGTAACTCCATCCCTTGAATCCGTTGTTCCTAAACTAATCTTTCCTCCAAGAAGACCTTCATTAGAAATTCCCTTTACTTCTGTATCTGTCACTTTACAATTAGAAATGTCTGCTCCAAGCGCATGACCTATCAGACCTCCGGTAATTCCCAATACATTATTCTCTACATAAGAATTTTTTACATTACAATTTTCTACAACAATATTCTTTCCGTAGCCAACCAGTGCTGCTGTTCCCTGTTTGACAGCATTTTTCTGTGATGAACTTGCTGCTCCGATACTTTCTTCACGAGTCTCTATTACCGTTGCATTTTCCAATGTCACATTTTTAATCTCAGCTACAGAACCCTTATTTCCCAGTACTGAACCAAAAAGTCCGGCAAATATTCCAGTAGGTATCTTGTCATAACTTTTTGATACTGTTAAATTCTTAATTGTATGTCCCTGACCGTCAAATACTCCTGCAAATCCGAGTCCACGGCTTACACCAATTGGTGCAAATGGCGTATCAGCATCCATAACAATATCATTTGCCAGCTTTACTGTACATCCCGTAAATGGCATTACAAATCCTTCTACTGCTGCATCCGAACTATTGACAATCTGTGCCAGTCCACGAAGCTGTGCCTCTGTAGAAATTGTAAATTCTGTCTGTCCTTCTGTACGATTATCATACCAGGAAGTATCTACAGCTTCCGCTGCCTTTGCCTCAATCGTAATCGTATTGCCAATCAATGTTCCCACTGGTGTAAATGGTGTAAGTGCCATTGTACCTGCCATACATACTGCAAGTATTCTTGAATAAAACTTTCTCATTTTCTTTCCTTTCCGATACTTTCAACCTTTGCCTTATTTTACAGTAACTTTGCAATACCGGACAAGCCCATTACAGCTTACCCTTATCTTTGTTTTTCCTTTTTTCTTTCCTACCACCTTCCCTTTTTTTGTTACAGATGCAGTCTTTGTATCTAAACTTTTATATTGTATCTTTCCTTTAGGGGATGCCACACTTTTTATCTGAGCCGCTTTCCCCTTTTTGATAGTGATACTCTTTTTCTTAAGTTTCAACTGAACCTTCTTAATCACAAGATTATATTTATATCTCTTCCCTTTATAAGAAGCTGTGATTGTAACTTTTCCTGCTTTCTTTACGGTCAACTTTCCGTTTTTAGATACTGACACTATTGTCCGTTTACTTGATTTCCACTTTATCTTTTCTGCCTTAACTGCCTTATTATTTACGAACAGTACCAGAGAATATCTCTGTTTCTTTCCGTTAAAATAAATTGTTTTTTTCAAAGATTTTTTCTTCAAAACAATCTTTTTATAAGAAGTCTTCTTGGTATCCGTCTTTTTCGCCGGCTGTGGCTGTGCCGGTTTTGATGGCTGTTTCTGCTGGGATTCTATCTGGCTCTCTGCAGCCTCTAATACCGAAAGATTATCCACCAGATTTTTCTGTGCATCTGTTAGTCCGTCATAGGCACGTCTTGCTGCCTCTACCTTTTCTTTATCGGATAAAGTAACTTTTTTCAGTGCATTAATCTGTGTGATTACGGTATTGGCAAATTCCTGATTTTCCTGTACTTTTGTCAGAGAAAGGATTTCCTTTTCCTCTTCAAGCAACGTCTCATAGTTTGTCACACGATATGGGTTCTCCAGTGCATCATATGCTTTTCTTGCTGCTTTTACTGCCTCCTCATCTGACAGGTCTGAAATGATTGAAGCATCGTTAATCTTCTCTACAACCTCCTCTGTCTTTTCCTGCTGTATGATTAACTGTTGGTATGTATCCGCAGCCTCAGAAAGCCGTTCTTTTATCTCGTCAGGAAGAAGCTTCTTCGCATTTTCTGACAGCATATCATAAGCATCTTTTACTTCCTGATAAGATTCTGCGCCTGTTATGGTAACATCTCCCATCTGCTCTGTTCCATATACCACTTCCTGTACATTATCAAACTCTGCCTGCCATATAGAAAAAGCTTCTTCCGCCTGCTGTAACAGGGTATATTCTTCTGTAACTGTCAGTTTATCTTCCTCTGTGAGAAGCTCGTACAGTATCTCTGCACGTTCTATCACTGCCTGTTCTTCTATACCGGAGCCTGTGATTTCTCCCACTGCCTGTTTAAATTCTTCAACAGAAGCTTCTGTTTTCTCAGACAGTTCATACTGGACAAGGGCTGTCTTTGCCGCTGATAAGTCCATATAATTAGAAATCATAAGCCTAAAATATGCATATTCCTGCTCTTTTTCTTTTATATAGTTTTCCGCCTTTTGCACTGCCTCTCTTACAGCATCGGCATTCTCAGCAGTGATGTCCGCACTTTCTCCATATGCAGTATCAATCTGACTAATCTCATAAGAAGCCTTATCTACGACATCATATATGACATTCTCATGCTGAAGGTTCGCATAAATCTTTTCTCCATCTTCTAACTGTGCGTAGTTAGAAACCAGCCTTTTTGCCTCGTCATTCTCTAATGCATCGTAGGCAGTTCTTGCCTGTCTTAAATCATCTGCACTGTTTGCTGTAACTCTTCCTATCTTGTCAATCAGGTCTGAGACCTTGCGCACTGCCTCTTTGTTCTCTTCCTGCTGCTGTAACTTTTTAAGACCGTCTTCCTGCTCCTTTAACTTGTCAATATTTGTAACAAAAGTTTTCTGACTGTCTGTCAGACTCTCATAGGCAGCTCTGACGGATTCAATATCCTCCTCAGAATCCAAAGTCACAATTTCCCCAAGTGCCTTTATCGCCTGCACGACATTATCGGCAGTCTTAGCATCTTTTAGCTTTGTCTCTGCTTTAGATAAGATCTGGAACGCTTTCTGTACTGCATCTTCCTTCTTCTGCTGTTCATTCAGGGAATCATATGCCTTTCTGGCTCTCTCTATCTTTGCCGTCTTTGTCAGGTTGACTTTTCCTATCTTCTCTGTCTTTTCAAGGAATGTGTCGATTCCATTCACATACTGATATGCTTTATCAAGCACATCTGCATTGGTCACATAGTGAAACAGACGCTTCTCTTTTAGTGCATCATACTGTTTCTTGATGGAATCCAGCTTTGTCTTGTCCTTATAACTGTAGGAAGAAATCGAGTCAATTGCTTTTATAACAGCATTCACCTGTTCTCTTTCTTCGGCAGTTCCAAGAAATACTCCCGGCTTCACACTCTCGTCCACTGCATACATTGCTTCCTGAAGGGCATAATAGGCATCTCCATGCTCTGAAGTAACATTGTCTTCATTCGCATATTTTTCTGCCTCCTCATATGCTTTTTGTAATACCTCCCGTTTTGTGTCCTCCGTAATCGTTCCTGCAAGCAGTTTTTCTGCTTTATCAAGAAGCTTCTTATATCTTGATGGTGTCAGATAATATCTTGTGTACACATTTGAACCATTATACAGGTCTCCCACTGCAATAACCGCATCTTTATTCCAGCCTCCCTGGGAAGGATTCTCCGGAGAGTAGAACCAGCCTCCGGTACTTAGCTGGTAATCTTCTAATATATTTAATGGATTCTTTCCATTCTCTCCATCAAATTCACCACTTCCAACATCAATTCCCTGTGCGGTAAGTCCCGTTACCATACAGGCATGTGACATGACATTCCGGTTCGTATAGTAGAAATTTTCAAAACATCCAGTCACATTAATGCCATTCATCTTAACGTCATCCTGAATCTCTACATTTTTAATCGAATTAACACACTTTGCATATTCTTCTTCCGTAAAGGCATCGTTATATAGGGAAACTGCGTATAATGCCCAGCCTCTCATATCCAGGTCAAATGTTTCTGAACATGCCTGTCTTTTTACAATATCTACTGTTTCTTTTGGTACTGGTGCCCCTGCCGCCTGCAAAGCAGATAATGCCCATATGTTTGCGGAATACATTCCAAAATCGCCATTATCATTAAAGCTCATCAGACCCTCTACATAGTTCACTCCCAGATAATCATAAGGATTCTCTCCGGAAATGACCAGTTCAAGGATGATTGCTGCATAATCCGTAGCCTGACGGAATTCCTTCTTCGTCACATCATAGCCGAGCATATTTTTAAGATAGTCCTCGCCTATCGCTGCAGCTCCAAAAGTCTTCCAGTAATCGGTTCCTTTTGTGTTCTGCAGATACTCTTTATAACCACCCGCAACCATCTTATCAATCATCTTTTTTGTACGGGTTCGGGTTGTCTCAGATATCGTACCTGTTTTCTCTCTGTTAAAGTAAATCTTATATCTGACTTTTTTCCCGTTGTCTGTCGTAATCGTCCACTGCACTTCATGAACATCTGCATTTATGATAAGATTCTTACTTTCTGCCCCCTGTATGGAAGTTTTCTTCTGGCGGTCAACATATACATCTGTCGTTGTATTTTCTGAAGTCTCATAAGACAGTACAATCTTACCTGAGCTTCCTTTCTTACAATAGTAGGAAGTTGTATCCGGGCTGTATTTCTTCTCCATTGTTGCACCAGAAAGAATAGATAACTTCTGTAGTTCCGCACTGCTCAATGTCCAGTCCACATAAATTCTCTCTGTCTGCTTTGTAGAACCATCCGCCGATACCGTCTGGATATCAAAATATTTTTTCTTAGAATCTAGTCTCTTAAAATATCCTCCCAGATACTCTGTGGCATCCTCTACTTCAACACTCGCCTCCGGGTCATTCGTCACTGCATTAATCCAGACATAAGGGTAGGAGGAATTCATCGCAATACTCTTCTTTTCTTCTCCTCCCTCTTTGCTCTCTGTAACCTTTATCTGTTGGAAATGTTCTTTTGCATCGTCTTCATCAGAAGCTCCCTGATATATTTCAATCTTTTTGAGGGAAGCATCCTTTTGCTTTTGTACTGTATACCCTTCTGAATCCTCATTAGAATATACTAACAATACATAACTTACCATACCGATTTCATCATAGTTCTTACTATAATACTTAGCTGTCTTCATCGTATTTATATCATTCCCAATTACACAGATAACATTAAGACCCTTTCTCAGCTTCAGCTCTGGACTAACTTCTCCCTCCTTTAAAGGATACAGACTGCCACCATTAATTGATACGGCATGTACCTTATTATGATAAAACAGATAATTATGGAACACCTCATCTCTCTTCTTTAGTGTCGACTGTGTTCCGGCACTTCCGGGCATCCCTAAAAATATCGCCTGTCCTGGTTCCGGCAATGTATTTTCATACTTTACACGGATAGAATGTACCCCTTCTGGGAGCGAAATAGAAGAAAGTTCTTTCAAACTGCCATCTTCATTGATTCCTGCTGTACAGTCTCCTGTCTGCCAGTTTAAAGAGTTACCATACTGATACTTTTCAGAAAACGCACTTTCCTTACCATCTGTCCCATCATACAGGGTAAGCTTATCCGTGCATTCGCTCCACTCACTTTTCTCTCTCCAATGACCTATTGCCTCAAAGGATTTATAATCTGTTCCAAATATGTCTGTTATAATCGTACATACTGTGGTCTTTCCGTTATCTTCCACCACCAGTTGATACACACCACATCTCGAATTCGTGATATTTTCTGGCGTATAATTCACTGAAAAAAGAGGAGTTTCTGAATCCTCCTCTGTCTTTCTATATGCCTTATCTTCGTTATTTCTATCATACTCCGTCTTTTTATCTTCGTTCTCTGGAAGGCAAAAAATACTTTCTTTATTATTCTCACATTTTGTTTTTGTCTCCGGGTCTTCTATCACACGGAATTCCTTTATCCGGGCTGTTTGGGACTGTAACGTTCCCTCTATATATCTCTTGGCATACGATGGTCTACCACTATATTCATATATATCATTGCTAGCCCAACTAATAGCCGGATTTACTCCTGGTCTTAATTTACATGTTCCACTTATTATGTAGGTATGACTATCCTTATCAATCTGTTTTATTCTGTAAATATCTATTGTCTGGTCCGATAATACACTACGGTATTCCATATATAACTCTTTAAAAATATCATCTTCCTGTGCTGCCTGTACTGTACAGGAATGTCTCAAAAAAATCGTTACTGCTATCAGGCTTAGCATTATTAAATATTTCTTTATTCTTTTCATATATTTTCCCATATAACTATTTATTTTATAAATTTTAACATTGTCAGGTATAAAAAAAGAGGTGTCCAAAAGACACCTCTTTTTAAGGACAGAGTCGGTTTTTAAAGTTCTTATAGAATTAGTAAGTCATTGATGACCATTTAACAGTGATATTCATACCCTCTGTTAATACATAGTTTGTTGCATAATTAGAAGCTGATGGTCCATTAATGCATAATTCCCAATACTGGTATGTTGTGCTTCCGTCTGTATTTTTTACGGATGTTCCTGCTTTTCCATTAATACTGTCAAAAGCAATACCATACTGGTCAATCGGTTCCCATGTTTCTGTATCTAAATACTGTACTTTATGGTATGTTATTGTCTCTCCTGTTGCAATAAGAGCATCCATCGCTGTCGCTTTGCCGTAGTTTTCGATTGTTGCTGCATCTTCTAATGTGTATAAGGTTGTATCTTTATCGACAGTAACATTCCCTTCAAAGATATTCTTACTTGTATCATCTGGATTCTGAATGGTTACATGCACCGTTACCTTATTACTACCCTCTGTAGTTGCTGCCATAGATGTTACACCAAGTCCCATCATCATAACTACTGCTAACATAACTGCGAGCATTTTCTTTAAAGTTTTCATAAAATTCCTCCTTCAAAAGACTGTATTTGGCAATCTTATCCTATGTGCTTATACTGCAAGTTATAAAAACCAACTCTTGCTGTCAAAGACATTTTGTCCCGACAGCCTTTGGATTCAAACACCTGTACTCCTTATTCTCTATACGCTATCTCTACTGACCTCCCGGTCTCAACACTCTCTTATTATTGTTTACGTATGAAATAAATTATACAGGTTTTGAGGTATCCTCTATATCGTTGAGGGAACCCAAAAATCCCCTCACAGATATTCTTTTTTCAAGGAGCTTAGGAAATGGAAAGGAAGCTATCCCACAGCTTATGATAAAATCTGATTGATTTCTAAATGATTTATCGAATGAATGTACTCAGCACTCCCACCCAAAGTCCTGTTCATTAGAATTCTATTTTAAATATCCTGACTTAAGCTTCTTCTGCCTTTTCACACCTTCCCGGAAGATCCAGTGGTATTTGTGAGGGCATCCGCTTTCACAGTAGGGGTAAGCCTGTGTGGTTTGTACCAACTTTCTTAAAATAGAATGTATTTTTTTGTACATTTATTATAACATGGCTTTTCTAAAAAGTATTCCAACCAGACGGATGTCTTTTCGTCATTTTGGAACCTTTTTTAGATTTTTCAAAAAAATGCTTGACATTTTTTGCAGAAAAAATCCCGTCAGACCGAATGATCTGACGGGGCATTTTTCTTTTATTGCTTATTATAGATAACACAACTTTTGTTTTATTTTTATTATTTTACGCTTATCGGAACATATATGTATACTTTTTTATTGATG
>ERZ894226.875-NODE-875-length-14597-cov-9.851465_pt1 | contig 14597 bp, 11 predicted proteins | sample MGYA00380294_ERZ894226 | MGnify/ENA primary metagenome ERZ894226 (study PRJEB32331, sample SAMN06328434) | human gut metagenome | biome: human gut microbiome; feature: stool | host: Homo sapiens | collected 2014-10-29 ... | reverse complement strand
CCAGGTGATGGCACAACCCCGGGCGATAGTGGCACAACTCCAGGCGGTGCTGGCGGCACGACCCCAGGCGGTGATGGCACAACTCCAGGTGGTGATGGCACAACCCCAGGCGGTGATGGCACAATTCCAGGTAGTGCTGGCGACTCAGTACCAGTTGCTACAGATGTTATTGCACCAACTGGCGATACTGGCGCAGCTCCGGCAGCTTTGGAAAATGCAGATGTAGCTGGTGCAAACAACGGTGGTGCTACCGGCGCGGTACCTGCTAGCGATAATGCTGGTATACCCGCGGTCACCTCAACAGATGGTGTCACGAATGGCGGTAACTCTACTGACACTTCGACAAGTGCTGTGCCGACTGATTCAACGCCAGTAACGATGAATACTAACGGTGTTGGCACAGACAGTACACCGACTGGTGGCAGTCTTGCCTACACAGCTGATACGTCGCTACAAGACGCTAAAAATGCAGCTAATGGGGATGTTGATAAGATGAAGGGCTTGTCAGATGCTGAAAAGCAGGGGTACAAGGATCGCATTAATTCAGCAACGACTCCTGATGAAGTTAAAGCTATTTTGAGCGATGCACAAAATCAAAATGATAGCCAAATTAAGGCTGATAAATTAGCCGATAAGAAGAAAGCAGCAATTGCTGAAATTAATAAAATGCAGCATTTGTCTGATGAACAAAAACGAGACTTCATTGACCGTGTCGATGACGCTCGTACTGTTAACGGTGTTGACCGTATCTTGAATCAAGCACGTGAACAAAACGTTGAAAAAGAAGTAGCTGATGCACCTGAAAGTGAAAGTGCCTTTAACATTTGGCCATATATTATTGCGTTGTTGCTAGGTAGCACCGCAATTCTAGCTTGGGTAAATCGTGGTAACTCAAACGATTAAGTCGTAAGCAGCTATAAAGCTAAGAGAACCAGTGTAACTGCTGGTTCTTTTTTATCGAGTATTATTTTCCGGATTTCTGACATACAGGAAATAAATCAGTTTACAATATTACGTATGATTTAAAGAGGAGTTGGTGAAATGAGTAAAGGGTTTATTGCCGGTGTTGCAACGGCATTAGTAGTTGTTGCGGTTGGTGGCGCAGGGGCGTACGCGGTTGTACAACATCAGTCACAACAGAAAGCGTTGCAAACGGAGCAAGCGAAAACACGGTCGATGTCAGCGAAGTTGGCTTCCGCACAAGTTAAGCAATCATCTGCTAAAACACAAACATCGCAAACGGTAGCCTCATCGGCATCTGTGGCCTCGTCAGCTAGTTCATCATCACGGCAGTCACCAAATGATATTTTTGATAACTTGCCTCAGAAGACACAATTAGCACTGATAATTACGGCAGCGTGGAATGATGGTAATCCTTATATGAACACGCATTACGGTGTGTACATGGGGACGGCAAACAAAATTGTTATCTATGATTATGGTGAGGGCGCAGGCGGTTGGCCAGATCACGTCGCCCGTTTTGTGGATAATCATGATGGATCGTTTACGGTAGCTTGGCCTCATACGACGACTGATAATGCATCGGCAAATTCGGATAACACCACATGGCAAGATCATTCAACAATCACGAAAGCGGATATGTTGGCACGCTTCTATGCAACGGATGCTGAAAAGGCAACCGTAACAGCAGTTGAAGAGGAATTGGATCTATCGACAATCAACAAGGCGTTTGATTTATTGCCTGCTTAAGTAAGTGAATAAAGCGTAAAGGAGACGATGGTCATCATCGGCTCCTTTTTTTAAGGCTGGATATCATAATGAGTAAAGTGATTATTCTTGACCAATCAGTCAAATAAGCAATATAATAATATTGAACGAACGGTCAAGAAAAAGGAGGCGGCATGGCAAGACAACGAAACTTTGACAAAGCAGTGATTGCGAAACAATTGATGCCAGTTTTCATTACCCGTGGGTATGAAGGTGCATCGGTGTCGGAACTTGTCGCAGTATCCGGCTTATTACGGGGCAGCTTATATGCGGCATACGGTAGTAAGTTAGGAATTTTTGTGGCCGGTCTACAACAGTTACCGACGCTTGATGCATTAACTGAGCAAGAATTGGATTTTTTGATTGTTGCGTTACTAGAAGTTGCACCGAATAATCCGGTGGTGAAGAACTTTTTACAGGATTACTTGGTGGACATTGATACAGAACAATTAGCGGTTAAGATCGGTTTACAGATATTAGCAAAGGCAAAATGATAGGGGGATATCATGGCAATTAATTCAGTAACGTTTGGGGAACAAACACTAACAATTACAATCAACGGACTAGACAAGATGTGGAGCTTCAAAAGTAATTTGGTAATCCCGTATACACATATCGCGGGAGCAACATTAGATAATGAAGCATTGGCAGAACCAAAGGGGATGAAATGGCCTGGTTTACGTGTGCCGGGTAAGTATGCGGGTACCTTCATTTTAGAGGGTGAAAAAACGTTCTATAATGCTGAAATCGGTGGCAGCGACGTCATCGTTGTACAACTTCATGATGAGGAATACGTTCGCCTAGTATTGAGCGTGGATGATGGCGTTGATATTGTTAATACCATCAACCAACACGTCATGTAAAGATTCTCGTGTGGTCGGTCCAAGGCATATCATTTAACATTTGAACGAATTAAGCGTAGGCTAGAGGTATCCAACGGCTACGAAAGGAGTTCAACGTTATGGACGCAATGGAGAAGGCACAACGGATCGAAAATTGGTTGCAGCAAAATGGCTCAGTACAGGTGATGGTTGCAGAATTCATGGCCAAAAATCCGCCGGTGACGGTACAAGAATTTTTGGCCACGAATGATTGCAGCAATAAGCCTGAAACGGGTCTTGAGGGAATTTTGACGCAAGAGGGGCTTTGGTACGATTTGCGTGGATCACACAGCATGATGCTGAATGCGTTGGCAGCGCGTGATTTAAACACGACAATTGAAGACTATATTAAGTCGGTACCAAAGGTTTGCTACACAGCAATGACGGCATATGCCATGAAAATTACAGGCGCAATGAGTGTACACAATGGTGTGCAACAATACGCGAATGACATGACGCCAGCGCAGCGTAAAGCGTTGGATGAATTTGCGACGGCAGGTTTAATTACGGTTAAGCCTGAACCGGTGCGGATTCCACCAAGAATGAAGGTGCAATTCGTGAAGTTGGTACAGCGACAAAGACAAGTACTCGCGGCTAACTAGAGAAAGAGGCCTAATGAAAACGCACAACTCTGTGATGGAGTTGTGCGTTTTTGTTAGTTATGGTGATATAAGGCGTGCCAGTCATCTGACATGGTGCCGGTTTGCAATAACGTGGCAATTTGATCAATTGGCTCCTGACAATCACGTTGCAGCCATAAAAGAATCACACTCATAAAGTGTGCCACAATCATTTCCTTGGCATAAATCTCAGGCAGACCGTGTGGTTTGACCTGAACATTCTCCAATAGAATGAGTTTGAGCTTGTACTGGAATTGCAAATCAGCACCGCTGAAAAGTAACCCGCGGAGCAGTTGACGTTCACCGTATAAATACGTCAGCAAACTATGCGTACCAGTTGGCGTTAAGATTTCAGACTGACTACCAGGATTATCGTGAACAATCTGTTGGATTGCTGATAACAGATCGGCAGCCAAGATTTCGACCAGCGCATATTTGTCCTCGTAGTGTAAATAGAAAGTGCCACGATTGATGCCGGCAGCTTTCACAATGGCAGCGACGGTGATTTTATCGAACGTATTTTGTTGCATGAGTTGGGTAAAAGCGATTTTGATCTTCGCTGGGGCACTTTCAGTTTTCATAAATCAACACTCCGTTCATTTTCGTTCATTGGTTTTTAGTCTAAATGTTTTAAGATAAAAATGAAAGTAGGGGTATAGGAGGCAAATATGAACGACGAAGACATGAAGAAACAAACGATGAATCATAATTCGCATGACAATCACGACCACATGCAGCATACTAACCACGATATGCACGATATGCACGATATGCACGATATGCACGATATGCACGATATGCACATGAGCCACGGTGACCACGACATGATGATGCACGGTGGCCATATGATGCATATGGGCAACATGAAGCAAAAGTTAATTGTATCGGTTATTCTGACAATTCCGATTATTTTGCTATCACCGATGATGGGGATGGCCCTGCCATTTACGATTACTGGCATTCCTGGCCAGAACTGGTTAGTGCTCGTCCTTGGTTCGATTCTATTTTTCTATGGTGGAACACCCTTCTTTAACGGTGCACGTGGTGAATTGCAAAGCAAACAACCAGCGATGATGACGCTGATTACGATGGGAATTGTGGTGGCGTACTTTTATAGTTTGTATGCCACAATCATGAACGCATTGCACCCTCACGCGATGATAATGGACTTCTTCTGGGAGCTCGCTACGCTGATCGATATCATGTTGTTAGGTCACTTGATTGAAATGAATGCGGTCATGAAGGCTGGTTCAGCGGTCGACGCCTTGGCCAATTTAGTGCCAAAAGCGGCCCACCGCCGGCAACATGATGAACATTATCAAGACACACCCATTGACGAGTTGGATTTGGGCGATGTCGTGCTCGTTAAAGAAAATGAACGCGTGCCGGTTGATGGTCGCGTGTTAACGGGGATGCCAACCTTGGACGAATCACTCTTAACAGGTGAGTCGGTTGGCGTGATGAAACATGAAGGTGACCATGTTGTTGGCGGTTCGTTGAACAGCAACACGCCATTTACGATGACCGTTGCCAAGCAAGCCCAAGATGGTTTCTTAGCGCAGGTCCAACAATTGGTAACCCGAGCACAACAGGCGAAAACAAAGTCTGAAACGTTAGCGGACCGCGTGGCTGGCTGGTTGTTCTACGCGGCCACGATTATTGGCATTTTGGCTTTGGTGGTTTGGACGGTTATTCATGGCTTTGCTTTTGCTTTGCCGATTGCTGTGACAGTGTTCATTATCGCTTGTCCCCATGCGTTAGGTTTAGCAATTCCGTTGGTTGTTGCCCGCTTGACAGGCATTGCGGCACAACAAGGACTGTTGATTCAAAACCGTCCCGCCTTAGAGCAAGTTAATCAATTGCGTTATGCGTTGATGGATAAGACGGGCACGTTGACGGCTGGAAACTTTAAAGTGCAACAAGTCCTAACAACAACGGATGCCATGACGGCGGATGAAATTTTGCAGACCGCTGCTGCCCTAGAACAAGGTAGCACGCACCCAATTGCCACGAGTCTTTTGCAGGCAGTCACTGGAGACTTGCCAACGGTTATGCATCAGGAAACTATTCCAGGTGCCGGTGTGACCGGTATGATTGGGGATGATCACTTTGCTTTGTTAAATATGCCAGCATTACGTGAACGGGGTATCGCCCATGAACACGCCATGTTTGCGTCCCTAGCTGACAAAGGCTATACGGTTAGCTTTTTGGTTAAACATGATACGGTTGTCGGTGTTATCGGGTTGGGGGATGCCATCAAGGATGACGCCCGTCAATTTATTGCAGATCTCAAAGCACAACGAATTACGCCCGTCATGTTAACTGGTGATAATGAAGCGGCTGCCCAAGTAATTGCCCTACAATTAGGGATTGAACAGGTACATGCTAATTTGAAACCGCAGGATAAGGTAGCTTTAGTGACACAATATCAACAACAGGGTGGTGTGATGATGATTGGTGATGGGGTGAATGATTCGCCTGCTCTGGCTCAAGCTGACCTTGGGGTGGCGATTGGCGCTGGGACGGATGTCGCCATTAATGCAGCGGATGTTGTCTTGGTCCACTCAAAGCCAAGCGATGTGTTAACATTGCTGTCATTAGCACGCCAAGCCAAGCGTAAGATGACGCAAAACCTGTGGTGGGGAGCTGGCTATAATCTAATTGCGTTGCCATTAGCAGCCGGTATTCTGATGCCAATCGGTATTCGTTTGGATCCAATGGTTGGGGCCATCCTAATGTCCTTATCCACAATTGTTGTTGCCATTAATGCCATGACGCTTAGGTTAAAATAAATGCAAAAAAGCACGTCGTGATGAAAACGACGTGCTTTTTCTATATCCTGATCATCCCATTAGGACGCTCAATCTGACTCTCTCAAAAAGTCATACTTTGTGAACCACGGATTGTGGGAAAAGTGGTTCACCACGTTCGATGTCGCACCGCCGAGAAAGGGAAAGAGAGAAAAAGGCGATGCGTACAACCGGAACGCTTATTACTTGATTTAGTATGCGTGAATTATTTGCATTTTTTGCAAAAGTGCCAAAGACGGGAAGTTTTGTGTATTTTTAATAAGTGAAATCCCATTTCTCGGAATGCTTGTAAACGCAGCAAAAAAGCCACGTGAGGGGGCACGTGGCTTAATGGGTGGTTAATCGGCATGAAACTAAGGGGATAGGGGGATATCCGATTAACCGGCATCTGAATATGCTAGATTCTAGGGTGCATATCTGCGCCTTGAATGATTATAGTATGCAACAATTTTTGAAACACATAACAAAAGTGCCGAAACTGACGCAAAATGCAAGAAATTTTTCATAACGCCCCTTTAAACCACCATTGTACTGACACAATGTTAGAATAAAGCGTCTAGAAAAAACGAAAGAAGGTGGATGTTGTGGAGAACAAGCCAAAGTTTGTCGGCATTATCACGGCTGCAATTTTGCTCTCAACATTTATGTCAGCGGTTGAAGGAACCGTTATTTCAACCGCCATGCCAACCATCATTGGTTCCTTGCACGGTATCAAGTTGATGAGTTGGGTGTTCAGTATTTATATGTTGATGACTGCAGTTGCAACGCCAATCTACGGTAAGCTTGCCGATTTGATTGGCCGTAAGCCAGCCATGTTATCAGGACTTATTATTTTCTTATTCGGCTCAATGATGAGTGGTATTTCCGACAGTATGGGTGCTTTGATTTTCTGGCGTGCGATTCAGGGAATCGGTGCGGGTGGTATCATGCCCGTCGCCTTTACGATTTTGGCTGATTTGTATCCTATTGAGAAGCGGGCTTCGGTCATGGGACTGAACTCAACCGCCTGGGGTGTCGCCTCGATGGTTGGACCACTAGTCGGTGGTTATTTGGTACAAAACCTGTCATGGCACTGGGTGTTCTTCATTAACGTACCAGTTGGTTTAATCGCGATTGGTATTTTGGTCTTCTTCTATAAGGATCGCTTCGAACGTCGGAAGGCCACGATTGATTATCCTGGTGTGCTTTGGATGACGATGTTCATTGTTGGCTTGTTGCTAGGTTTGCAAATGATTTCTGAATCACAATGGCTCTTGATGATTGTTTTCTTTATCATGTCAGTACTTGGTTTGTGGTTGTTCATCAAGCGCGAACGAAAGGCCGAGGAACCATTAATTGATTTGGCGATGTTTAAGTCAGTCGACTTTACAGCAGCAAACGCGATTGCAGGTTTGGTGGCTGGGTTCATCATTGCGTATAACGTTTACTTGCCAACGTGGATGCAAGCTTTGGGTGGCATGAAGCCATCCGTTGCTGGGTTCGTTGTGACACCAAGTTCAGTGGTTTGGATGTTTGGTGCGATGATTGCGGGTCGTGTGATGGCTAAGCATGGCGCACAATATTTATTCAAGTTTAGTCTGTTTATTGGCACGTTGTATGCCATTATGTTGGCTGTTATGCCAGGGGATGCACCATTTGTATTGTTCTTGGCAACTGGTGTAATCTTTGGTTTGACGATGGGATCAACGATGACTGGGACGACAGTGATGGCCCAACAAACAGTTGCACCAAGCCAAGTTGGGATGGCAACATCATTCAATAACTTGGCACGGGCGATGGTCCAAACAATGATGACAACGGTTTACGGTGTTGTTTTGAATGTGTCGATGGCAATTGCTTTACGTGGTCACAGTAATTTGAAGTTCAATGAATTAAATGAGCTGATTGATCCAAATACGGCTAAGAATTTGCCAGCTAGTCACATTGCACCATTACGTGACATCATGACGTTTGGGCTACACAATATCTTCTGGGTAGGTGCCTTGTTGATGATTGGGGCGATTGCAACAAATATGTGGGCAACCCGTCAGTTAAAGAAATAAATTTAAAAGGCAATGTGGAAACACATGGCCTTTTTTTCATGGATTTACGCAAAAAACACCCTGAATTGACGAAATGACCTTATAATAAGTGAGTGAATGAGCGCGTGTTAGGGAGAATGAAAAATGGATTGGATGCTGGAAAAGAAGGAACGGCAAAAGATTGAATTACTGACGTATTTGAAACGGCAGATTCAAGGCGAAATCTCAGTTAAGGAAATCGGTGAGGCGTTGTCGTGGTCAAAATACCTGGTTTTGACGGTGGCAAGCGAATTGGTTGCTGATTTAACGTCAATATACGGTGAAGAACAAACTGCTGATAAGTCGTTGCAATTATCAGCGGACGAGAAAAAATTGCTCTTATCCTTGAAACGGCACGTTAATGTTGATGCGGTCATGCTAGTCTATCTGCGTGAATCTTTATATTGGAATTTCATCAAAGAAGTGTTCTTGGAGACTGTGACGTCGTATGAAGAGTTTGCGGAGCGTTATTTAACGACGCCAAGTACAACACGCAATGTTAAAAATCATCTGGCAGAGCGTCTGGCGCCTTTGGGGATTGGTATTGATGATCATTACCATTTTACAGGCGATGAATCCGCAATTCGGATGTTCTTTTTCCGCCTCGCAGTTCGTTATTTTGGCGATCGCGAATTTCCATATGGTGAACAATTGAAACAGCAGGCCGACGAGGGGATCGACCGCTTAGTTGCTTCATTTACGGCAGAACCATTTATTCGCGATTCAAAGCGGATTGCCTTACGCTTCTATTATGCGCTGGCTGCGATTCGAGTACGCGAGGGTCATTTTGTTGACCCGCATAACTTAGATGATATTTTTGTGCCAACGCATGATATGGCGCCAACAACGCAAGCCTTGTTGGCGGAAATGGTGGCCGATTCACTGCAGTATGACACCATCAACGCGGAGCAGGCGGCAGTTGAGGCACGCGAAACCCTGTATTATTTGTATATTTTAAATGTCGTCGGCTCAACGGACTGGGAACATATCATTTCACCAAAGATGCAGCAACGAATTCAAGCGATTATGACGATTGTCGCTGACTATCATCAACGCTATTTTGGTGTTGGCATGACACCAGCTAGCGCGACGCAAATCAGGCGTGAGTTATTGGCGCCTGTGTTGATGTTTGAGCTACATGCGATTGACGTCGGTCACCGCCGTTATTTTGACATGGAAGAGGCTTATCGCATGTATCCGGTGTTGGTGGAAATGGCCATCAATGTCAGTCGTGACATTGCGCCGTTGCGAGATCTTACGCCTGAAGAGTCTGAACGCTTGATGTTTGGTTATTTGTTCACGGCGTTTGCGGCTTATCTGGACCAGGCTGATATTTTTGCGCCGATTAAGATTGATATTGATATTACTTACCGGCCGGCGTTAGAAGTGATTTTGAAGCGCATGTTGGCGGGGATGGCGGAGTTTAACATCGTGTTTACGAATCGTTTTGAGGATAATGTTGATTTAGTCATTTCAGATGCCATGCTGGCAGAAGTTGACAGTCGGAACCGATTTGATTGGCAACAACTGCCAACGATTAAACAGATTGCCCAATTACGGTCACGTTTATCGGTCATTAAACGCCAAAAATTCGAAGCACGGTTTAAAGAATTGAACCCCGAAAATGATTAGTAAAACGCCCACCAATCAAGTCAACGATTGGTGGGCGTTTCAGTAGAGGGATAGTCTTTTTGTCAGTAGCATTTGCAGGGCTGGGACATCACGCTATAATGAAGGGTAATAAAGTAGCTTGGTAATCCCTAGACTAAAGGCTACTGTGAGAATTGTGGTGAAAGAGTGGTGAGAAAGACGATGGAACAGAGTAATCGCACGATGAGAATGTATCAATCATTGGCTGAAATTGCGGAGCAGGCACTTCTGAATATGGAGACACAGCAGTCGGCGCCAGCTAGTACCACAGCTGAATTGGATCCATCTATTTTGAAAGCTTTTGCTAAGCGACTGGTGAAGGTGCTTGATGAAATCGCGGCTGAAGATGAAGTAGCTGAACACGCCCAATATGTGCAGGCCCGGGCTAGCTTGATGGCAACCATTGAGCAGGTTGCTGATGTCACAGATGCAACAATTAATCATTTGTGTGCAGCTTTAAGTAGCACTCGTGATGCCATTCGGCCACTTCAAATCGCGGCCACAGCTGACAATATGATGGCTCAGCAAGCGTTGGCACAACACTGGCTAGATGTTTATGCACCGGCAAGCGTTGACCCAAGTTTGAGTGAGCCTTATCAAGCGTTACATGTCACGGTAACCACGAATCGGTTTGGCCTGCTACAGGCTTTAGGCGTGTTCGACCATGAATTGGTCGCTTTTCACCGCGAAAGCCGGGAATTTTTGGATGAATTGGTTGGTGGCTTATATTTGAAGGTTGCGCAGTATCAATTGCTACAATTTGCTGATCTGGTGAACTTCTTTTCAGCAGCTCACCTGTACGTGGCGATTGCCTCGGCGCCAGAGGAATACATGGTCATCGGTCAATTAATTCAACAGTTGGAACCAGTACTAAGCGATAAGATTATGTCGCTATCTGATTTGCCAACGGTTGCTGCGTATGTGCAGGATTTGTACACTAACGCAGCGATGGTTTGGCAATCTAATGCAACGCTGACTCCTGAATCTGACCGTTTGATGGCTGAGAGCCAAGCCACACTTGCCCAAGCTGCCACGCGTGATGATTATCGCTCGGTTGTGGCATTGTTACGCCAAGTTCGTTTCGAACAGCCAACGTTGGCTAATTAATGAGCGTATTGTTCAATCAAGGCGACAAAGTCAGGTAAGCTAATGGCCCAGGCAAGCGCAGAAGATAAATTATCCCATTGAAAAATAACATCCGATTCAGGTGTACCGTCTTGATTGAAAACGCGAAGAGTCATGAGACCGAATTGACTGAAGCTAGGTAAGCTACGAATTTCACGACCGTTGGCTAAATCAATGCGGCCAAATCCGTTATTGTTATAAAAGCTGGTGATTTGATCATTGTTCATGGCATGTACCCCCATTCTTTCAGTATTGTACTAATCCGATATGTCCCAGATTTGAGCTAATTTTACGACTTTTACGTCTGTTTGTTATCCAATTGCGTTAAAATTCGTTAAATCGTGCCAAATGTGGTCCAAATCAACTTTTTGTAAGTATAACGGCTATACTAAGTAACATAAAGTAAGTTATCAAACAATGAAGAGCGGGGGATGAAACAATGTACAACAAGTTAGAGAACAAGCAATGGATGGTCGCTGGATTGTCAACTTTGGTTATGACGCAAGGACAATTGTCACGTCAAGTTATTGTTGAAAACCGCAAAGTTGATTTGACAACGAAGTAATAATAAAATTCCTGTAGGCATGTCTTAAGAGAAGGTATGCCTACATTTTACATATCTGGCACGGGGTACCGATCCGTTGTGGGAACGGCTTGGAAACATAGATGATTCTAGTTATGAGAAATGTCGCGTAACCTTCGCAAGTTAACGACCTAATATAAAGATTTTCAGGGCCACGAAGTTACGCATAATTGCGGAACTTTGTGGCTTTTTTAATGCAACAAGGCAGTAGGGTTCACGGTTATGATGAGAAGAGGGAAAGATAATGAATTTCAAATCATTACACACGGCTGATTTTGAGTCAAAAACACACTACAAAATGTATAAAGACGGTAAGCAATGGATGTTTGCCGGAATTATGGCCATCGCGTTGGGGGCTGGTATTGTTGCGCCTTCACAACAAGCATCAGCAGATACCACTGATGCGGCGACAGTAGCCACGACAACCAATACAGGAACTAGCTCGACCAATAGCAATACGGTGACATTGTCAACGTCGACTAGTACCACTACAACGCCAACGACTGATGCAGCGACAACATCTGCTGACACAGCGGTAACGCCAGTCGCCACGGCTGCGATGGTTAGCGCGACGAGTCAATCAACGGGAGCGACCCCGGTTTCGACAGCATCAGCGACGCCAGCACCAAGCGAAACAGCTAGCACAGCGGCATCTAACACGTTGACGAGTAATGCAGTGGGAGCTGGTGATAGTGCTAATAGTGCTATCAAGTCAGCAACTTCTGGTTCAACGGCCGATGGTACCGGTACGCTGGGTTCATATGGTAACAAGGATGCTTACCCATCAATTTCTGGTAATTCAGCAACGTCATCGATTAATAATCAAGGTGCGGTAACGGTTAATAAGAGTGCCTCAACATCAAGTTCAAATTCATTCGATGTGAACATGTCTAAGGCTGCCTCAACGTCAGCAACGACTAACACAAGCTCGGTTGCCGTGACGATTAAGGCACCAAGCAACGCAACGGTTGGTAACATCAAGTACACGGTTGACAGTGCTGGTAACACGGTCGCCGTAACACCTGGTGGTAGTTCATATATTGTGAACCAAATGGGATCGGGGATGACCTCTGATATCATGTCACAAGCTACGAGTACGATTAAGTCTGAATTCGCGGTTGCGTCAAAGAATTCAGTCGCTGCGGTATCTGCTAAGAGTGTGGCTAATAGTTACAGTAATTTGGCAACGTCTAACAAAGCGCAACAACAATCACAACTGGCTAGTGCTAAAACTGCGGGTGATGCAGCGACAAGTACGTCATTGGCAGTGGCTAACCGGATATCTAATTTTGCGTCTAGTTTGAAGAGTTCAAACGTAACTTCTTTTGGTGTGGAATCAGCAGCCTTGTCTAATGCTGCAAGCTACATTAAGGCGGGTGATTGGATTAACGCGGCTACCCAATTGAGTTTAGCCACTAGTTATGCATATGGTGGGGGCCTGGGATTTTCTAAGGACTCAAACTTCAGCTCTTTGACTTCATTGAAAGACAGTTTTACAGGTAAGACGAACTGGAGCCCCGCTCTTAATAATACGATTACTAATTCTGACTATACGGCCTATAACAATTATGTTGCACAATCATCAGTTGCTGCATCAACAGCTTCAAGCTATGCATCAGTTGCTGCAGTTAACTTGTTATCTAGTCAGTCAGCGCAAACGGATTACAATTCATACTCAGCTGCTGCGGTAGCGGCTGCTAAGTCAGCTGCTGATTTGGTAACATCGGCCCGTTCTATTGCAGCTGGTCTGAATACGTCGAGTGCGGTTATTATTCATAATTCTTATTCAGGCGCCAATACGTCAGTGACACAAAGTTACGCTAGTGCAGCAAATAAAGCGGCAAGCAGTGTCACGAATATGTTGAACAAGTCGATGGCCTCATTGAGTAGTGGGTTTGCGTTTAACGTCTCAGATGCAGGTGTTGCGGGAACTTTTTGGGAATCTGCGGGTGGTTATAATCCTGCTACGACAGCAACTCGGCTCTCTTTCGCTTCCAGTGTAGGTAGCTATGCAAAATCTAATGCGGCTAAAAATACTGGCAAATTAGCAACCATGTATAACAGTTTGGCTTCGTATATGGATTATCTGCAAACGTCAGCTGGATCGACGACGCTTGCGCAATTGCAGATGAGTATGCAGTCACAAGGAGCGTTATTCTATTTCGGTGGTGTTGTACCTGGTATGAGTTATTCACCAGACGAATTAACGAGTGCATATGCTGCCTTGTCTGACGCGATGGCGAACTTAACGGACATTACGAATTCGTATACCGTTGCGGCTGATTTGACGAAGAGTGGGTCTGTTTTGACAACTAAGTCGTATGGAACGACATATAATGCAGCACTTGTTGATCAACTGACGTCTGCTTTAACAAATCAAGTTAAGACTGTGAATAATTTGGTTGATAATATCAATCAATACGTTGTAACAACAATTCCGACTTTTGTTGGAAATTACTATGCATACCAGTATCTCAATGCTAAGGATGGTCAGTCATATCGAGATCTTGCGGGAATGTCAGGCACGTGGCAAGCAGTGCAAGATTCAGCCGCAATGATTGTTGACCAGCTGGCTTATCAACAAGCTTCAGATTATGCATCACTATATACATCAATTGCAAATAGTTACCGGGCACTAGGCACGAATGCTGGAAATTCACTGCTGGGAAGTTTGTATGATGCAATGGCATCCGCACAAAATTCAGCGTATTCTGCCATGAAGTCAGCCTATAACTCACAAAGCGTAGAGTTCAATTCATTAAGCCTGGCCGGTGCACTGAGTTTTGGCCTCTTTAACGCAGTCCCTGGTTACATTACGTTAGGAATTACGAACGGAACCAAGGTTGTTGGTAGTCAGCTGGCGTCAAATATTCAAGTGATGATGACGCAAATGAATTCTGGTTTGCAATCGATGACGGATTCATACGCAAGTTTGTTCAATGCTACGTCAGCGGCGGCTGTAACTGATGTTCACTACGGTGTCGTGGCACAAACGCCTGCTACGTCAGGCTTGACGGGTGGTACGTTCATTGACAACAACTACACCACAACGGCAACGGTTAATAATGTTGCCAATACCACAACGACTGACGTGGTTTACCAAGTGGTTGATGAAGGTGTTTTGACATCTTTGGCAGCGA
>ERZ894226.872-NODE-872-length-14614-cov-6.424205_pt1 | contig 14614 bp, 13 predicted proteins | sample MGYA00380294_ERZ894226 | MGnify/ENA primary metagenome ERZ894226 (study PRJEB32331, sample SAMN06328434) | human gut metagenome | biome: human gut microbiome; feature: stool | host: Homo sapiens | collected 2014-10-29 ... | reverse complement strand
GTTCATATCAGTCTGGTTCCAAATGGAAGGTGGGGGAGCGGAATTCAATCTGTGGACTGGAAGAGCGTGTGGACCCGGCTATGCAGCAGATGGTGGATAATGCCATGGATTCATCGAGCGGATACGGACAGCAGCTTTCCGAAGCGTGGCATTACATGTTTGGCCGTGAACCGAACTATTCCGCTGCGTACGCGGCCGCCATCAAGGCCGTCGAGTCGATAGCTTTGCCCATGGTGGAGCCGAACAACAAGGACTCGACCCTGAGCAAGGCGTCACGGGTCATGCGGGATCAACATTGGGAATTCCAGATCGAGGCGCGGGAAGAAAACAATGTTCCTGGCGGTGTCATCCAATTACTTATGAGTGGTCTGATGAACAGTCAGCCCGACCGTCACGGCGGTCCGGATTCTGGAGTGGTCTCTAAGGAGAAGGCTCAGGTGGCCGTTTATTCCGCAGTGTTTCTAATCCAATGCTTCAAAGCAGGTCTTGTGCGGAGACCAGCAATCTGACTTAACATCGGTTCGTGGGGTTTGTACTCTCGCTGAATGAATGGTCTTATGTATCATGCACGGGAAGACAACAGCAACAAAGTTCCTTGCTCATGCCATGGGCGAGCTGTTACTTGCTGTTATCTGAAGCTTGTTGCAGTACTTCGATTACTTTTGGCATATCGGTCCAAGGGGCGTATTCCTGCTCATGATTAGGCGCGAGTCTGTTACGCCCCTGGCGGTTTTCCGTTGTATTGTGCCGGGCTGCATTGCGTATGGCGGCATCGAGATGTTCTTTGTCAATGAGCTCGGTGTTGATGTATTTGTTACGGTTTCCGCCGACAACTTTAGCTTCTGCTGCAGCTGACTCGACATCAGGTGTCAGTGTATAGCTTGACGGGCAAGCCTTCACATAGTCGAGCAGCCAGACCTCGAAGCAAGGATTGGAAATGATGAGTTCGATTCCATTGTCATTGCAGATTCTCGCTGCTTCGCCGTGGTCGTGAAAATCGTCAACATCGACCACCACCCAGATTCGTTCATAACAATCTGTAGAAGTATCTCGCTTGTCTTCCCTCTTCAACTTAACAGCGAGCTTCGCGAGCTGCTTAGGGCTGTTGTTCTTCTGTTGATAGTCAATGATGACATCGTATAGGGACTCAAGCTGCTTGAAATACTGTTTCTCAGTGACTGCTCCGCTGGCCACGACAAGAAAGCGTCTCTTGCGCGGTCGGCGCGACCGTGCGGCTTTACGTCCATGTGCAGGAACGTTTCGCTTTTTCGACATCAGGCATCAACCACATTCACGATCTGGGCGAAAGCGGTATGAAAATCAGGCCGTGGTATGGCGCCGTACACGCCGTTGAGATAGTTCTTACCGATGTTTTCCATATTCCGAATACCCAGATTGGTCACCGGGAACAATTCCGAAACGCCTTCCTTGTTCTTTTCCACAAGCCAGATCTGATCTGGTGCCAGTAAACGCTTTGCCAAACCGGACTGATTGATCAGCGACACGTCATGAGTCGTGAAAATAAGCTGGGAACCGTGAGGATTCGTTTCCGCGTCGGCATACAGCGCCACCAGCTCCTTCACCAGAGCCGGATGCAGACTGGTATCGATCTCGTCGATAAGCGTCACCGACTGCTTCGACAGCTGGCGAAGAGCAAGCGAGAAGAATGACAGCGCAGCAACGGTGCCCCTGGACTCATCATCAGGACCGAATCCTGCGGAAGATGATTCGCCGGTATGAGTGAACATCAGCTGGGAAGCGTTCTTGACATTGAATGTCTCATCCACTTTGTTCTCATCCATGCCGAGTTGCTTATGCATCTCTTCCTTGAACTGAGCCCAGAGATCCGGTGGGACGTCCACAGGAACGCTTTTCACGTCACTGATGCCGAAGTCTGCATACCTAATCAATGTGGCCAGATGTTTCGAAAGCGGTGTCTCTTTCTTGAACTCATCCAACAGTGTAGGCTGCTCCTGTTCGAAAGCGCTTGCTTCGTAATAGGCTATGCCACTTTGGAAGAATGAAAATGCCGGCCGAATGGACTCAATACCGGCAGCTGCGGCTGCGGAAAGCAGAAGTGCATTCGGCCTGAGTTCTATGGTCTTGCGTACTTGTGAGCGAGGTCCTTTGAAGGAAGGACCGAATTTCACCCCATCCGTTGAGGAACGGGAAAACAGCAGAGAGGAGTGCGTGGAAAAACGTCCTTGCAGTTTTTTGAAGAAGATGAGATCTTCCTCAAGAATCCGTTCATTGTCATAGCGGAACCAATACTGGTATTTCAGTCCATCGTTCGCGATGAATGCAAGGAAGAACATGGACGAATGCGAGAAAGGATCCTTTCGTAACAGAAAAGGTTCCCTGGGAATAGGACTGCTTGCATCCCCTTGGCTGTAGCTATTTACCACCATGTTGCGCATAGCGCGCAATGCCTTCAGAAAATTGGACTTTCCCGATGCATTGGCGCCGTATATGGCTGCGATTGGAGAATGGAGAGACTCATCAGATTCCATGAACCGTTTTTCGCGAGTCATGGAGAAAGACTGCTCGTCTCGGAAACTCCTGAAGTTCGAAAAACTAAAATCAATCAGCATCTGGTTGCCTCGTAAGTATATTTTGCTCCTTTGATACTGAGATTATATCCAGAAATATACGCGTTTTGCAATTTTCTGCTAAAAGCGGTGGTTTCATTGTGCTTATTGTTGCCGTATTGGAGATATCTAGTTACCGTTATACCCATGCTTGCGCGTATCCAGAGTCTCCTTCCAATAGGATTCCCTGGCGAGAACAACGTCTTTAGGCACGGTGAAGTCGTAATGTTCCAGAAGCGTGTAGCGAAAATGCGCCTGCACGTACTCCAACCCGTGCTGTTTCACAATGGCAATCAGCCCAGTATCGTTTCCGTGACCATCGCGGATGTAGTCCTGCCAACGCTGGTATATGCCGTTCCTTCCGGTGGCGCTTCCCACATACAGTTTCCCGTTATCGGTATTGGTAATTACATACACGCCTTGCTGACGGGACAGCGTATTCTTCCAGCTTGCCTTGTCGTTCTCCCGGTAGTGCCCGAATAGTTCGAGGGGGAAGATTATTGTTGGAAAGGATATTGTCAACGTGAGATGGGGAAGTTCAGTGACTTCTGTAGAGAACGCTAATGTGCAGCAGCCTACCGCACCGCAAGGGGTAGTTGAGGAAGCGGATGACGGCATCACTCTGATGGATCTGCTCAAAATCATTCGTAAGCATCTGGCCACCGCGATTATTGCATTCGTGGTGGTGGTGGCAGGCGTGAGCGCCTATACCTTCCTCGCTCCGGCGAAGTATACGGCTACGGCTCAGACCATGGCTACTTACAATGCTTCTCAAAATGGTGTCGACATTAACCAGCAGTCCGCTGGCGGCAGCTACATTTCCAACCAAATCACCTCATATCCGACGCTTGCCACCACTTCGAAGGTGCTTAAGCCGGTCATTGATGATCTTGGTCTGGACGAAACTGTGACGGATCTTGCCGGCCAGGTCACCGTCACCAATCCGACCAACACCGCATTCGTGAACATTGCCGTGGTGGATGGAGATCCGAAGCAGGCCGCGGACATCGCCAATTCCGTTGCCGAATCGCTGAAGAACGTCATTGAAAGCGACCTGTACTCCGGAGATAAGTCCCCGGTGAAGCTTTCCATCGTGCAGAAGGCACAGGTCCCGACGTCTAAGTCTTCGCCGAAGACTGCCCTGTATTTGGCTGTCGGTGTGGTGCTCGGCATCATCATCGGCGTGTTCGCCGCACTCATCAAAGACCTCCTCAACACCAAGGTTGAAGAGACTTCCGACGTGCGCGGCATCGTCCGAGCATCCTCCCTTGGCTCCGTTCCGATGGACGCTTCGCTTGATGATAAGCGCCCGGTGTTGGTGAGCCAGCCCAACGGTGCCATCGCCGAAGAATTCCGCCGTATCCATACGAATATTGAGTTCCTGCAGACCGACCGCACCGAAGGTGTGGGCCAGCTGCTTGTCATCACGTCTGCGCAGCCGTCCGAAGGCAAGACCACCATGGCTATCAACACTGCGGTGGCCCTTGCTGAAGATGGTGCGAAAGTACTGCTTATCGACGCTGATCTTCGCCACCCGTCCGTTGCTCACCACTTGGGCATTGAAGGTGCCGCCGGTCTGGCGCACGTGCTGTCCGGACAGATGGGCCCGAAGGACGTGGTGCAGAGCTACTGGAAGCCGAACCTGCACATTCTGCCTGGCGGCAAGAGGCCGGCGAACGCTGGCGTGCTGCTGGGTTCCGAAACCATGAAGCTCATGGTGGAGCAGGCGCTCACCCAATACGATTACGTGATTATTGATGTCGCCCCGTTGACGGTGTCCAACGATGGCGCGGTATTCGGCCGTTGGGCCAAGGGCCTTCTGCTGGTGGTCAGCCGCAACGTGTGCGAGAAGAAGTCCCTGCAGGAGGCGGCCGACACGCTCGCCACCGCGCAGGTGCCGGTACTTGGCTTCATCTTCAATCGTGCAGATCCGAAGAAGACCAATACGCATTCCAATTATTACTATTACTATGAGGATGGTGCGCCGCGCAGCAGCCATCGCGCGAAGGGGAAGAAGCGGCACTGATGGTTCCCTTCTCCATGGAATGAGGGGTGTATGGCAACTGAGAACGATGATTCCCAGTCTATGAACGGTATTTTGTCCAACATATCTCGGGATGTGGTGGACACCAGCTGGGATATTCCTCCGCTGACCTTCCCCAAATTGCAGCCTACCGATTCGGAAGAAGCCGATGGTGCGGATGAGGCTTCGCTTGCTGAGCCCCGCACCATCGCTTCCTCCGTGCCTGCGCAAACGGAACAGCCGGTTTCGGCTGCGCCAACAATCGCGGATATTCCCAGTATGCCGCTCGATACCGTCGATTTCGATGATGCGGTTGCACCAGCCGATGCCGAGGAAACCGCCACTTTGCCACCCCTCGTCTCTTCGACAGATGAACAGGACGTCGAAGCGACTCAGGCCTTTGATACATCAGGTGGCATAACCGACCTAGAGGAGCTGGCCGCGGAAGATCCGGAACATGATCCGCTGAAAACCATTCCGGTCGCACCGAAAGAGCCGTCTGCGGACAAGCGAAAGATTATTGCCATTGTCGCTGCGATTGCGGCAGTGGCGGTTGCTATTGCCGGTGTCATCGTGGTACGCAATCGTATCAATTCGAAAGAACAGCGTGCGGCAGTGGTGGTATGTGAGAAGGCGAAATCCAAATACTCCAAAGCCAACGAAAAACTGCAAAACGCCATCGAACAGGCAACTAGTCTGCAGGGCACTGCGGCAAACCAGGTGGCGGATGCCGCCACAATCGACCAGCTCACTCAGGCCGTGACCAAGGCGCAAAACCTCAAGACGGTCGGCGGATGTTCGGTGCTGCTGTCCGAAACCACACTGCGTGCGCACGCCCGTAGCATGAGCAAGCGGATCAGCAATATCAAAGAACAGACCAAGGCCGTTACCGCAGCAGCCACAGCTGTGGACGCCAGCAAGCGAGCTTTGGAAGTGAATAAGACGACTGCCGCATTGCAGAAGGCCATTGCCGACGCAAAGACGTTGCTTGACGGTTCTGCAGGCCAGGTTGCGGACGAGTCGACACGTGACGCGCTTGCCAAGGCGATTGACGCTGCCCAGAAACTCCTCGATGGCAAAAGCACCGATGTTGCGGCCATGCAGAACGCTTCGAAGGTGATTTCCTCGACTTCTGACGGCGTAAACAAGTCTGTGGCGGAGCAAACTGCGGCCAATGCCCAGTCGAATACCAATTCGAATACCAATAACGGCACTACGAACCGGCGTTACACATATACGTGGCAATTTGGTCCGGGCTCTGGAAACGGTGTGAACGGTGGTGGTTCGACCGGTGGCAATAACAATGGTGGCTCAACCGGTGGTAATGGCGATTCGACCGGCAACGGCAACGGCGATTCAAACGGCGGCGGTAACGGCGATTCGAATGACGGTAATGGTGGTTCGACCGGCAACGGCAACGGCGATTCAGATACAGGTACTGCTGGCGAATAAGCCATACCGGAGAAGGATTTGGATATAGCGAATGGTACCCCCATAGGTCCCTCTTAATTTCTGGGGGGGGGCTGTGGTAAATTGTTTGCCGTATGCAGCTGAAGGGGAGGGAGATACATGCAAGGCGTGAATACCGGTGAATCCGGCGCACCAAACGGCGAGCAAGGTATGAGGACTCAAGAGATTCATATCGTCTCGTCCAATGCGCATCGACAGGCATACGCGTCCATGCAGAATCAGCGTCTGCAAAAGCAGTTCGAGCCGATGACTTTTTCCAATACCCCGTTTCCTGCGGAAAAGGAAGGACATAGGCGCGGCAAGGCTGAATCGACTCCCCGGTGGCGTTTCGCCTTCGTCGCCAGCCTGATCGCCATCGATTTGGCAGTGATGCTGCTTTCGTTGACCGTCAGCCTTGTAATCAACGGTGCTGCTTTCGATGCCATCGGCGATGTGATGCCGTTTTGGCTTTTCCTCATTCTGTTCAGCCTGATTTGGTTGCTGTGCTTGGCATTCGCGGGCACATACCACCGCCATGTTATGGCGGACGGCTATGAGCTGTATGCCAAAATCATCAATGCGTCGTTGCTGACCATCATCTCATACTGCAGCCTTGCATTTATTTTCAAACTTGCATTGCCCCGTACTACGTTGATTATCGCGCCAGTCATCGCCTTCTTCTTGGATATCATCGCACGCTGGCAGATGCGTCAAGCGTTGCACCGTCACCGCAGCAAAGGCTCTTGCAAGTACAGAACGGTGGTCATCGGATCTTCCGATGGCATCAACAAAGCCTTGCAGACCATGCGCAACTGCATGAATTGGGGGTACGAACCAGTTGCTGTATGCCCAATTGAAGCGGATCCAGCTTCAAAAGACGCTTATGTGGTTACCTCATACACACCGGATGCCAATATCGAAGGCTCCAGCAAACTCAAGGTGATTCCTTTCAACTCGGCATTCCCACGTATTTGCGAAAGCCTCGGTGTACAGGAAGTCTATGTGGCGGACGTGCTTTCGCGTGATTCCGAAATGCTGCATGGTCTTTCTCTTGCGGTGGAGTCGCTGGGTATGGAACTTGCCTTGGCGGTCTCCCTGACGGATGTGAGCGGTCACCGTTTGTATCTGCGAAACACCACGGAACAGCCGGTTCTGTTGGCTTCCCTGCCGCAGTACACGGGAGCTGCGAACGTAATCAAGCGTTTGCTGGACATCATCGGCTCACTGTGCGCGCTGATTATTTCCTCTCCGATTCTTCTCGGCGTCGCCATCGCCATCAAGCTTGATGATGGCGGTCCGGTGTTCTTCTCTCAGACCCGTATCGGACTGCACGGCAAGCCGTTCAAAATGTATAAATTCCGTTCCATGGTCACCAATGCTGAGGAGCTGAAGAAGAAACTCGCTGAGGAAACTGGGCAGGAAGACCGGTTCATCTTCAAAATGAAAGATGATCCGCGTATCACCAAGGTAGGTCACTTCATCCGTAAGACTTCTTTGGATGAGTTCCCGCAGTTCTACAACGTGCTCAAGGGCGATATGTCTCTGGTCGGTCCGCGCCCGGCATTGCCGGAAGAAGTGGCCCGCTATGGTTCCCTATATTCCGCCCGACTGCTGGTCAAGCCGGGCATCACCGGTCCGTGGCAGGTGTCCGGCCGGTCCGATCTTTCACAGGAGCAAAGCGAATATTTGGACGTCTCCTACATTGAGAATTGGTCCATCGCTGGAGATCTTGCGATTCTTGCCAAAACCGTGATGGTAATCTTCACTGGCCGTGGATCGTACTGAGCCAATAAGTGGGTTTTCTGTGATTTTCCCTCTGTTCTTGTGATGGAACAGAGGGAAATTTCATTTGGCGGCCGAAAAAAGGGGTGCCATGTGGCACAATAATGCGCTGGAATAGTCAAATTGAGTGCTTAATGATTTGAGGAGCAAAGCATGGGGCAACATGCTCAAGCAATACGGGAAAAACATACGGCACGGAATGTGACGCTTATTGTACTTGCGGTGCTGATCGTGCTACTTGCCATTGCTGCAGTGTTTGGTATGCAACTGTATAAGCAGGCAAAAAGCGTCAAGGCACACGAATCGCAAGCCATATCCTCACTATCCGCAATCAATGACCCTGCAAAGCTCAAGGATGCCGCCGCGTTGCAGGCGTCCATCGCGCAGGCTCAGCAGCAGACGGCGCAGGCCAAGCAGATTGCGCACGGTTCATTATGGAACGTGACTGCGAAAATGCCGTTCGTCGGCAGTGACATCGCCACTGTGCAAGGCATGACGGAAGTCGTGGACAATCTTGCACAGCAGACACTGCCATCGTTGACCACTGCGGTGCAACAGCTTGCCGGGGCCAATCTTTCCGGTGCGGAAGGGCAACTTAATCTGCAGCCAATCGCCGATGCGCAAGGTAACTTCGACAAGCTCAACCAGCAGGTGCAGCAGCAGAACAAGCAGTATAACAGTCTTGCCGAGCCGAAAATCGGCATGGTGAAGAAAGCCTATCAGCAGGGCAAGGACCAGCTTGACAATATCGCCGATTTGGTTGGACAGGTCAGCAACGCCACTCACATGCTGCCTTCCTTCCTCGGCCAGAACGGTGCCCGCACATACTTGCTGGCGGCACAGACCACATCCGAAACACGTTCCGGCGGCGGCTTGGTTGGCTCTCTCGGCACCATGACTGCGGATCATGGCAAAATCGCGGTGGGGGACTTCCACCCGAATGGTGAGTTCGTCAATGGCAACAACGGCACCGCTGAGGAACATGCGGTATTCAACAGGCCGTTGGGTTTCTCCTTCGACGTGCGAGACACCTTCGCGGTGCCGGATGTTTCCCGCAACGCGGAAATGCTCAACGCTTCATGGCAGCGTTCGCAATATGCCTGCAACATCGACGGTTTGATTTCCGTGGATCCGGTGTTCATCCAGAAGATGGTGGAGATCAACGGACCAGTCACTTTGTCCAACGGCACTGTGCTTACCGGCGAGAACACCGCCGAATACATGCTCAACACCATCTACAAGGACGTTCCTGTGGCACAGCAGGACGAATACTTCGAGTACATTGCCAAAACGGTGATGGACGGCGCTTTTGGCAACATGACTGTGGACAAGATGATGAAGGTGGCGCAAAGCATCGGTGATTTGGCCGAGAACCGCCACTTCTACGCCTACACGTTCCACGATGACGAAGCGAAGTACTTCCAAGGTGCTGGACTCGCCAAGAATGCGCCTGAGAGCGAGACCAATCCGGAAACGGGCATTTACATCAGCGAGCAGAATCCTTCGAAGATGGGTTGGTATATCGACCGTACCAGCGAAGTGACCAAGACAGGTGACAAGACCTACCACGTGAAGTACACGCTGACCAACCGTATGACTTCCACGGAAATGGCTACCTGCACGAGTTACATTCTCGGTGGTGAGCAGAAGGGCGTTGGTGGCGTGCCCGTGGCGCCGAGTGGCACATCCGCGCAGCGTGTGCTGATTTACGCGCCTGCAGGTGGTTCGATTGGATCAATCGCCGTGACCGGTGATGTGCGTGACCGTAGCAATGCCACCATGGACGGCAAGCCATTGAACTCCAGTATGGCGTACATCGCACCTGGCAAGAGCGTGACGTACGAGTTCGACGTGACCGTGTCTGACAAGGCCACGGCTGATATGAAGCTCGATCAGACGCCGTGTGGCAAAATGACCAATGATGTGAAATACAACTATTGAAATATGGCGCGGTAATTCTCGACATTATTGGTGCATGATTTCCTTGAATTCATCTCAATGAAAACTTGTTCAATGAAGTCTATGAATTATTGCTATATTCTTGGAAATACAGGGGGTATTTCTGCCGGAAAGCGGAGATACCCCCTATTTTATTAGTGAAAAAAGGGTGTATTTATGCGAATTGTTGTATTATATTGCATGTAATTAATATCCTATATTTTCAAGGGGTTGGCATGTCTGTTCTTGACGGATTTGAAGCAGTGGGAGAAAAGACCACCACCAATAAGATGACCATGACGGTCATGGAATCATCCGTTCGCTTTTCCAAAGGCGTGACCGAAGCGCTCGGATGCCCGGCATACGTGAAATTGCTGGTGAATGACAAGCAGAAGAAGATCGCAGTCCAGGCATGCGACGCCAAAGACGAGAACGCCATCAAGTTCTGCAAGACCAAGCGAAGCAAGGCCGATGGCGTCGACTCTGACGCTGCAGGAAAGGCTTCTTCCGTGACCGTGCGTGCCACCGATGTGCTGGTAGCGGTGCAGAAGTATTTCACTTTCCCGCCGGTCGCAGACGACCAGATCGCCTATTTCGCCATGGATGGCGAGTCCTACCCGGATGAGAAGGTTGTCATTTTTGCTGTGGCCGATGCCTCAAAGGGTGTATCCGGCAAGCGCGGTCCCCGCAAAGGTTCGCATCATACGGCCAAAGATGGCGAGTAAGTGAACAATATTCCGCTCAGCTTGAAAAATCGCATATAGTACAGTTCTCTTGATGTGAGTGCTGTACTATATGCAGTATCTTGATAGGCTGTGCGAAACGTCCATAAACGCTAATAATGAGTACGTATGCATCCAGCCCAAAAATCCTGAAAAAGGGAGCTTGGAATGAATGTGGCAGGTAGCGGGCGTGTAGGATCTTCGTTCAGTATTCGAGTCGCTCAAAATAACGTGCTTGGTTGGCGATGGACGGTGGAAAAAGAGCATGACGGCTTTTTCGAGCCCGTTGCGTCTGGCCGTTCGCTCACGCGTAAGATGGCCAAAAAGGGCCGCGATAAAAGCGATGAATGAATTGCGTGCATAAACAACCGTAACGCCATGAATGGCCTGCATCTTTCCATATGAAATATAAAAGAGGCATATAAGACAGGAGAGGCTCCGCACAATGTGTGCGGAGCCTCTCCTGTCTGAAAAACTAAAACTCAGTAGCAGTGGTTGGCGAGCCAGTAGGTGTAGGCGCCCTGGATGGAGCCGTAGCGCTGTGCGCAGTAGCCCCAGAACCACTTGAGCTGGGTCTGATAGTTGGTGGCCCAGTCAGCGCCGGCGCTCACCATCTTCGAACCGGGCAGAGCTTGCGGCAGGCCGTAGGCACCGGAAGACGGGTTCGTGGCGGAAACATTCCAACCGGATTCGTGGGAAATGATGTACACGGTCGCGGTGAAATCAGCCTCGGAATAGCCGCTGGACAGCAGATAATCGTGAGCCCACTGCTGCATTTCGCCAGCCGGCACGGTGGTGCCGATCGACGCTGCGGCCGCGGACGGCGTGGACGAGGAGCCGGTGCCGACGAGGATCACCTTGTCGGTCGGAGCCTTCTTCACGAAAGAGCTGATCATATTGGAAGACATGACCTTGCCGCCGGACTTGGTGACGAGGTTCGTGGTCTCCATAACACCGTTCGCGCCTTCGGTCTCGACCTTCTCCTGGCCCTTCGGCAGGCTGGAGGTCTCCTTCTTGACCGTGTTGAATGCGATATCCGTATCAGACACCTCAACGGAAGCGCCGGCACGTTCGATCTTGATGACGGTGTTCTCGTTCACCTTCGTATCCAAAGACGGGGAAACGGTGTCTTCCGTATCAAGGGTGATGTCGCCCGCGTCAAGCACGGACTTCACGTCGGTGAAATGCATGCCGGGAACCACGCGGGTCTTGCCGTTGATCTTCACGGTGACGTACGAAGTATCTCCGGAAAGCGCCTCACGGGCGTTGCCACGGGAGGCTTCGATGCTGTCGGTGACGGAATACGCGGTGACCTGCTTGGCAGGAGACTTCTCCGCGGTGGCGTACAGATTATGCGACACGATGCCGCCAGTGGCCAACAGCCCCACTGCCGCAACCGTTGCGACAATCTTCACCATCTGAGATTTGCCCGGCAAGGCAAACGTAGTTGGTTGGGCATGTTTCTTATGGCTAGCCATTCTGCTCCTACATCGGGTACAATTCCTCGGCGGATTCCGTGCCTAGGGCACGGCGCACAACCGCTAGGGTTCCGCCGGAATGCGCGCAACTGCATATAGTCTACCGCACCCCAAGGAACTTGAAGATAACGTATGCAACGCGCAGGCGACGGGCCGAATCATCGTTCCGACTGACTACTTGGCGTTTTCACTTTGGCGTCTCCGCTGGAAGCGGTGTCCCCATCGGAAGCGGCCGCATCCATATCCAACGCCTTGGCCTGGCTGATCAGATCATCCAAATCGGAAGCGCGCAACGCGCCGGCCTGCTGGAAGATGATCTGCTGCTTCTTGACGACCATCAGCGTCGGCACTGCCTGAACCTTGGCCGCGGCGGCCAGATCGGGATTCTGATCGATATCCACCTTCGCGAAATAGACGTCCGGATTCGCCTCGCTTGCCTTCTCGAACGTTGGGCCGAATGCACGGCACGGACCGCACCACGTGGCCCAGAAATCCACGAACACTAGATCATTGGATTCGACGACCTGGTTGAAATCCTGCGAAGTGACTGCATGCGTTGCCATATGCGTTCCCCATTCCCCGGCTTACGCTATAAGCCGATTTCAAAAACAATATCGTGCAATGCTGCGCAATATTGCGAAAGACCGTTTGCGAAAAGTATATAGCCGCACGCCACGCAAACACACTGCCGCACCCGATTGCGCTATGGGAAGAATCGGAAGCACGTGACATTCACATGCCGTGCGTGATAATGGAACCATGCCAGTGATGAATGATGAAGTGCCCGACGAGGGCGATTTCGACGCCAACCGCCATCGCGGGGAATTCGACGACATTACGCCGGAGGATTTCATCCGCGGAATGGGCAACCCTCCGGGATGGCTCCCATCGGACGAAATCAACCGCATGCGCCACGAAATACCGATTCCGTACGTCGTGGTCGTGCCGGTGCGCACCGACGATCTCGGCAGGGTGGCGCAAATCGGCTCGCTGCTGCGCGTCACCGACGACGGCGGTATCGAACGCACATTGATCGCCGGACGTGTGCTCTATCACGAATCGTTGCGTGAAGCGGTGGCGCGCAACGTCGCAAAAGATTTGGGCGATATCGCCCTGCCGCAGCTGCCGATCAGCCTGCAGCCGTTCACCGTGGCCGAATTCTTCCCGACACCCGGCCTGTCCGACTATTACGATCCACGCCAACATGCGATCGCGCTGTGCTACGTGGTGCCGATCGCCGGCGATTGCAAGCCGCAGGACGAGACGCTCGATGTGGAATGGGTCGACCCGTCCGGAGACATGCTCGACACCTTCGTCGGGCAGATGGCCAATGGTTACGGCACCATCGTGCGGCAGGCGCTCGCATGGACCGGCAAGTAGGACAAGCCGCGCACGCGAGGCAAGAGCTAGTCAAACTAGGCGAACAGGCAGATAGGGGAGGATTAGAAAAAAATATGACGATTGAACTGAACAACAACATATATACGGACGGCGGCAACGATACCGAAACCACGCCGGTGGTGCTCGTGCACGGCTTCCCGGTGGACCACCGCATGTGGGACGAGTGCGCGGCGGCTTTACGCGACCAAGCTGTGAAACAAGGCGTGAAACCATTTGCGATCTGGGCTCCGGACATGCCCGGCGCCGGCGAAGGACCGATTCCGTCCGACGAAGACAGCGGCGGCAAGGACGCCGACGGCGCGTTCCCATACGGACTGGACCGCATGGCGGACGCGTACGTGGACCTGCTGCACGCCGCCGGCTACAGCAAAGCCATCTGGGTGGGCCTGTCGATGGGCGGCTACCTGATTCTCGACATCCAACGCCTGCATCCGGAAGCGGTGGCGGCGCTCGCCCTGTGCGACACGAAAGCCGACGCCGACTCCGCCGACATGCGATTGAAGCGCGTCGCAATCGCCACCGACTGCGAAACGACCGGCACACACGAGCCGGTCATGGGATTCGCCGTGCCGTCGGAAGCCGACTCCACCGTGAAACAGTCGGACGCCTACTGCAGGCAGTTCGAAACGTGGATCAACGAACAGCCCGCCGACGGCATCGCCTGGCGCGAACGCATGGCCGCTGGCCGTCCCGACCTGAACGACGTGCTGCCGAACATCAACGTGCCAGTCGCAGTAATCTGCGGCGACAAGGACCCGTCCAGCCCGCCGGCAGTGATGAAGCCGGTCGCCGACGCGATGACGAAAACCGACGTGACGATGACGGTGATCGACGACTGCGGCCACTTCAGCGCGTACGAACACCCCGACCAGGTGGCCGCCGCGTTGCTGGAACTGGTGAAGCGAGTCGGCTGAGCCGGCTGCGACGATTATCTGTGGCAGACCATCCGGCGTATCGACAAGATATAGAGAAAATATATAAAACGTATATACGAAATATGTACTACGTATGTATAACGAATATATTCCGTATATAACACGCATGAAAGAGGCAACACAACCATGAGCGTGTTCTCACCACTGGCATTGACGCAGACCCTGCCGTTCCTGCCACTCGCCCAAGGAGACATCGACTACGAAGTGGCACGACGCGGCGAACCCGACCTGTTCGCCAAAGTCCTGGCGGAACCGGCAACGAAAGTCATCCTCGTCAAAGACGGCAAAGTGGCCGTGC
>ERZ894226.865-NODE-865-length-14772-cov-5.501325_pt1 | contig 14772 bp, 15 predicted proteins | sample MGYA00380294_ERZ894226 | MGnify/ENA primary metagenome ERZ894226 (study PRJEB32331, sample SAMN06328434) | human gut metagenome | biome: human gut microbiome; feature: stool | host: Homo sapiens | collected 2014-10-29 ... | reverse complement strand
TGTCCCAATCGGAGGTTGGAATCCGATGGTCGTCAGCAGCCAACGCTTCAAACTCTTTACACGTGATGGACGTGAATACCCTGCTATTTCAGGATCTGTTCCTCCTCATTTGACACGTGGAACAGGTGGACCAACCGTACCTGCCATTAGCGACATCGTCTTTGATGCAGGCTTTAGCTCTAAAGCCGAAGCTGAGAGCTATGGCATCCGTCCTGGAGATACTTTGGTCCCAGATAGCTCTGCGATTCTCACTGCTAATGGTAAAAACGTCATCTCCAAAGCCTGGGATAACCGCTACGGCGTCTTGATGGTCAGCGAATTGGCCAAGAGCCTCTCTGGACAAGCCTTAAACAACGAACTCTATGTAGGAGCCAACGTTCAAGAAGAAGTGGGACTTCGTGGAGCTCACACTTCAACCACTAAATTTGATCCTGAAATCTTCCTTGCTGTAGACTGTTCGCCAGCAGCTGATGTCTTTGGAGACCAAGGTGCGATTGGGGAAGGAACACTGCTTCGTTTCTATGATCCAGGTCACATCATGCTACCAAATATGAAGGATTTCTTGCTCACTACTGCTGAAGAAGCGGGCATCAAATTCCAATACTATTGTGCCAAAGGTGGTACCGATGCAGGTGCAGCACACTTGAAGAATGGTGGAGTCCCATCAACAACCATTGGTGTCTGTGCACGTTACATACACTCTCACCAAACCCTCTATGCCATGGATGATTTCTTGCAAGCGCAAGCCTTCTTACAAGCATTGGTTAAGAAATTGGATCGCTCTACAGTTGATTTGATCAAACACTATTAAGCAAATCCTATCTGAAGCCCCGTAAGGGGCTTTTTTAGGAGGGAAACAAGGTTCTCTTGGAAACTTTCCACCGTGAGTCACCATTGAGCTCTTTGGCATCCACACTTCCCTATGGAAAGTATCTTAGAATATTTTATCTTCCATCGCTTTTCTGATATAATATGAAAGAATGAAATGGTAGGGAACTGAACACTCATCCTTGATTCTGTGTAGCAGGCCCTTTCCTTATATGCAGGAGTTTTACATGAAAAAACAAGCTTTTAGTTCTGAAAAGTATTTGAACTTGCAACGTGACCACATTATTGAGCGGATCAATCAATTCGATGGCAAGCTCTACCTTGAATTTGGTGGTAAGATGTTAGAAGACTTCCACGCTGCTCGTGTCCTCCCTGGATACGAACCAGACAATAAGATCAAGCTGCTCCAAGAATTGCGCGACCAGGTGGAAATTGTCATTGCCATCAACGCCAACAACATTGAGCACTCAAAAGCCCGTGGGGATCTAGGAATTTCTTATGACCAAGAAGTGCTACGCTTGATCGACAAATTCAATGAATTGGGGATCTTTGTAGGCTCTGTCGTCATCACCCAATATGCTGGACAAGCTGCAGCAGATGCCTTTCGCAAACAACTAGACAAGAGCGGGATCGCCTCTTATCTCCACTATCCGATCAAGGGCTATCCGACCGATATGGACCACATCATCTCTCCTGAAGGGATGGGGAAAAATGACTACATCAAGACTAGCCGCAATTTGGTCGTTGTAACGGCTCCTGGACCTGGTTCTGGTAAGCTGGCAACTTGTATGTCCAATATGTACCATGACCAATTAAATGGGATCAAATCAGGTTATGCCAAGTTTGAAACCTTCCCAGTATGGAATCTTCCTTTGCACCACCCAGTCAACTTGGCTTATGAAGCAGCGACTGCAGATCTAGACGATGTCAATATGATCGATCCTTTCCACCTCCAAACCTACGGGGAAACAACGGTCAATTACAACCGCGATATCGAAATCTTCCCTGTCTTGAAGCGCATGTTGGAACGCATCTTAGGAACCTCTCCTTACGCTTCTCCAACAGACATGGGCGTCAACATGGTTGGCTTTGCCATTGTGGACAATGACGCTGCGATTGAAGCTTCCCAACAAGAAATCATCCGTCGCTATTACCAAACCATCTTGGATGTTAAAGCAGAGCGTGTCGGTGAAGGAGCTGTCAAGAAGATTGAGCTCTTGATGAATGATTTGGGCATTACTCCAAATGACCGGAAAGTGACTGTTCTTGCTCGTCAGAAAGAAGAAGAAACAGGGGAGCCAGCCTTGGCCCTTGAATTGCCAAACGGCGAGATGGTAACCGGAAAAACCTCCGATCTCTTTGGCCCAACGGCAGCCCTCTTGATCAATGCGATCAAGAAATTGGCGCATATTGATAAAGAGACCAAATTAATCGAGCCAGAATACGTCCAACCTATCCAAGGCTTGAAGATCAATCATTTGGGTAGCCGTAACCCTCGTCTTCACTCGAACGAGATCCTCATCGCCCTAGCCATTACAGCCATGAGCAACGAAGATGCTAAGCTTGCTATGCAAGAATTAGGCAAGTTGAAAGGCAGTGAAGCCCACTCAACCGTGATGCTGACAGACGAAGATAAGAATGTCCTTCGCAAGCTCGGTATCAACGTCACCATGGACCCTGTCTACCAATACGATCGCTTGTATCGTAAATAAAGCAAGACAAACAAAAACAATCCCTGCTCGAGGGATTGTTTTTTTATGATGCAAAGAAGAGAAACTATTTGACGGCATCCCATAATTGGCGAATGGGCTTTCTTTGAACAGGGTCCACAAAATGAGGAGCAATTTCATTCAAAGACTCTAGGACAAAGGCACGTTCTGCCACATAAGGATGCGGCAAGATCAAGCTCGGACTGTAACAAATGGTGTCCTCCATATAGAGCAGATCTAGATCGATCACACGTGGCCCCCACTTGATCTCACGGACACGCCCCATTTCCTGCTCAATAGCAAGTAAGGTCTCTAGTAAATCCTCTGGGGTCATCCAGGTTTCAACCTCTGCCACCTGATTCAAAAAGGTGTCCTGCTCCACTCCTCCCCAAGGTTCTGTTTCAATCCTTGTGGATGTCTGAAGAAGGCGAATACCTCGATCCTTGATTTTTTCTAGCGCCGTCTCAAGTTGCAGTTGTTTATCTCCTATATTGGTGCCAAGCCCAATAAAGGCCCGTTTTTTCTCCCGTTCGATTGTCACCGAACAAGTCTCTAATGGCAAGGGAACAGGAGCCCAGGGCTTTTTCAACTCCAGACGAACTTTTTCTACAAAGGCATAGCTTTCAAAAATCTTTTGCACCAACTGAAAGGCCACCGTTTCAATCAGATCGATCTTTTCTGCCTGCATCCACTCGGTCAACTGTTCCGCCAAGATCCCGTAATGGATCGAAGCTTCCAAATCACCTGTGCGGGCAGCGCGAGTCATCTCATAATCTATCCATAGGTCTAGGACAAAGCGTTGTCCTAATTCTTTTTCTGCTGGAAAAACACCGTGATAGGCGTATACCTCTAAGTCCTTGATCCGTAATTGATCCACTCTCTTCACCTCTTATAGCCAGCCATTAGTGGCCCATGAGTTTATAGGCTTCATTTTTTAAGTCTTTATCTGTCGCAAGCAGTCCACGCGCAGCAGTTGTCACTGTAGCGGTCCCAGGTTTACGGACACCACGCATGTTCATACACATATGCTCTGCTTCTACCCAGACAAGTGCTCCTTGTGCTCCAAGATATTCCATCAAGGCATCTGCGATTTCTACCGTCAAACGTTCCTGAATCTGTGGTTTTTTAGCATAAACCTCGACCGTACGAGCCAGTTTTGAAAGCCCAGCCACACGGCCATTTGGAATGTAGGCAATGTGCACTTTTCCATAAAATGGTAAAAAGTGATGCTCACACATGGAATGGAAGAAGATATCCTTCTCGACCACCATATTGTTATCAATGATTTCAAATGATTTAGACAGGTGCTCTTCTGCTGTCTGCCCTAGTCCTGCAAATATTTCTTGGTACATCTTGGCAATGCGGGTCGGCGTTTCCTGAAGTCCCTCACGGTTCTCATCTTCACCGACTGCCTCGATGATCATTTTCACTGCTTCTTCAATTTTCTTTGTATCCATATCATCTCCTAGTTGGATTTTTCTGTTTTTAATAAATAAGGTCGTACCTGGCTAAGGAAGTAGAGCGACCCCGTTACAATGAGGAGCTCATCGCCTTTTGCTTGCCAGTTTTGTAGAAACTCTTGCCAGTTGACTTCCTCAAGCTGACGCTTTTTCGCAGCAGCTCTTATCTCTTCTTGAGAATAGGCTCTTGGATCTTCAAAGGTCGTGAGGATCAAGCGACTATTTTCCAGTTCCTGCCACTGAATGAGCATCTCTTCTAAGGCTTTGGTCCGGATGCAGGTAAAAAGAATGGTCTTTTTTTGACTTGGAAAAAGTTCCCGAAGACTTGCGATCAAAGGCGCAACGGCGTGGGGGTTATGGGCCCCATCTAGCAAGATCATGGGATTTTGCGAGACCACTTCCATCCGGCCAGGCCAGACGACTTGATGCAAGGCCTCATCCACTAACTCTCTTGACAAGAGTTCACGCCCTTCTCTTTCAAAAAGTACATCACAGATACTGATCGCAAGAGCTGCATTTCTGGCCTGGTGATGACCCAAGAGCGCTACTTGATAGGAGGCTGTTTCTCTTTTGGAACTGTGATAAGAAAAGGATTGGCCCGATAGACAAGAGGCCGCTAGCTCAACTTGGTAATCTCTGTCATAGGCTGTTATCGGTGCCTGCTTCTGAATCGCAATGCCTTCAATGACTTGGCTGGCTTCTGCTTCTAATTTCCCTAGAACCAGAGGAATTCCTGGCTTAATGATACCAGCCTTTTCACGGGCGATGGAAGCCAGATCTGGCCCAAGAAGGGCAACATGATCCAAGCCAATCGAAGTGATCGCGGTTAGAACAGGCTGGCAGACATTGGTACTGTCAAGTCGTCCCCCCATACCGACTTCCATGATCACGTAATCCAGCTCCTCGTGAGCAAAATAATCATAGGCGATGGCCGTCATCACTTCAAATTCCGTCAACCCTTGAAAAACAGCCCTTGATTCTTCAGCTTGCAGAAGTTGCTGGTAACTATCCAGGTAGGTTTGCAGGTCTCGATCCGAAATGGCTTCGCCATTAATGGTGATTTGGTCATTGTAATGGATCAGATAAGGAGAGATAAAAACTCCAACCCGTAAACCTGCCTGCCTCAAGAGTTGAGACAAGGTAGCAATGGTAGATCCTTTGCCATTGGTCCCCGCAACATGAATGACCCGACAGTCTAGGTGAGGATTTCCTCTCAAAGCCAAGAGAGCTTCCATGCGCTCCAAACCGAAATGTGGATCTTGGGAACGATAGGCTTCTAGCCAACGAAGATCCAACTGATGTTCTTTTGTCTTCATTTACTTGTATTGTTTTAAATTGGTATCTGCTGCCTCTTGGGCTTGGAAAATAGCTTGGCCCAGACTGGCTGCCATCTTGTGAAGGGGAATATCATGCACCCGCACTACTTCGACTCCTTGACTGGCTGCAATACTGGTCAAATGGCTCGAAGCCAGGTCCCGATTCCAAAAACCAGTCTCCGTTGCAGGATCTGTCTCAAATCCAGCTTCCTCAATAATATTGACCACAAAGCGTTTGCGGGAGACCCCTAGAAAGATCGGATACCCCTTTTGGTGAATCGTCCCAAGTTCTTGTAATAAGAGTAAGTTCTCACGCTTGGTCAAACCAAATCCGATCCCAGGATCCAGCATAATACGATCTGTCTGGACACCGGCTGCTTTCGCTACCTCAAGCGAGCGGTCAAAGAAGGTCCACATCAAGTCTTGAATCGGTTCTTGAGCCATCTGTTGAAGTTCTTGCTCTGAAAAGACTGACTCAAAACCAAAACTTGGAAAAATAGTTGAACTTGGATGATGCGGTCTTGCCATCACTGGATTAAACATGAGAACCGCGCTCGCTTCATGCTCCGCGACGACAGCAGCCATCTTAGGATCTCCAAGAAAACCCGTAATATCGTTGACAATATCAGCCCCAGCTTCAAGCGCTGCGGCTGCCACCTGGGACTTCCAGGTATCCACTGAAATCAAGACATCACTTTCTTGCCGAATGGCTTTAATCACCGGAACCACGCGGTCAATCTCTTCTTGGATCTCCACATAATGACTACCTGGTCTGGTTGATTCTCCTCCGATATCGAGGATCTGAGCTCCTTCTTGGATCAGTTTTCTCGCCTGTTGCAAGGCTGCATCCACACTCGTATACTTACCGCCATCAGAAAATGAATCCGGAGTGACATTTAAGATCCCACAAAGAAGGGTCCCTTGGCCACTCAGCCATTTATTATCAATCATTTTCGTCCTCCTTTGATTCCCTTCCTACAGCATGATTGCGAACAAAAGAGGCTAGAACAAGTGTTCTAAACCCCTGAGTCTACTCTCCATACGGATTTCTGACCTTCTGTAGGATGGTTCTGCATCAAAACTCATTGGTACCTACCATTTTATCATAATTTATCATGGAAGAAAACTCTCCATACTGGCAATAAACAAAGGAGTATGACCACCGGATAATAATAAGCCAGCGCATTCAAGGTCATGTGAAGGTAAATGCTATATTCGATCCGCTTGTAGCGATAAGCCACCCAAGTTAAGATCAAGGACATGCCTCCGTAAGCTACCCATTCCCCTAGGGTACTCGGTCCATGCAAGTAAGTAAAAAAGAGAGCACCGGCTAGATAACCGATCGGTTCTGCCCCTCGAAAGATCAAATGAGGGATAATGGCCCGACAGAGCAGCTCTTCTAGAATCGGAGCGACAAGGATCACGACCATTCCCATAGCAAGAAAAGGAGCATGAGATTGTAGTTCATTTAGAGCCGCTTGGTTTGCCGTCGTACCACCTGCCTCTTGTTTCAACAAGGGATAAGCGAGCAGGTTATTAGCCATCAACAAGAGAAGAAAAAGAAAATTTCTCCCCAGAGCCGGCCAGGTTATGACCCGAACATCTAAGTTCTCCAGAGGGCTCATCTTGATGACCCTATAAAAAATAAAGAGCACCGCCACTGTCACCAAGAGAGTGAGGATAGTGATCCACCTTGCATCCATTCCTTCTTGAAGGGAATAAACCATAGTGATGAGGGGGAATTGTGAGAGAAAGAATAAGGGCACAAAAAGAAGGAGCCAGAGGGCATTCTTACATAATGGGTGCTCTCGAATAAAAGACTGTATATTTTTCAATGGACAACCTCTTTCTTGTATAAAATAAGAAGACTGGGGCTTTCGCCTCCAGCCTTCTCACTTTATTTCAGTTTACTGATTTTTGAAACGTTCAACGTCACGCGCAATCACCAACTCTTCATCAGTTGGAATCACCAATACCTTCACACGGGAATCATCTGTGGAAATATCTCCGACAACTCCAAAGACGTTCTTTTCAGGGTCGACCTTGCAGCCAAACCAGCTGATTCCATTGATAATAGAAGAGCGAACATTTACTGCATTTTCACCAATTCCTGCTGTAAAGATGATGGCATCTGCACCATTCAAGACTGCTAAGTATTGACCGATGTATTTTTGCAAACGATCGATAAAGATATCGTAAGCCAATTTAGCTTTTTCATCTCCATTGTGCATCGCTGTATGGATATCCCGCATGTCACTAGAAGATCCAGAAACACCCAGAAGACCTGATTCACGATTGAGGATACGGCTAATATCTTCAGGCTTATTGAAATCCTCTGTATGCTCCATCAAGTAAGGAATAATCGCTGGATCGAGATCCCCTGTACGGGTTCCCATCATGACTCCACCTAGAGGGGTGAAGCCCATTGAGGTATCCACAGAGATTCCCTTGTCAACCGCTGTAACAGATACACCATTTCCAACGTGGCAGGTGATCAATTTCAATTCTTCTAATGGTTTTCCAAGAAGTTTAGCAGCTTCACCAGCTACATACTGATGACTGGTTCCATGAGCGCCGTACTTACGGACCTTATTTTCTGTGTAATATTTAGTTGGAAGAGGGTAACGATAAGCTTTTTCCGGCATGGTTGTATGGAAAGAAGTATCAAATACCACAACACTGGTAATATTTGGACAAATCTCTCTAAAGGCACGAATTCCAGCTGCATTTGCAGGATTATGAAGAGGTGCTAACAAAGACAATTCTTCTACTTTTCGAAGGACTTCGTCATCTACCAAGGCAGAATCCTTGAAGTATTCTCCACCAGCAACGACACGGTGACCCACACCTGTAATCTCATCGTAGGATTTGATAATATCAAAGCGAATCAAATCATCCAACAAAATTTTTACAGCTTGTGTATGGTCCTGGATATCTAATACTTGTTTTTCAGAGCGTCCATCAAATTTAACAGTTGAAATAGAATCCTTCAAACCGATCCGTTCAATCAACCCTTTTGCAAGAACAGTTTCCTCTGGCATTTGGTACAATTGCCATTTCAAACTAGAGCTTCCTGCATTAATAGAAATTGTTTTCGACATATATTCACCTCATTAAGCGTTTTCACTTCCTCTATTATATCAGATCTTTGATCAAATTTCACTATCCTTTAACCAGTTTTGGAAACTTTCCATAAAGTGAACCACCTGGTCTTGATCCTGGAGATCGGTAAAAGGATAGACAAAGGGCTGAACAGACTCTTCTTCTTGTTTTCGTAGGACGAAAATCGTCTTAGCATAGGCTGGATTTGAAAAAAGAGATTCTGGCAAGGTCAGCATGGCAAGGAGTTGGGCCTTGTCTGTTAGCCAAGCTTTCAACAGATCACTCTGAGGGCTCGTCAAGAGGTTATTTGGAGCCAAAAAGATGGCTACTCCTTGAGGTTTCAGGTATTTCAGAGCCTGTTCCATCATGAGGTGATGGGCATAGGTATGGCCTTCGGAGCTCGCTACCTGATAGCGCTGTGCAATCGCATCATCTGGATAATAACCAATTGGAAGGTCACTAACGATCAAGTCACTTTCTTTCAACACTTGCGGACGCACCGCGTCGCCTTGTGCAAAGACAACACTAGACTCCATTACGTCTGCGATACTAGCAGATAGGTCAATCAAGAGATCATCTACTTCCAATCCTAAGTAATCAATCGTGAGACGGCTATTGTTGACAATGGTCTCAGCGAGATTTCCGGTTCCACTTCCCACTTCTAAGACATCCAGTTGGTCGCCTTTGGCCAACTGATCGATCAAAAATGTAATGATAAAACCAATCGCATCTGGTGTGAACTGGTGATTCGCTTGTAAAGGTTCTGTCTGAGCAGCTTTCATAAAAAGGAATTGGTAGGCTCTGCGCCATTCTTCCTTACTTAAACCTAGTTCTTTTAATTTTTTGCTATTGTTTTTAACAATGTCTAGATCCGTCTTGCCATCCAAATACATGGCATTCTGTTCAATCAAGGCGTCATAAAAGTTGGTCGACAATTCATTTTGAATACTTTGAGTGTTTTCTAATAGATAGGTATAGACTTGTTCAATTTTTTCGAAATTCATGATTTCCTCCGCACCCTATCATACCAAAAATTAGTCTTTTTCGCTATTTTCTGATGGTTCCTTGATCTCGTTTGGCGTCTCTTCAGAAGGCGTTTCGCTCCCTGCCTTCTCCTTATCTTTCTGTGTCTTCTTCTTTTCTTTTTGGCTCTTGCTACTTTCTTTTTCTTCCCTTACTGGAAGGACAAACTCATAGCTTTCGCCATCCATCTCAGCCTGGGCATGAAGAAAACCAGTATCCTTCTTTAGCTGAACGGTTCCAGATTTTAAATGAATCTCTGATGTCTTCTCATCACTCTTTCTCTTTTCAAGAGCCATTTGCACCAAAGCATAGGCCCGAAGGCGATCTTGACTCGTCTTTAAGATTCGTCTTTCCGCAACCTGACGGTGCAGGTAAAACTGAAGCAAGAGACTAAAAATCGCTGCCATCAAGAGAGCGTAAAGCAAGACACCAGCCTTAACTTTTTTCATTTTGTATCGCTGGTACCACATGGTAGACATACTCCCTTTCTAGACCATCTTCAAAATTCAACCGCAGATGAAGCGACTCTCCCTCCTGCCAAATCTGACTAGAGTGAACCCCTGAAATCATAGGCTGATAGCCCCTGCCCTTATCATCTGTTTTTCGGATATCATCCCCTTTCGATTGACCAATGGCAATTGGTTTTTGATCCTGAACCAAGTAGATATGATTGTCCGCTACTTTTTCAAAATGACTCCGATCCAATTCCACCTGCAATTGTTGCTGAAAAAGTATCCATTCTTCCTGCTTTTGATGTGCCTGGTAGTCCAATTCAGCATGCAGGAGCTTGGTCAAGCCTTGAAAGACCAACACTCCCCCACTGAGCACCAAGAGAGCGACCAAGGCTTCGAGCAGGGTAAAGGCCTTGACCTTTCCGTTATTCCACATGCAGTACCACCTTCCCTTGATGATAGACCGTGAGTTGATCGGCATCTTTTTCGACTTGAACCTGAATGCCATTGGCCTCTAGATGATTTTGCCCTGTCTGAAGCGCCATTTGAGCGACAGATAAGACCTCTACCTCTTTGAAATCCGCTAGTCGCTCCTTGCGCGAACGCCGGATCTCCCCTAACAATAAGGTCGTAATCATGGCAAATAAACCCAAGGCTACCAAAGATTCTATGAGAATACTAGCGGGAACGGATGCTTTTTTTAATTTTCCCATTTCCAAGCGACAGTTGATAGGTCACCACTCCTCTCTGTGTCTGAAAGTGAACATTGGCCAGGGATGAATTGCCACCTGCTCGGTCTAAACGAATAGTTTTAGGATCTTGCAAAATAACAGAATCAGGAATCTCCACCGTCTGATAAGGCGTTTGAATCTTCCTTGCAGTCACTTCAACATCCAATTCCGTTTGCCTTGCCAGCGCTATTTTCTGGCTTTCTTGATAGAGGTGTTCAAACTCTGCAAAAAATACTTTTTCTTCCACCTGCTGAAAGCTCGTCTTGATCGATCCCGATAAGCCCAGATAGATAAAACTGACGATCATCAAGGTCAGAAGGGTCTCCACCAAGGTGAAGGCCTTAATCTGCAACCGCACGAGTTTCTCCACTATTTTTCGCATAATAGGCACGGTAGGATTCTGCTTGTTTGTTGGTAATATTTCCATCAGCAATCAGTTTTGCTAGAGTGGCTTGGTCATTGGTATGATTGAGCTCGTACAATTCAGCCTGGCTTTCGACCACCTTCACTACAGCTGCATTTCCTGTCTCTTTCACGGAATCTTTTTGCTTGGTCAAATTCGGCACAAAGAGCAATAAGAGCACACTGATGATCAATAAGACCACCAACATTTCAATAAGTGTAAAGGCCTTTACCTTATAGGTTTTTAATTTTTTCATAAATGAACCTCCATATTTTGATAAATCGGCAGCAACATGGCTGCATAGAGTAAGACAATCACAAGAGCCACAAAGACAAACACCAAGGGTTGTATCACATTCATGGCCTTGTGAACCCGACGAAAGAAATCTTCCCATGTTTTTTCAGCGTAGATCTCTAGCTCACTTCCGAGCTTTGATTTGACTTCACCGTATTCAATCATAAGGGACAATTCTTTTTTGAAAAAAGAATACCCCCTGACCGTCTCTGAAAAGGACTGGCCACGATCTAAAGAAAGAGCTAAGTCCCTTCCAATTTCCTGAAAAAGCTGGGATTTTTGCCCCTGCATCATGGAAAAAATCTGAGACAATTCCAATCCTTGTCCAATCAGATTACCCCATTCTCTGGCATAATAGGCTGTCAAATAAGCTTGAATCATGCCTTTCCCGAAAGGCAGATGAGACAAGGTTCTAAAAACCTTGATCTTGCCTGACTTTCGATAATAGAGAAAGCCGAGTAAGAAGAAGGTCACCAGTCCCGCTCCTAAGGCCAAAAAGAGTTGGGGGAAGGAACTGATCAATTGCGTCCCAATATTTTGAGCATCCATTTGAGGAAGCAAGTAATTGCGCAAGCCTAGCATAATCAGAACTAAAAATCCAAGCAAGATGAGAGGATAGGTGCTCACCTCAATCAGCTTTTTCTTGACCTTGCGCATGTTTTCTAGGTAAGCACTGATTTTCTCCAAGCTCAATGCAAGATTGCCATGGAGCTCAGCGAGAGACAGCTGTGTCGTCACTGCATCTGAAAAACCGATCCCTGCCATCATCTCTGAAAAACTCCGCCCCCTCGAGAGGTCCTCTCGCATCTGGGAAACCAAACGACTCTCCACTAGGTGAGAGCGATCCAGAAAATCGACAATCTCAGACAGGTGAAAACCACTCGAATAAAGATTCAAAAACAATTCGATGATTTGCTTTTGTTTAGCGGTAGATAATTTTTTCGGCTTGCGCCTGAGCCAGCTGGATATATCCCGATTGAGCCAAGAGATCCATTTGTTGGTTCCAGCGGCTGGCCGAGTGCTCTTGGTAGTTTTCCGTTGCAAAATCGACAACACCTCCTCCTGCAATTAATCGTTGGTAGCAAATACCTTGTAAAACAATCTTGAGCTCTTCCTCACTCACTCCAAGCTCTAAAAGGCGCTCATAAACACCTCTAACGCTCTTGGCATGAATCGTAGAGAAGACGGTGACTCCTGTCAAACTAGCCCGTACGACTGCACGAGCTGTTTCCTTATCTCGGATCTCTCCAATAATGAGAAGGTCCGGCCGATGGCGTAAGGAGAGTTTGATCAGGTTGTCATAGGTCATGCCGATCTGGTCATTCAGCTGGAGCTGAAGCATATTCTCTTGCTTGATCTCGACAGGATCTTCAATGGACATGACTTGCTGATCTGCAAAGCGCTCTTGCGCCAAAGCATGCATGAGAGTGGTCTTTCCCGAGCCAACGGGACCTGCAAAGAGATAGAGACCACGACCGGCCAATTTCTTCTGCAAGTCTGGCAACTGATCAAACCAAAACCGCAATTCACGTTCCTCATCATGCAAGAGCCGAATGACCAAGCTTTCATAACCACGATAATCCCCCACCGTCGACAAGCGAATCGAAACCATTCCATCCTCTAATGGGTAATCACACGACCCTAGCTGGCTGCGCCTTTTTTCTCCCACATTCATCCCTGCCACGAACTTAAAGTGGCTAATCATAGCCGTCATGTCCTCAAAAGGGAAGGACTGCACAAAGCGCCTCTCGTCTCCCACCCTCATAAAAACCTGGTACTCCTCCTTCCGAGGAATGAAGTAAAGATCCTGAGCTTCTTCCTTTTTTCCCATGCGGATCAATTTTTTTGCAATTTCTTGAACCATAGTTCCTCCTCTCACTTATACTATTCGAAAAAGAAGACAAAAAAAGAAGACTTTCTAGATCGCTCTAAAAAATCTTCCGCATTTCTCTTATGACAGGGTCGTCCCCTTTTTTGAATCGAGTGTATATTGACAAGAACGGTGTTTGCGACTGCCTCTTTCCTTTTCGTAGCCTGGGCGGAGCTTGCTTTTAGGGATCTTATGCTCGTCTTCTAGGAGGACAATCGAATGGAAAAACTGCACATCTTCACTGCAGTCCTCACACCACTCTTGCTCCTTGGTATCCCAAAAGATCGTCATGAGGTCACTCCGACTCTTATAACTTGGAAAGTGCTCATTTAACTCCAACCACTTCTGCTTGTAGTATTTCAAAGCCTGGTAATAGTCTTCAAACTTCCGACTACTCACGATATCTTCTTCCCAACCTTCTAAAAACCACCAGGGTTCACAGTCCCCGTACATTTCAATCACTCGATACATAAACTCTTCCATCCTTTGTATCCTCTATTATATAGAAAATCCTTTGAGAATAAAAGTTTTCTGCTCAGAACATGATTTTTTAGGTAGTTTTCAGGTGATTTTCACAATTATTTTTCAAAAATAGACTGCCTAATTGCTATTGGTTCCTTTTTTCGAGAATCAAAAGAAGAGAGTCCCAACAAAATGGACAGACCATCCTGGGGAACTCTCTCTTCTCAAGTATTTAGAACAATTCAAGTGCAATCATGGTTGTCATGGTTGCATCGTAATAGTTGTTCAGAGGTAGATCTTGTGTAAAGATATACTTGTTCTGTTGCACCAACTTCAAATAGCCTTTTTCATGTTCAGAGGCATAGACAATCGGTGCCAAAAAGCTTGCTGCCTGATGATTGTTCAAGGCCTTCCCTTTCAAGTCATAACCTGCATACAGGTTTCTTTGACTCTTGAAAAAGTTAAGCATCTTTTTCACCAATTGTTGACTGGTTTTGTCCTTACTTTGAACAAGGTTGTATGGAAGGCGACAAGCATTATACGAGTAGGCACCATCATACTTGGATTCAATCGTCTTTGGATCCGCTACGCGCGTTCCTTGCTCATCTACCCAGATGAAATCAGGTAGTAAACCTGTTTTTGTTTGGGAGCTGATCGTTTGGAGTTGTTGCAACATCTTTTCTTTGATGTCCAACCACTTTGAATCTTTTGTCACTTCATAAAAGATCTGGAATTGCGCTGGTAGTGTATCAGACGTTCGCATCAAATGGTAAAATTCTGAATTCTGATTAGCCCAATTTCCCACTGTCAACACACCAGTTTCTTCATTGTAGTTGTGTGCGAGAATATCTTCTAAAATCGCTTTGGCTTGAGCCTGGTAGTCTTTGGCTTGCTTTGGCCATTTCTGAGCGGCTTTTAGAAGAGCATAGGCGATGTAGAGATCTCCATCTGTGGCGTTATGATCCTCATCTTTTGCTTTTCCATTGCTGATGGTTTGTTTCCAAGACATCAATTGGGTACCTTCTAAGCGATGATTTAGATAATAGTGATAGAGTCGGTCAAAGTCTGCTTGTTGGGCTTGTCCTTTTTCAGCAGCTGCAACAGTAATGAGCATTCCATAAC
>ERZ894226.855-NODE-855-length-14925-cov-8.896638_pt1 | contig 14925 bp, 13 predicted proteins | sample MGYA00380294_ERZ894226 | MGnify/ENA primary metagenome ERZ894226 (study PRJEB32331, sample SAMN06328434) | human gut metagenome | biome: human gut microbiome; feature: stool | host: Homo sapiens | collected 2014-10-29 ... | reverse complement strand
ACCGGAACATCCAGCCCGAACTCCTGCGGGCGGAACCGCGGGCAGACATTCTCCGAGATGCAGATGACCGACGCGGCCAGGCGGCTGCCGATCTCGCAGGCCTCGGCCAGCGTCTTGCCGTAGGTCAGGCCGATGACCGTTCCGGCGAAGAAAGCATCCCCCGCGCCGGTGGTGTCGATGACATCGACCTTCTTGGCGGGCACCATGCCGCTCTCGCCGTCGGCGCGGGCGTAGACGGCGCCCTGCTCGCCCATCGTCACGACCATGCAGGGAATGTTGGCGCTGCGCACGTTGGCGGCCAGCGTGGCGCACATCTCGTCCGGCGTCAGGTGGCCGTAATCGTCGGAGAACATCAGCCCGGCCTCCTGCTGGTTGCAGACAAAGCAGTCGACCTCCTGCAGGAGGCTGCGGCGCTCCATGGCAATGCTCATGTTGGAGACCGCGGCGTAGACCTTTTTGCGGTACTTTTTGGCGTAGTGCAAAATCTGCTTGACGGTCTCCTTCTCCAGATCAAACTCGATGGCGATGCCGTCGCAGTCGGCAAAGATCTCGTCGCCCTTTTCCTTTAATAATGCGGTCAGCGGCGTCGTGTCGGGCCGCTTCGAGATGGCAGCGCAGACATCACCGTCGTTGTTGAACACGGCCAGCCAGGTGCCCATGCCGTCCGGCATGCGCTGAATGTAGCGGGTGTTGACCTTGTGCCGGGCCAGCTTGTCAATGACGTCCTGGCCGGAGCCGGTGTCGTCCACCAGACTGACGAAGGTGGGGCGCAGCTCGACATTGGCAATGTCCTCCGCCACGTTGCGGCAGACGCCGCCGTGTACCTGCTCGACCCGGCCCGCGTTGCGCCCGCCCGGGATATAGGTGGACAGCGGATACCCCTTGATGTCCACAAAAACCGCACCGATGACTACAATGCCCATAAGATGACCCCCAAAAAGCTGATTTTACCTGTATTTTACCATACATTCGACATTTGCGCAAACCCCGCCCGAACGGGCAAAATGCGTACAAAAATCCGCCCCGGATGCTGAAAGATTCGACATCCGGGGCGGGGGGGTGTTTTTGTGCTTTTTAGGGCAGCGGGAGGATCGTATCATCCTTCTCGGTGTAGCTGCCTCCATCCATGCGGGCGCGCACGAAGGGTACGCCATCACGCACATAGAAGATATTATGCTCCAAATGGGCATCCGGGTTTTGGGAGGGGCTGATCGTGCCGCCGAGGTCGTCATAGCTGACGTTGCCGCGGAAGGTGTTGTGGATGGCCTCCTCCAAGCAGAACATCACGCAGCCTCCCTCGTTCATGCGGCTGTAGTTGTGCTCGTACACCGTGCCGTCGCCGGAGTCGGCATCGTAGGCCATGCCGTCCTGATTGAGCCGCGTGTCAACGGCTTCGTTGCAGCGCAGCAGCGCATCCTTGCATTTCCACGGCCAGATGGCGGCGGCCACCTTGCCCATGCGATTGCCCGGCTCCCGATAAACACGGTCGTTCATCTCGCAGGCAACGGAATCCGCCGTGTTGTGCTCGACCAGCGGGCGCAGGGCGTACATGACCGTCAGGCCGTCGCCGCCCGCCGCTTTCACGTAGTTATCACGGAGAACGACATTCTCGTGACCGTACTGCAGAAAGGCTTTTTCTGCCAGCTCGGCACCCCGGAACTGCGCATGGGCGTAGGTATACCCCACCGCGATCCCCCAGCGGCTGACGCGGGCTACACAGCAGCCCGCGACCAGCACATCGGCAAAGCGTGCCACGCCGGTAGCAGTCTCATCTGCGGGCTGCAGCGCGGTCATGTAAATGCCGCCGTTGTTCATGTGCTTGTCGTACACGTTGCCGTGTACATCGTGGATCAGCAGGTTTTGTAGTGTGATGCCGCAGCGCGTGCCCCTGTCCTTCGCCACCACAGCCACGCCGGTGCGCTCCAGCTTATCCGGCTGGGAATATTGCTCGCCGATGACAGCGTCGGCGCGGTTCGTCAGTTCCAGATCACGCACCGTGACATAGGCTGCATCATACAGCAGCACGGCGGAGGATACATACCCGCGGTATACATGGGTGGGTGCGTCCAGTGCGCAGCCATAGTCCTGATACCAAAGCCCCTGCCCGTCGGCGTCAATGCGCGGCGCGGGCCCCTCGCCATAGGCGGCAATCGTGATGGGGCTGTCTTTTTTGCCGCAGCAGCGCAGGTGCAGGAACTGCTTTTCAAACACGCTGCCGCATTTCAGCAGCACCGTGTCACCGGGGGCCAGGGCCAGCCGGTTGACGGCAAACAGTGTGGCCAGCGGTTTTTCCGGCGTCAGGCCGTCGTTGGTGTCACGGCCTGTCTGCGGGTCCACGTAATAGGTCTTGCACAAGGCTGTCGTACACCTCCTCCCGCATCCGCTTTTCGATGATTTGCTTTACTTCCTCATAGGGGAAGCTGTCGCCGGCGTACCGCGTGAACAGATCCGGATTCGCGTCATACCAGGCGCGGGTCTGCGCATCGGTGAAATCCGGGCAGATACCCAGCGCACGGATCTTTTCGCACGGCTCCGCGAAATCCAGCTTGAAGCGGGTCAGCTCATATTGCAGGTAGGCAGGGGCAGAGAAGCGCCGCGTGCCGTACACGGGCTTGCCGTCCTGCTCCGCTCTTTCTGCCTGCGCGTTTTTGGCCGCCCGGCGGCGTTCCAGCGCCTCGGGGCTGTCGTCGCCGATCAGCCCCCAGCGCTTTGCCAGCGTCAGGCAGGCTTTGGCGTGACGCCACTGCTCCGGCGTCAGGCAGTAGGTTCGTTCGTCCATCACTTGACTGCACCCGTGATGCCGTTGGCAAAGCTCTTCTGCAGGCAGAGGAAGATGATCGCGGTGGGCAGCGTGCAGATCAGAACGCCCAGCATCAGCATACCGTAGTCCACACTGTAGCCGCTCTTGAGGTTTGCGACCAGCATCGGCATTGTGATGGATGCGTTGCTTTGGAATACGACCTTCGGCCAGAGGTAGCTGTTCCATGCGTTCATAAACGTGACAGTCATCGCCGCGCCGTAGGTAGAGCGCATGATGGGGACAAACATCCGGAAGAAGATGCCGATCTCGCTCAAACCGTCGAGACGCGCCGCTTCAATAATGTCATTGGGGAAGGAACGCGATGCCTGCCGGAACAGCATGATCATAAACGGTGTCGAGATGGACGGCAGCACGAACGCCGCCCAGCTGTTGACAAGCCCCCAGTGGGACATCATCTTGAACAGGGGGATCATAATGGCCACGAACGGCAGCATCATCGCCAGCAGCAGAACGCTCATCAGCGCGTCCTTCGCCTTATCGTGGTAAATTTCAAAGCCATAGCCCGCAATGGAGCAGACCAGCAGCGTGATGAGTGTCATCAGGATGGCGTTGCGGAAGGAGTTTGCCATTGCCAGCCCCAGATTCTGGTTGGCAACCAGCGACTTGAAGTTTTCTACCAGATAGGTGCCGGGAATGAGCTTGCCGCGCACAACATCAATGCTGGTGTTCGTCGCGCCGCACAGCATATAGTACAGCGGGAACACAGACAGGAAGCTGGCCAAAATCAGCACAGCGTGCGCCAGAATCTTTTTACCCTTAGTCACGCTTATCACCTACTTTCATCTGGATGGCAGACAGCACTGCCACGACCACAAGGATAAACACCGACAGCGCCGCCGCATAGTTGAACTTGGGCGTCTCGACAAACGAGATGTTATAAATATAGTGGGTCAGTGTCATGGTCGCCTTGCCGGGACCGCCCGCCGTCAGGTTGACGGACTCATCAAACAGCTGCAGCGTGCCGGAGGTGGACATGATGGCAGTCAGCAGGATGGTGGGCTTCAGCAGGGGAATCGTCAGGTGAACAAACTGCTGGAGCGGGGAAGCGCCGTCGATGCGGGCCGCTTCGTAGATCGAGTAGTCGATGTTTTGCAAACCGGCAAGATAAAAGACCATGTTGTAGCCGGTCCAGCGCCAGATCAGCGCAATGACGATGACCCAGCGTGCCGCCCATGCGTTCTGGAACCAATCCACTGTGGGGATGCCCACGGTGGACAGCACCCGGTTGACCAGACCATCGTTGGCAAACAGGGATTTGAAAATCATCGAGTAGGAGACAAGCGACGTGGCGCAGGGCAGGAAAATCATCGTGCGGTAGATGCCCTTGCCCTTGATGTTCGGGCTGTTGAGCAGCTGCGCCAGGATCAATGCCAGGATCAGCATAATGGGCACCTGGATCACAAAATAGAAAATCGTGTTAAACAGGCACTGCTGGAACGTGGCATCCTTTAAAATGCGCACGTAGTTGGCAAAGCCCGCAGGCTGTACAGCGCTGCCGGTGCCTTTCTGGAACGAAAGGATCAGCGCCTGCACCATGGGGTAAAAGCAGAATACAAATATCAGGAGTGCTGCCGGCAGCAGGAAGGCCCAACCCGTCAGGCTGCGCTTCTGCTCCATATTCAGTCCTTTTTTCTTCATCGTAGTGTCTCCTATTTTGCCACAAAAGCAAGGGCGCGGCTTGCAGCGGACGTATCAGATGCAAACCGTGCCCTTGGCAAATTCTCAGTTGTAACCGGACACAGTGTGTGTCATGTTTTGCTTAGCCAGCGATGTTGAACTCCACGGTATCCTGGGCGTTCTGCATCTCGCTGTCAATGTCGGCGTTGTTCTGGACGATGTTGGTGACGGCATCGGTCAGGGCGCTGCGCACGTCAGAGTAGTAAGCGCCGCAGTCGAATGCGGGAACCTTGCCTGCAAACTCAACGATGTCCTTGTAAACGGTCTGGCCGCCGTAGAACTCGGAGGGCTGGTTGTAGACGTCGCTCTCGGCAGCGGGCAGGTAGCTGGAGATCGCACCGGCGTTGGGCAGCAGATCGTCATACAGCTCGACGCTGGAACCGAAGGTGCTCTTCAGGAAGTCGAAGGCCAGCTCGGTGTTCTTGCAGTTGGAGGAAACGGCCCAGCTTGCGCCGCCGCAGTTTGCGTAGTTGGTGGCACCGTCGATACCGTCCAGCTTGGGCATATTCACGATAGCCCACTTGCCGGACTGATCCTCGGCAGCCTGCACGCTGGACATGATCCAGCAGCCGTTGATGACGCCGGCAGCCTTGCCGTCATTCATGGAAGCAATGTACTGGTCCCAGTCGGTGTACTCGGCCAGAATGCCCTTGTCGACCATGTCCTTGTAGACGGTCAGGGACTCTTTCAGCGCGGCATTGTCGGCGATCTTGACCTCGCCGTCCACCACGGGGGAGGCACCGGCAGACTGCATCATCTCGATGATCAGCTCGGAACCGCCGGAGGAGGTCAGCATCGGCACGCCGTTGGCGTCCACGACCTTCTGCGCCTTCTCCTCGAACTCGCTCCAGGTCAGATCCTTGAAGTCGTCGACGGTCAGACCGGCATTCTCGATCATATCGGAACGAACCGCCATGACGGAAGCGCCGTTGTCGAAGGGCAGACCGTAGTGGTGGCCATCGACGGTAGAATCAGCCAGCTTGCCGCCGGAGAACTTGTCCCAATCCAAGCCGGAGTCGGTCAGGTCGGTGTAGATACCGGGGAAGTTGGCGACCATCTTGTGGTAGGAGTAGTCCTGCATCAGGAAAAGATCAGGCAGGGTGCTGTAATCCTCGCTGGTAGCAGCGGTGATGAGTTTGGTCTCGATGTCGCTGTAGACGTTTTCTTCAATGTTCAGCTTGAAGTTGGGGTGGTCTTTCTGGTAGATGGCCTCCGCCTGCTTCAGGGCGTAGATGTTGAAGTTGGGGTCCCATGCCCATACGGTCAGGGTCTCGTCGCCGTCAGCGGTGGTGTCGGCGGCAGTGGATTCTGCGGTGGATTCCACTTTGGACTCGGCAGGGGTGCTGTCAGCGGTAGAGGTGGCTGCGCTGCTGGAAGCGGCACCGCCGCCGCAGCCGACCAGCAGGGATGCTGCCATAGCTGCCGCCATAAGGGCTGCTGCATTCTTCTTTTTCATGGGGGTTTCCTCCTTAAAAATGTTTCTCCATTCTTTGGCTGTATAACGTATGTCCCACGGCGGGGCATAAATTATCGGGTGTTATTCGGCATCGTCTACCCAGCGCATCTCGCGCGGGGCCAGCGTCAGGCTGTCGATCAGATGCCCCTTGATGTACAGGTCTGTCTTTTCCTCGGCATCTGCGTTGTTGATGACCGCGATGCGCTTCGTTTCGGGGAATACCGTGACCTCGGTATCGACGTTGGTCACGTAGTAGTGCTTCATCTCCTCCGGCATACCGGCGGCGTAGTAGATGGCGCGCAGCAAAATGCGGCAGTTCTGCGGGGAGTAGGGCAGCCCGGCAAAGTAGACGCTGTGGCCCTTGCCGTACTCGTTGACGACCAACTGGCTGTACTCGCCGTCCTGCGCCAGGATCTGATAGTGCTTGCCCTGCGCGTAGATGCGGCTCGTGCCCTCGCCGAAATCAACGGCGGTGTCAATATCCTCCAGGATAAAGTGGTGCGGGTCGCAGGTGTTGTATTTGTCGGTGCTTAACGAGAAGCCCATCTCGCGGTCCACGCCCATCACGTCGGACAGCTGGAAGTACCGCCCCTGATGCTGGCAGGCGGTGGGCTCGCCCACGCCGATGAAGCCGCCGCCCTCGTCCACAAATTTGCGGATGGCGGTCACGACCTTTTCGTCGATCCAGTTCTCGGCACCGCTGAAGGCTGTGTACGCATCGCCGACGTTGATGATGACGCCGATGTCCTTGGGGATGCCATTGCGAATGTCATCGAAGTCGATGAACTCCACGTCAAACGGCATGCCGCTCAGGCATTCGAGAACGCCCTCGGCGGAGTAGGTCTCGCGGTGGTAAATGGAGTGATGCACCTGATTGCTCATCCACTTGCGCAGGCCGCCCCAGCAGTTGAGGATGGCCACCTTGAACGGGGCAACGTAGGACTTTGTGCCCTGCATATTTTCGTGAATCTGGCGGAACTCGCCGACCACGTTTTGAATCTCGTCGATAAAGCCGGGCCAGTTGCTGGCGAGCTTTAAGTAACCGCCGTAGCCGATGCGGTCCAGCGGGCTGCGCAGGATCGCGCGGCGGGCCTTCATCCAGTTGGTGCGGGCCTCGCCGATCGGGTCGCCGCCTTCGGTGAACACATCGGGGAAGAAGTAGGGCAGCAGACGGCCTTCGGTGTACTTGACGCCCTTGATGTCGGAAATCATCCGCAGCGTAACGCCGCTGCCGACGGAGCCAACCACGGCGTCCAGCCCGATGGAGGCAAAATACTTGCCGTAGGGCTCGGTACCGATCCAGTGGTCGCCAAGGAACATCATCGCTTCCTTGCCGTAGGAGTGGACGATGTCGACCATCTCTTTGGCCAGCTTGCAGACCTCCTGCTGCTGGAACTCGATGAAGTCGCGGAACTCCTTGCTCGGCACGCGGAACATCGTGTTGTGGTAGCCCTGATCCACAATGAACTCGGGGCGGAACTTGTACCCTGCCCACTTTTCAAATTTTTCCAGAATGTAGGGGCTGACGCTGGCGCTGTAGCCGAACCATTCGACGAATTTCTCGCGCTTCTGGTCGTCAAAGGTCAGCGTGAACTGGTGAAAGAAGGTCGTGAACCGCACCACATCAATGTGGGGGTTGGCCTCGCACCAGCGGCGCAGCTTTTCTTTTACATAGGCCTGCGTCTTGGGCTGGCGCACATCGTAGGTCAGCTGGTGCGGCGTGTCCTTCCAGTCGTTGGTCAGGAAGTTGTACATGTGTACGGGGTCCCAGATCAGGAACGCCAGAAAGCTGACGGTGTACTCGTGATAGGGGACGGTTTCGATCTCGACCTCGCCTGTCGGCTCGTCGAAGAACCACTTGTCGGTGGGGACGACCTCGCCCGTTGTGCGGTCAATGACCTCCCACCAGCGCTTGGGGTCATCCAGCGTGTTGACCTTGAGCTGCTGGGTGTGGAAGCCGTCCATCAGATGAATGCGCAGCTTCGTGCCGCGCGCCGTGTGGCGGTCACTGATAAGATACTCCTGCTGGACCTCGTCGGGGTTTGCCTCCGCCCAGGCGTTGTCCTTGCGGGTCGTATAATAGGTAGCGTACTTTTTGGCGGGGTCCGTCAGCAGCTCCTTCGGCATTTCGGTGCCGTCGCAGTCGCGCAGGGCATCCGCGCCCAACAGATTCTTCAGCCGCAGGGTCTCTGCAACCACATCTGCGTCTGTGGGAAGTGTCAATCTTCCGGTCTGCTCCATCTTCATAATCCCTTCTCTGTCCGTTTTGTCTGCCACGGCAGGCATCGTTTCATTGACATCATCATACTTGTTTCTGCCCTCTTTGAACAGTAGGTATATTGTTGCGCATTTGTACTATCTTGCTTTCTTTCCGAATGTCGGCGGCAACATCAGAAAATAAAGAAAAAGCTGCACAAAAAGTAAGACTTTTCTTTGTGCAGCTTGCCAGCTTTGGGCCTGTTTGCAGCGAAACGTGCCAGTATTCTGTTTTGCATCGTTATTTTTTATGGAAAGCTCTTGCCATGCGCCCCAAATGCGTATATAATAAGGACGGAACCGGAAACGGCCCGCGGCTTTTTATTTTTTCGTTCTTGCTTAATTATGTAACGATATTGCTCCGCATACTTTGGATTTTTTGTAAATATTTTGTCATCCGGAGGCGCACCGCCTATGAACACACGGTATGAATTCAATATGGACGTTCCCCCGCGGGAGGCCATCCGCCTGATGTACGTGAGCAAGAGGCGCTTCGGCGGGGACTGGAACTCGGTGCCGCATACCCACTCCTGCACCGAAGTGTTCTACTGCGTGGATGGACGCGGTCAGTTCAACGTCGAAGGCAAAATGCTGGACGTTGCCCCGGACGACATGGTCATTGTGAACCCCCGCACCCTGCATACCGAGTTGAGCTACCAGGCAAACCCGCTGGAATATATTGTGCTGGGCATCGAGGGCATTGAAATTTTGTTTGACCAGAAGGACCACGGCTACACGATGCTGAAATGCAGCCCCCAGCGGGAGGAGCTGCTGAGCCTGATGCAGCTGCTGCTGCGGGAGATCGATGCCCGAGAGGACGGTTGCGAAATGGTCTGCCAGGACCTGACCGAGGTGCTGCTAGTCAAAATCGTGCGCATGGCGTCGGTTTCGCTGCGTCTCACCGCGCCGCCCGCCGAGAGCAAGGAATGTGCCACCGCAAAACGATATATCGATGAAAATTACAGTGAAAGCATTACTCTGGACAAGCTGGCGGAGATTGCCCACGTAAACAAGTATTACCTGTCCCACTCGTTCAAGAACGAGTATAAGGTCTCTCCCATCGACTACCTGATGAAGCGCCGCATTACCGAGGCCAAAGCGCTGCTTACCAGCACCGATTTCAGCCTGACCCAGATCGCCGAGCAGATCGGCTTCGGCTCTTTGGCTTATTTTTCCAAATGTTTCCGTAAGATCGAAGGCACCAGACCCAATGAGTACCGCAAAAGTGCCCGGCAGAAATCCGCACAAGGTACCCGCTGAGCCTATCCTGCCTATATTAAATAGGTAGGGGCGGCCATTGGCCGCCCCTGGACTGTCGAGAAAGGTGTGCTCACCCCTTGGCCCCCTCTGGCGCAAGCGCCGGAGGGAGGTTTTTTGACATACAGAAGGGATGCCGCGAATGCGGCATCCCTTCTGCATTTTGAAAGAGTGCATTGTAGGGGCGAGCATTGCTCGCCCGTGCCCGTTTGTTTTGCAAGAAAACTGTCCCGGGAAATGCGTTGCTCAGTTCAGCTTCACGGTGATGGTGCCGATTTTGGTGTTGTCGACGGTGGTGCTGCCCAATGCGCCGTCCAGAGACAGTGAGGTCGTGGCCTTGGGGGCTGCCTCCACAGTCGTGCCGACGGCGCTTTCCAGATTGAGCGAGGCGTTGTCGAAGGTGCCGGTGATGCCCGTAAAGCCGTCGGCAGCCGCATAGCTGAACGCTGCCGTAACGCCCGTGTTGGAGTGGTTGGTTACGGTGATCGTGTTGCCGCTTTCCGTGTCTACCGTCCAGACACCGCCTTCGGCGTCGGTGGTTTTGTGGGTGGCAGGGTCCCAAATACCGGCTTCCGCCGTATAGGTAAACGCCATATCGCCCCAGGTGATGTCCACGCTGTACACCGTGCCGCCCGCGCCGCCGGACGAATCTGCCCTATAGGTTGCCGTTACATCGTGGCTGGCTGTGCCGCCGCCTGTGGTGATCATGTCCGCGTAGGCAGACAGGGGTGCCAGAGAGAACACCATGGCAAGGGTAAGTACCAGAGCTGTTTTTTTCTTCATCATTGTTTTTCATCCTTCCTGAAAAATTGTACGGGCATTGCCCTATGTCGTCCGTGCGGGGGTCAGCCCGTTACGGTGACGGTTACGGGAATTTCGGCGTCCAGCATAGCCTTGGCGCCGGTTTGCGGGTGGTAGAACGATACCTTCAGCGTGCCGCTGCAGCTGCCTGCCGCCATGTCTTTTTCGGCACCGTCCAAAAGCGGCAGCTGGGTGACCTGCTCGCCGGGGGCCAGCAGGTCGGAACGTGCCGCCTCACGCTCCCCGACGACCAGGCAGACCGTGGCGTCCCAGCCGGATTTTTCGGGGTTGGCAAACAGCAGCGTGACCTGCCCGGCGGTTAAGTCGATGCCTGCCGCATCGGAATAGGTCAGCGACACCGTGCCGCCGCCGGCGGGCGTCGATACCGATGACTCCGGCGCGGGGGCGGTGTCCGTCGCCTGCGGCTTTTTGCGGCAGAACAGCACGCCAAGCAGCAGAAGCAACAGCAGCAGAAGAAGCACGAGCAGCAGCCACCGCTTTTTGCGGTTCTTGTCTGTGTTTTCCATCAATAGCCCCCTTCCAGTCGGACCGTTACCGACCCGATTTTTGCGTTGTTCAGTGCCTTGCCGGGGCGGCCTGTCAGGCACAGCCGCACGGTTTTTGTCCTGTTTACCGGCAGGTCAATCAGGCTGACGGTGTCTCCGTCGATGTCGACAAAGCTGCCGCCGATTGCCGTGTCGGTTTGTGTGTATTGAAACTTCACGCGGACTTCGTTTGCGCCCTCATTCTGCACGGTGATGACATCGCCGTTTTTGCGGTTCGGTGCCCAGCCGCCGCCGATGTCATAATCGTGTGTGGCAGGGTTCCACGCTCCGTCGGTGTAGGTGTAAGCCAGCTCGCCCCATGTGACAGTGACGGTGTTGGTGCGTACATCCTCCTCGCCGCAGACTGTGCAGGTGCGCCTTCCGGCACTCCATGCGCCGAATTTGTGGCTGCAGGTCACGTTGACATACACCGTGGTTTCGGCCGGTTCGTAGTTATGGGTGTCGTCCGGCTGAAAAACAACGGCATAGTATCCTCCGCCGCGGGAGGGCTTGACCGTGGCGTCCTTCCACACAAAGCGGCCTGCCACGGTGACTGAGGGGCGGGCGTTGTTGTTTTTGGCAATGCCGCCGGTCAGGGCGCTGGCAGCCAGGGTGTCGCCCACAGCCAGGTCCAGCGTGGCAGCCGTTGGCTGCGTGGTAATTTTCGGGGTGGCTTTTGTCACCGTTACACAGACTACATTGCTTTTTGTGCTGGCTTGCAGGCCGTTGTCCTTGCGTGTGGCCGTGACCAGCACGTAATAGTAATGCACCCCTGCGGTGGGGGTTTTGGGGTAGGTGGGTTTTCCGTTTTCGTCGGTGATAGGGATTCCGTTGTCGCCGTTTTCATCACAGGCATACCAGGTTTCTTTCTTGGTGTGCTTGTCGTTTGAATCGTAACGCAGACGGTGAAAAATGGGCTCGCCATAGACGCCGGTCGTCGGATCCATCGTCAATTTTACATTGTAGGGGGCCTGGGCCGGGGTCAAATGCCAATGCGCGTACAGGATATGGTTGGCGGCGGTGGTAACTGTGGTGCTATCGTCCACCTTGGTGCCGCCGGTTTTTTGGGTATACCAGCCGTCAAAGGTGTAACCCCCCGTGCGTGTGGCGTCGGGCAGGGCAGGGTATGTGCTGCCATAGGTTGCCGTTCTGCTTGCCATGCTGACCGTGCCGCCGTTGGCATCCAAGGTTACCGTATATTTTTTGGCTATCCAGTGGGCATACAGGGTGGTGGGTGGATTTGTGCCCACGGAGGTGGTTGCGGTTACTTTTGTGCCGCCGCTTTCCCGTGTATACCAGCCGTCAAAGTCGTAGCCTGTGCGGGTGGGCGTGGGCAGTGTGCCGTAGGTTTTGCCGATGGTCACGTTTTTACTTTTTGTGCTGACCGTGCCGCCGTTGGGATTAAAAGTTACGGGGTAAGTGACCGACGCGGGCGTGACCGTACAGGTAGCCTTTGCCTGATTGCGGTAGTTGCTGCCGTAGGTGCCCGCAATCCAGACGCCGAAATATTTGGTGATATTCTTTGCGCTGCCTGTGGTGTTGACAAAGTCAAGGCTTTTGGTTGCAGAAAGGCTTACGGGCGTGGTTGTACTGCCGTCTTTCCCCATCGTTTTCAGAACGATATTGGTATTTGCATCACTGCCGCCAATCGTCATTTTTATCGTATTTCTGTCTGGTGTACGCGGATAAAATAACGTCGCCGTGTTGGCGGCGGAAACATCCCCCAGATACACCACCTGAAAAGAGGCATTCGCGGTCGCATTTTTGTTGGAACGGGTGAACGACCCGTTCAGCGCAAAATCAAACGTTACGGTGTAGGTCGTGTTGGCGGGGACTGTGACCGTGACGGGGATTTCCTTATAGCACAGCTTGAAGTTTTTGTTGTATCCGGTGTCAAGACTGACGCTTATACCGCTGCCGGACAGAGAGGCACTGCCGGAACCCGCGGCGGCAGCGGAGGAACTTGCACCATAGGTCACGGTGTCGGGGTCCTTCCCCTTTATAGCGTATTGGTAGACATTACCCGTTGTGGAAAATTTTATGGGCAGGTCGGCGGCCGCCGAAGCGCCCACCACCGCAATGCCGCACAGTACGCACAGGCACAGCGCAGCACACAAAATCCGTTTCCACCGCGTCAAGGTATTGAACCCCCACTTCCTTGCGCCGCGCAGGGTCTTGACAACGGCGCTGTATCTCATATAATGACAGTATAACCCGTCCACCCATGAACGAAGCAAGCGTTTTTTTAAGGAGGTTTGCGCCATGCCAAAGGACCCGAAAAAACTATTTCAAATTACCGAGGCCGCCCGCGCCTGCAGCCTGTCCCGCAGCACGCTGCTGCGCTTAGAGGAAAAGGGTCTGCTGACGCCCGCCTACACCGCGCCGGACAGCGGACGCCGCTATTACGACAACCACAACGTGGCCCGCATTTTGCAGATCGAAAAGCTGAAAGCCATGGGCCTTAGCACCGAGGATATAGCCGCCTACTTTGCCAGCGGCGGCGAGACGGCTGTTTTGCTGGCCGCACTGGAGGAACACCTGCACGAGGTTGCGCGCGGGGTCGAGGAGCTGCGTCTGCGCGCGGGCACGGATACGGGCATATCGGTGCAGGTGCTTACGCTGCCCGCCGTGACCTGCTGCCGCCGCCTGTGCGAAGGACACACCATTGCCGAAAAGTACAACGCCATGTATGATTTTTACGGCGAGTGTGTGCGGCGGGGGTATCGCCTGTCTGACGAGCCGATTTTTACCGTCTCGCAGCGCCGGGATTTTTTGAACGGCTATATCACGGACGAGCCGTATCCGTTTTGGGTGTGCGTGCCCGTGCGCCCCGAAAAAACCCCCAAGGAGGCTGTGACTCTGCCGGCCTGCCGCGCCCTGTCGGTGCTGTATTACGGCAGCTACGCGGGCGCGGACGAGGCATTTTTGCGTCTGGGCCGCGAGGCGAAGGAGCGCGGTCTGACACCCGCCGGGGACCCGCGTGTGCTGGGCATTGTTGCGCCCTACACCGGGCGCGAAATCGAAACCAAACGGTATTGCTCCCGCCTGGTGCTGCCGGTGGAGGGCGAAGCCGAACCGTCTTTTCCCGCGTAGTAAAAAGTGAACCCCGGAAGGCCGCTTTACGCACCTTGGCGCAATTTTGGGACGAAACAACTAAAATATCGCACAACCCGCACAACGCAAAAATGCGCTGTGCGGGCGTTTTTTTGCTTTAGGATCGGTTAGTATGATTATGCAATGTCTATTCGTCCCAGATGTATTGCGCGTTTCCGCAAAAAGTGCTGGAATGACAAAAATAGGGCTATACCATAACAACTTCCGATACAGCAAAGAAAGGGACACTCCATGAGCAAAAAGGAACAGGGCGGCATCGTGCTGCAGAAAAAACACATTGTAATCGGCATTATCGCGGCGGTGGTGATCATTGGGATAGCGGTACTGGCGGGCATGAAACTTTCCCGCAGCCAACAGCAGGACACCTTCACCCCGGATCTGGAGCAGGGCACCAGCGCATGGTCAGGCGATCAGCTGCCGGACAAATCCGCCGACAGCGGCGAGGCAGTCGGCATCAAGATTCCCGGCTATCCGTCTATCAGCCTGCCGGCCAACCAGCAAACCGTACAGGTGGCGCTGCTGAACCCGGAAGGCAACCCCTGCTACTTCACGTTTGAGCTGGTCCTGTCCGACACGGACGAGGTGCTGTACACCAGCAAGCAGGTACCGCCGGGACAGATGATCGAGGAGATCACCCTGAGCCGCCCCTTGGAGGCCGGGCAGTACAACGCCACCCTGCGCATCACCACCGCCAGCCTGCAGGACGGCAGCGCCATGAACGGTGCCAACGTAGAAACCATACTGGACGTCCAGTAATCTTAGTAAAGGAGGACCCCGCCCATGAAAGGCAAACGAATCCTTTCGGCTGTGCTGAGCGCGGCGCTGCTGCTGCAGCTTAGCCCGCTGGCAGTATTTGCCGAGGATACGTCACTTCTTCCCGCCGCGGCCCAAACGGTGCAGACCGAACCTGCGCCGCAGGAGCCAACAGCGAGCCTGTGCCGGAAACGGCAGGGGCAGAACCCACCCCCACGGCAGAACCGATCCCGGCGGCAGAGCCC
>ERZ894226.841-NODE-841-length-15141-cov-16.764218_pt1 | contig 15141 bp, 8 predicted proteins | sample MGYA00380294_ERZ894226 | MGnify/ENA primary metagenome ERZ894226 (study PRJEB32331, sample SAMN06328434) | human gut metagenome | biome: human gut microbiome; feature: stool | host: Homo sapiens | collected 2014-10-29 ... | reverse complement strand
TTTGGCCTCGCGAAGAAGCCGCGGCCAACCTTCGGTTGTCCGTCGGTCAATCACGGTACCGCCAATTTTCCTTCCAATGTAGCCGATACCTACATAAAAGTTTCTTAACTTAGTCAATCCAGTATCGTCGCCAGCCATTCTTTACCGGCACTCGATTATTTTCTAAACTTTTTTAAATCTTTTGAAAAGCCTGGCCAGCCCCGCTAACGCGGGGCTGGCTTTTTTTTGTTTCGGAAACGAAGAGAAGAGATTCTCTTTTGCGTGGAGGGGAGATTCTTTTGGTGGTTATTTTGGAAATTTTTTTGAGGCTTTATTTGGGCTCTTTAGGATTGCTTTTGGAGTTATTTTTAAAGTTCTTTTGAGAATTCTTTTGGAATGTTCTTTTGTTTATTTGTTTATGGCTCCTGAAACGTGGTTGCCGGCGCCGAAGGCGCCTGGAAAGAAGGGTTGTTCGCAAACGGAAGTCTGAGATTTGCCCTGTAAAGAAGATAAGGCGGGCGGGAGAGTACTGGCCGGTCAAGTAGTACAATGGCTGGCGTGAGGCTTCGTTTGCTTGTATAAAGAGGCGGCGGGCGGCAAAAAGCTGCTGGCGGAATACAGGATTCCGGATACCAGCTGACGAATATTGTACCGGCTGCCGGATGCTGCATTGAATGCCGATTGTCGTCATCTGCTGCCAGCGAAAAAAATCCGACAAAAATTTGCTCTTGCCGAAAAATCTGGTATAATATATACAAGAGATGAGGAAGAAGAATTTCCTCAATACATAAGACGGATTCGCCGTCGTGTTCGTTCCTTTCTTTGTTTTTGAGCCCCGCTGTCTTTGCCGGCAGCGGGGCTTTTGCGTTTTGCCGATGTTTTGCGGCCGGCAGAATCCGACATATTGGAAGTGTAGATAAAATATGCCGGCAATACCGGAAGTCAAAAAGAAAGGAGATAAAAATAATGACAAAAATAATGGAAAAAGCAACTCCAGCAATACCAGATACAAAAGAAGGCATCCGCATGCTGCCGGAGGTAGAAATATGTTTCAGGATGATATGAACGGAAAGGACGAAAGTGGAGTGTACGAAATCAAGTATGGTGACCATATGTTCTTCGTTCCGAAACGGATGGATGATGGCGTAGAAGCTATGATGGCGATTGATAAAATCTGCTGCCGGGGTTTTTCGTTCAAGCGTAAACGCAAAAAGCTTATCAGCTTTATGCGGGATATCTGGGCGTTTGCGATTGATGAGGACAGGCGCGAAGTTGCGGGCAGAATTGAGCGTGAGTTTGCCGGCTGAACTGAAGACTGGCGAAACGGAAACTACAGGCTGCATTTGTTGCGGCCTGTTTTTTTGTATGCTGCCGGCAGCTTTTGCGGCTTCGCTGTTGTATTTTGGAGAAAGTATGATATACTGAATGTATCACTTACTACTTTCCACTTGTAATTTGACATATTTTGTGTTAAACTATATTTGTGGAAAAAGAGGCTTTTCCGCAGGGCGTCCCCTGGCTGTGCAAAGTATGCACAGCTTCTTTTTTTTGCAAAAATTGCCGGCAAAAATTCAGCCAGCAATACAAAATCCCGGGTCATCCCTCCGCCGTCCATCGCCGGCAAAAAAATCCGATAAAAATTTGCACCAGCCAAAAAATCTGGTATACTATATATGTAAGCGAGAAGGACAGCTCCTTCCGATACGTCAGACGGATTCGCCGTCGGAATTCCTTTCTTTCTACGTGTGTGCCGCGGCTCAAAGCCGCGGCCTTTTTGCTGCCGGCAGAATTCGGCATACTGTATGTATAAAAGCAAAAAAAAGAAAGGAAAAAAATCTTATGAAAATAATCAAAGAAGACGAAAAAGTAATCGCGTGTATTGAAAAAGACGATACAAATGAGCAGAAATTAATAGAAATGATAGAAAGTGTTCAAGCGAACGGCGTTACTGATTATAAGGTTGATGCCAAGAACCCAAGGCTTTATTCAAAAGGCGGGCTTTTGTATAGTAAGAAAAAGACAATGCCTAACGGAAAAGTAAAGCTTATGTTGATTTCCGTGCCGCCAGACAAGAAGGGTACTGTGAAGGTTGCTTACGGTACAGAAATAATTGCCGGCGATGCGTTTGCAGACAGTAAGGCTTCAAAAGTCATACTGCCAGAAACGGTAACGGCAATCACTTCTTATGCATTCAATAATTGCGAAAATCTGAGAGAGGTCGTCCTGAATGAAGGCCTTACACATATTGATGAATATGCATTTCGTCTGTGTCCTTTGCTTGATGATATCACCATCCCTGACACAGTGCTGGATATTATGTATAATGCATTCTGCGAGAGTCCTCTCCGAAACTTGAAGTTTCAGAGCCGCCCGCAGAAATGCAATAACCGGCTTAAGATTGCATACGGCGCTTTTGGATGGTGTCATGCCGATGAGATAGAGCTTCCGAACAGACTGGTCTCACTTTCGGACGATAACTTTGCCAAGGCCAGAAGGGTAGTAATAAACTGCTATGACACATCAGATATTAAGTCAATACTTAATGCTTTGATTGTTAGGAATTTCGCACCTATTAATGAGGCCTCGGACTACTATGACCCGAGATGCAACTGTGCGTTGGAGGTATGCTTTGGTGGTGTGAATGCATACATCCCCAAGATAATGGGGCGGAATGCAAAAGGAAAATTCCTTAAAGATATTTCTGATGTAATGCAGATTGCCGAAAAGCCGCTGAATAAGAAGCTGCACGACCTGCAGATGTATGCCTTGGATGCAGCAGAGACTCCGCTGGATGCGTCATATGATGCGGCGATGAAGGTGTATTGTAATACTGAAGACAGCGAAATAAAAGAAAAAGCAAAAAAAGTATTAAAAATGCATAGCAGAAATATCATCCGAGCGTTCTATAAATCTGGAGATGCAAAGAAGCTGATGGATTACCTGAAGCTGGGCCTGCATAAGGTGGAAGACATTGAGACTGTTCTGGAAAGCGATTTCAGGACTGATGCGGCTGATATGAATGCGTGTATGCTGCAGGCGCTTGGAAATAGTTCCTGTAAACAAAAATTTTTGCTATGAAGCCTGAGGCGCCGCATTTGCGGCGCTTCTTTTTTGCCGGAAAAAGAGTAGTTATGGTTGCCGATGATTTGCCGGCAGCGCCAGACCTCCCGCGGCCTTTGACGGCAGCGTGGGGTTTTGTGTTTTGCTGCCGGCGAAATCCGGCATATTGTATGTATAAATATAAAAAGAAAGGAAAAGAGCTTATGAAAATAATACAGCAAGACGAGAAAGTAATTGCGTGCATCGGCAAAGATGAGACAAACGAACGGAAAATCATGAACATGAAAATGATAGAAAGCATTCAGGAGAACGGCGTTACCGATTTTGAGGTTGATTCCGAGAATCCAATGCTTTATTCAGAAGACGGGCTTTTGTATGGCAAAAAGAAGACAATGCCTAACGGAGAAACAAGACTTACACTGATTGCCGCGCCGCCAGACAAAAAGGGAACTGTGAAGGTTGCTTACGGTACAGAAATAATTGCTGGCGATGCGTTTGCAGACAGTAAAGCTTCAAAAGTCATACTGCCAGAAACGGTAACGGCAATCACTCCTTATGCATTTAATAACTGCGAAAACCTGAAAGAGGTCGTTCTAAGCGAAGGCCTCACACATATTGATGAATGTGCATTTCGTATGTGCCCTTTGCTTGATGATATCACCATCCCTGATACGGTACTGGATATTATGTCTAAGGCATTCTGCGAGAGTCCTCTCCGAAATTTGAAGTTTCAGAATCGCCCGCAAAAATGCAATAACCGGCTTAAGATTGCATACGGTGCTTTTAGGTGGTGCCATGCTGATGAGATAGAGCTTCCGTACAGGCTGGTCTCACTTTCGGATAATAACTTTGTCAAGGTCAGAAGAGTAGTAATAAACTGCTATGACACATCAGATATTGAGCCAATACTTAATGCTTTAATTGTCAGGAATTTCGTACCTCTTAATGAGGCCTCGGACTACTATGACCCGAGATGTAACTGTGCCTTGGAGGTATGCATTGGTGGTGTAAATGTATATATCCCCAAAATAATGGATGGGTATGTAAAAGGAACATTCATTGAAAAAATGCAGCTTGTCGAAAAGCCATTAAATGAGAAGCTGTATGACCTGCAGATGTATGCCATGGATGCAGCAGAGACTCCGCTGGATGCGTCATATGATGCGGCGATGAAGGTGTATTGTAATACTGAAGACAGAGCAATAAAAGAAAAAGCAAAAAAAATATTACAAACACACAGCCAGAATATCATCCAGGCGTTCTATAAATCTGAAGATGTAAAGAAGCTGATGGATTACCTGAAGTTTGGCCTGCACAATATGAAAGATATTGAGGTTGTTTTGGAAAACGATTTCAGGACAGATGCGGCTGATATGAATGCGTGTATGCTGCAGGCACTTGGAAACAGCCCCTGTAAACCGAAGTTTTTGCTCTGAAGCCTGAGGTGCCGCGAAAGCGGCGCCTCTTTTTTGTCGGCAGAAGAGCAGCGCGGCTGACGATGCATTGCCGGCAGGTTTTGCGACTTTGCTGTTGTATTTTGCGGGAAATATGGTATACTGTATATGTAATTTACATCTTGCAATTTGACATATTTTGTGCTATACTTTATTTGTGGAAGAAGAGGCTTTTCCACTGAACGTCCTTTGGCTGTGCATGCTTTGCACGGCTTATTTTTTTTGCAAAAATTCAGCCCGCGAAAAACCGCCGGCAGTACACAGTCTCCTGCGGCTGCAAAAAAATCCGACAAAAATTTGCGCCCGCCGGAAAATCTGGTATACTATATACAAGAGATGATTCGGTGAACTTACGTTCACCTTCACCAGACGTGGACGGGGTTTCTGACTCCTTGTGCACGTCTGGTAACCTCAGAACCGATGGACAACCTGAGGTTGGTCGCGGTTTTCCGTCCATCGATGAGGAAAGAAAAATTTCCTCAATACATAAGACGGATTCGCCGTCGCGTTCGTTCCTTTCTTTGTTTTAGACCCCCGCTGCCTTTGCCGGCCGCGGGGGTTTTGTATTTTGCTGCAGGCGAAATCCGGCATACTGTACATATAAATATAAAAAAAGAAAGGAAAAGAAAACTTATGAAGCTTAAAAAAGAAAACGGAAAAACGATTCTTGTGTTTGAGAATGACGAGACAATGCAGGTATATCCGAATTCAGTAGACTACTACGAGCCCTTCCTTGTTGCGTCGGCGCTGGATATTACAGATTTTGAGGTGTACGATGACAATCCAAAATACATCAGCATTGACGGCATCATATACACGAAAGACGGGCTGATGATTGTCGCTGTCCCATGCGGCAAATCCGGATGCATAAAAATCCGGGAGGGTGTTGAAGTCATTAAAGATTCAGCATTTGACAAAAGCGCGGCTAGCAAGGTCATTTGTCCGCAGAGCCTCAGGCTGATTGATAAGTATGCCTTCAGGTCAAGTATTTACCTAACTGAAATCGTGTTAAATGAAGGCCTGAAAAAGATTGGTGCTTGCGCTTTTTACAACTGCGAAAGCCTGACAACCACAACAATTCCCTCCAGTGTTGATGATATAGGCTCAATGGCATTTGAATCTTCACCCCTGACGTCACTGACATTTGCACCTGACCGGAAGAAGTCTTTGCTTATTGAACCTATGGCGTTTGAAGACTGTACAGCTGAAAGCCTGTATCTGCCCGGTTTGGTAAAAGTTCAAGACTGTAACTTCCGTGGCGTAAAGTCAATAAGTCTTGATGGCTTCTCCAATCTGCCGGATATCCTGAGAACGTGCATCATCGGAATTGTCAATAGTGACATCAATAGAATCGGAGGCGCCTTCCAGGTAAACGTAGATAGTCAGTCTTATTTCTTCCCTCGTGCGATGCTGATTGCAGACAGGAAGAAACTGCTTGACGATGTCGCGAAAGTATGCTTTTTATCAGTGCTGTCATTTTCGCTGAAAGCCAAAAAACGAATGCTTAAAAAAATCGTCAACAAGGCTTATCAGTCTTCAGTATTTGATGTCGGCTGCCGTGTTGCTGTGAAAACTTATGGTAATATGAACCAAAAAGAAAGAGCAAAAAAAGACGGAAAAAAACTGGCTGCATACCTGCATGAAAAGGATGCCGCCATCCTGGCGATGGCTGTCATGAACCACGACGCCGAGCTGCTGAAGGAATACCTTGATTTCGGACTGAGTAAGCCTGAAAATATCAAAAAGGCGTTTGATTTGGTGAATTGTGATGCCGCAGTGTGTAAGTATGAGATAGAGTCCGCGAAAAGTAAACTGGCTGCCGTTTTTTTGAGGGATATGGAGAATGCCTCACCTGATTCCAAACAAGACGATGATACTATAATCAAAGCTTACCTGATGCAGGCGATGCAGATGGAAGAACAAGATAAGTTTGAGATTTGAACCGGCATAATTTGCCGGTTTTTTTGCGGGTTGAAAACTGCGTGTTTGTTGCCGAGACTCTTTCCGACCGGCAGACCTGCCGGCAAAGCCGCTGGCTGCCGGCATCAGAAGTGTAAAGCCAAAAAATTTCTTTTTTTTGTGTTATTTTTCATATTATATATGAGCGAAGATAAACTTCTTACCTTCGTTTGTTGGCCGCATATATATGCGGCTGTAACAATTAAGTAACGCATCGGATTTACAAGGTTGCAGGGAAAACTGTTCGAGACCTTGTTTCCGTACAGCCTTTTCCTCCGGCCTTGGCTCCGGGAATTCCCGGAAACCGACAAAAATAATATAAAAAGGAGGACTAAAAACAAGATGCAGAACTTAAAGTACAAGGCTCTGTCTATCGCAATGGCTGTAATGACCGCCGCATCGCCGGTTCTGTCTTCATATACCGCATATGCAAGCGATGATGTCGCCGACAGTATTGTTGTAAATGATGATGGCACCGTATCCCAGACGTTTACTCTTGGAGATGATAACGATGACAGCAGCGAAGAAAAAGAAACGAAATTCCTTTTCCTTAACCTTAAAACAACTGGTGGTAAAGCCATCATAGCAGAAGGAAAAGACCAGGAGCAGACCATCCGCCTGGATGAAAAACAGGATGGCAGTGAGTATATAGACGTGTATGACCAGGATGGTCTGCTTATCTCAAGCGAGAATGCAGCAGAAAATGCTTACATGTACGTATACGAAGCGGAAGCTGACAATATCGTGAGTGTCAAAGCCGAGGCAGATGACGGGTATGTCATTAACCTGTACGAGCTTGTAGACGACGACACGAGCAAGCCCGAAGAAACCGGGTTTGACGAAAAGGTTACGTCTTTTATGTATCCAACCTTTGTTAATGCGGACAAGACAATAACGATTGGGTTTGAGAAGACAGAGACCCCTGAAGACGATATTACAGTTGAGGAAGTAAAAACAGAAGACAAGAAAGATACTCAGGAAGACTTGGCCGATGACCTGACCGTTAACAACGAAAAGAGCGAAGACGGAAAAGCAGACGGCGAAAAGGATAAGACTGACAATGACTTGTCTGACGATTTGACAGTTAATGATACCGTTGAGGATGTTGATAAGGCAGCAGATGCTGAAGATACTGAAACTGATGGTGCTGAAGCCGGAAGTGAAACGACGGAAGATAATGCTGATGCAGACGACAAGATGGGAGACTTGACTGTTAATGACGACATTGGAATCGACGGAAGCAGCGGTGAAGAGAAAGCTGCTGTGGATGGAGAGGAAGGTGATGGTACCACTGAAAGTATTGAAGAAGAAACAGACCCATCTGTAACAACAAGTAATGAAGACGAAAATGAAGATGAATTATTAAATGACAGTGACATCTCAACCGAATTAGTTACTGGTGACGAGATTGATGAAGAAAAAGAACTTGCAGCTGATGAGGCAAAATCTGATACAGAAGGTGATATCGCAGATGAAGAGGGCTACCCTTCATGTGCATCATACATATACAAAACTGAAGCTGTTGCAAAGAAAGACAAGTATTTTGACATCAATACTTATAGTGAATACGAAAACACTAATATTGAAGTAGTATCTGTAGATGGAAACACAGACCAGCAAACATGGAATGACGACGATTCTTTTACTGTAGTATACAAAGAGTCATTGAAAGACAATCCTGACTACTACTGGAACAAAGAGGTTAAATTCGTTGTAGTTGAAGATGCAGATATGGCTACAGCCAAATCCAGCGAATGTGACAATATTCTTCCAGACTGGGCTCCAATAGGAGACGCAGATGGAGTAGGTGTTCCAGAATTGGCTGGTACTGTATTGCAGGGCAAGACTTATAATGTATTAGTAAATGACACAAGCTGGAATCCAGACGTCGTAACTAATGGATACGATATCTCAAGATTTAGAATGTCAACAACAGGCGACCTTGGAGATTTTGATGTGTCTAAGCCTGGAAGCTATACATTAAGATATGTTGTTTCATATTTTACATTACCTAAATACAGATGGTATGTAGATACAACTATCAATGTAGTAGACCATCTTGATGGCCATAGGATTAAAGTTTTAAATGACAGTATTGACGTAAGAATGAACGGCGAGAGACTTGAATATGGCGAACTTTATGCGTCAGAACAATCAAATGTAACTTTTACTGTACAGGTATCTAATATTAATACTTTTAATGAAATTAATCCTGTTGTAAAAGTGTTAAATGGTGCAGGCGAAGAAAACCCTGAAGCTGTAAACTTTACAACAGTAGATTCCGATTCAGGAAAAATTTACACCTATAACGTTAGCCTCAAAGATGATGAGTATATAACCATTGATGATACAAACAATATTTGTACATTTGCTTTAGGCCAAAGCTATTTTGGAGCATGGTATCCAATTAAAGATAATTATATAACAAAAGATGACATTAATGAAATAGAACAAACATACGGAAATGTTAATACTCCACCAGAAGATGAGAGTGATATCGTTGCTTATGCAAGCGGAACTAATACTAAAAACTTTGGCGCAATCGGCGTAGGACAGGCTCATGGTGCAAATGTTGGTATTGGTGCAGTTGGATATAGAACGGTAATGTTGGGCATTACATCAAGCGGTCAAGCTGCCATTGCTAAATGGGTTTCCGGACTTACAAATTCGTACGATGCAGCAAATATGAAAAATTTTAAAGCGTGGTTAAATACAAATCAGTTAATATGTGCCGACTGTACTACCTGGGGAGAAGGACAGCATGCTGGGTGGTATGCCTCAAACCAATTCCCATTTACAATAACGGCTAAAGCAACGTATAATTCAAGCACAAACAAGCTTACAGTAAGGCTTGACGCTGTCGGTAACGCTTCTATGTCAGGAAATTATCAAGAGCTAGCGGGTTACGAATCTTTTACAGGAACTTCTGGATATAGTATCACCATCAGGAAGAGACTTGTTAATGAAGAGTGGGCAGCAAAGTTTTATCGTGTAAGATTGAACACAAAATTCACAATATACAGATATACAAACAATGCCTGGAAAGAACAAAAAACCGTAACACTATCTGGTGCTACAAGAGATAGTGTAAGCGTGGAAGGTCTTCAAAAAGGTAAATATAAAGTAGTTGAAGAAACTAACAGCAATGGCTGTGTGTTAAATCACGACAAATATATCTTTTATCTAAACGAATCTAATCCTTCATGGCAGACAGGAAATGACGTTGAAAGCGACAGTGTCACAGAGAATGTTTCAGGAACATACGTTCTTAACTATACACAGTATTATCATGGAATAATTTTGAAGAAAGAAAATGACGCGGGAAAACCTTTATCAGGAGCATACTTTAAAATTGAGTATAAACCAAACTCAACAAGCTCCCCTGAAGCAACGTGGTATGCAAAAACCGATACTAATGGCGAAATTATCCTTGATAATAAACATATTTATACTACATATAAATTACCAAACGGAACAACTGTTAAGTCATCAGAGGCTCCGCTGAATGCAGCAGATGACCCGGTATTACCTCCTGGATGTTTAACAATTACAGAAGTAGAAGCACCTGATGGATATCAGCTTAGCAGCAAACCTGTAACTGTATCATTAAAGGCAGTTGATAACGAGACGCGTACATTATTATATAACGTTCCAACGTTTATAAACACCCCAGACACTGGAGATTTCCAGCTGAACAAGAAAATATACCATCCGTCAAACTTTGCGTCAAAAACACCGAGACTGTATATTAACACTCAGTTTAAAATTTATTCAGACTATGATACTGCAACAAAGACATGCTCTGGATTAGTTAAGACGGTGGCTGTTTCTGCTAACAATACAGATGATACATCATATTCTGTCATGGTAGAAGGATTGAAACCTGGTAGATATTATCTGCAGGAATCAAAACGTAACCCTGGAACCGTACAGAATACGAATACGTATTATTTTGATATAATAGCAGGAAAGACGATAAACAAATTCACAAACGTTGAGACCGGAAATTCCGGAACGGCAGTTGCGAATAACCCGTTCAGATTAACAGGAAAAATGTTTTCAAAAACAGACCCAAATGGAAGACCTCTTTCAGGAGCAACTTTCAAAGTTGTTTATTCTCCATTAGAGCCAGAGGATGGATATAATCCTATGTACACCTGGTATTTCGAGACTGATTCAAACGGTGAAGTTTTATATGACAGCAACCATTATGTTTCAAACTTTAATGGAAACTGGAGTGATGACCCGTTGAAACTTGATGACGGAACCTGGGCAATTCCTTCCGGTTCTTTATGGGTAACAGAAGTTAAGGCTCCGGCCGGATATAAGCTTGACACTCAGACACATTCAATCAAATTGACAGGACGCCTGGACAGCAATGGAGTTTACACGATTCCAGACCTGGAAGCTGAAGACTTAACTATCATTGAATACCCGGATGGCTGGAACGTTGATTTGATGACTAAGAAAATGGATGCAGCAGATGGAACTCCGTTAAGCGATGCTGTATTCGGAATCTATAGTGACAGAAACTGCAACAACTTAATCGCAAGACTTACATCTGACAGAGATGGTTACACTGGAACTTACAGGATGGAGTTTGACGGAGACGTCAACAGCACTACTGTATATTGCCGTGAGATAGAAGAGCCAGAAGGATATCAGAGAAATGATACTATATATCCTTTAACTTTAACAAAAGCAAATGATGATGGCCAGACCAGAATGTTTGGAGAAAATGGTATCAATGGACTTGGTGTGTATGACGAGAAGGTTTCTGAAAAATGGAGATTACGTTATAGAGTAAAGAAGGTTGATGGCAATGGAAAACCTATAGAAGGCGTTGTATTTAGAATTTACAATGCTAATAATAATCCAATAGCTGAATTAACAACAAACGCTGATGGATATTCAGATATTAAAGGTGTACAGCAAATAGAGGGAGACGTTGATTCATATACATTATATTGTAAAGAGACTAGTGCTCCTGCTGGATATATCTTTGATTCAACTAAGAAATATACATTAACATGGAACCGCTCTACATATGACGCATTAAAAAATAGAGGAGACGAATCTGGCGAATTGCAGACATTTGGTGGAGATAGAGGTGTCGTGAACTTAACTCCGACAGCTTCACCGACACCAGTAATCACACAGCCGGTAACACCGACTCCAAGCAATTCACCGACTCCGACGCCAACAAGCACTCCGACGCCGACACCGACAAATACACCTACTCCAACACCAGTAATCACACAGCCGGTAACACCGCCACCAAGCAATTCACCGACTCCGACACCGACAAGCACTCCGACGCCGACAAGCACTCCGACACCAACACCTACAAATACACCTACTCCAACACCGACGAATACACCTACACCGACATCAACTCCAATACCAACACCGACGGATGAACCGCCGACACCTGGAACCGGATATGTCTACGTAAAGAAGACGTCAAGAGCAGGACAAAACCTTATGGACTTGGATGGATATTCACTGAAAGGTGGTAAATTCTCAGTTACAGGTGGTGGATTTACCGGTACCTTAACAACTGAAGAGAATGGTATTTCAAATCACTTACAGCTTCCGAATAATGCATATCAGGCAGCTGTAGCAAATGATTATGAGGATACCGGTCGGGCAGTAGTGGATGAAACAACAATTGCACCTTTAGATGATGCGCTTGCAACAGACGAAACGTCTGATGAAACTGCACATACCGATATGGAAGATGTAGATACTACATCTGACAACATCTCTGACGACGTAGTGAATACAAACAATGCGATTTCTGAAGATGTAGATGCATTACTTGATACTGATTATTCTGATTCTTCTGATGAAGTAATTGATAATATCGATGAATACACCGGAGATGATGAGGGTATCGCCAATATGGCTTTGAATCCAAAAATCACAAGCTATAAAGTAACTGAAATAGAAGCGCCTCTTGGACATAATAATTACGGAGTAACAAAATCGTTCTCTGTAACAATGCCTCAGGACAAAGACCGTGTAATTGAAGTACAGTTCTCAGATGACCCGAAAGTCTTAGACAGCCGTATGACCATCAAGAAATTAAGTGCAAAAGGAAACCCGATTTCCGGCACCATATTCAAGGTAGAATACATTGACGACTTTAATGGAAATTCTGATAATGTAAAACGTACATGGTATTTACAGTCTGACGCAAATGGTATTGTAAGATTTGATGACAACCATGTTGTAACAAGCTTAACACAGTATCGTTCAGATGAGTTTTTCAAATTTAACAACAATATTGTTCTTCCTTATTACGGACAGTTGAGATTTACAGAAGTAAGCACTCCTGCTTCATATGTTTTAAACAGCGAGCCATTCGTAGTAAATCTTGCAGATGCACAGAATGGTTCTACCGTTGACCTGTCAAAGACAGTATACAACGACCTTGAACCTGCAAAGATACAGCTTACAAAATATAAAGATGATGGTTCACCGCTTGCTGGCGTTGAATTTGAACTTAAATTTGTAAAAGAATCTGAAACAGCAACAAATAACAAGAGCGAGAGCTTTAGCCGCCTGTTGAATGTTGGTGAAACTACAACAGCAACAACTGACGCAGATGGAAAAATCACATGGGAGAATCTTGACCAGGGTGATTATGAAATCAGAGAGACGAAGACTGTTGATGGATGTGCACTGCTGACAGACGTAATCAAGGTAACACTTCCGTTACAGCTGACGAAAGATGAAGCTGACTCATACGGAAATGTAAACAAAGACCTTGCAAAAGAAGATACAAACTATACGAAAAAATGGTATTTCTTTGATTGCAAGTATGAAATCAAAAACAATCAGGTATTCTTAATGCCGATGACCGGTTCTGATGGAACCTGGATGTATGGCTTTGTAGGATTTGCCGCAATTGCGTTTACCGGATGCTTATATTTACTTCTTGACGAAAAGAAGAAAAATAAGAGGAAACATAGACGGAAAAGAAAATAAATCTGAAAAAGGCTGAAAGATAAAGGTGACAACAGAACAAAAAAAATAAAAAAACAACGCATCGTCAGATGCGTTGTTTTTTGTGTTTAAGATTCGGAAATTGGCGTCCAGGTGGCGAGAATTCGCATTGGATGCTCTTGAATGCCAACTTCTGTAATGCCGTCTTCCCATCCTGCAAAAGTATATCCGTCCTTAATTGGACTCTCAACTTTAGATACCTTTAACATTGCATCAACTGGACCAGAAATAATTAACTGATTACTGTTATTGCTGGAAAATACTCCACCATTCGCATCAAAAATTACAGAACCTTTTGCGTCCGGATTATATGAAAAATCCTGAACCCATAACCACTGCCCGGTGATTGGGCTTTTACATACGCCAACCCCGATATGTGTAATGCTCTGTTGCATCATTGTTGCTTTATGTCCAGAGCTGTTCATCCACGCTCTGACAACTGCTTCTGGAGTTTTCTGGCCGGCGGCGATGTTCTCTCCTCCGTCACAAGCTACTCCGTTTTCATATAATGCTGTACTACTGTCTGTTCCGTCTGGTCTTATATGAGAGAATTTTCTTGTAATCTCTTCAGCTCTAACCATCGCTGCTCTCTGGAGCCCTGCGTGATACTGTAACGGTGAACGTCCTGCTTTAACTCTCTCGATGTTTGTCAATCTGATAACCTCAGAGGCCATCTCCTCAACACTCATCTCCGGTTCTGGACTCGGTGTAGGAGTAGCGGTAGGAATCGGCGTTGCGGTTGGTGTAGGTGTTGCCGGTTTCTCTGTCGGTGTAGCAGTAGGAGTCGGGGTTACCGGCTTCTCAGTAGGTTCCGGCGCCTTTGTAGGTTTTGGAGTAACCGGCTTCGGTGTAGGAGTCGCTGGTTTTTCGGTAGGTTTCGGAGTCTCTGTTGGGTCTGGAGCCTTTGTAGGTTTCGGAGACGGTGTTGCGGTAGGAGTTGGAATCACCGGCTTTTCTGTTGGCTCTGGCTTCTCAGTAGGTTTTGCTGCATCAGCCGGAACCTTAACGGAAACTCCGTCCTTGTCGTAGCTTCCTTTCGTCTTCTTACCACTGTAATAACCGCGTACCATATAGGTATTGACTTCACCTTTTTTGTAAGCTGCATCTTCATATGATAATGAATTTTTCAGTGCCAGCATTTTCCACTTACCGTTATCTTTACGGTATACAAGATATTTGTCAGCACCTGCTGCTTTATCCCATGTCAGTGTTACAATGCCGTCTTTATATGCAGCTTTAATGTTTTTTACCATTGCCGGCTTGGTATAAGCCGTAAGGCCTTTCTTATTGTAAGACCCTGATTTTTTGGTCTTCTTATTATAAGCCTTTACGGTATAGGTATATTTCTGGCCTACAACGATTGGATACTTCTTGGAAGAAGTGTGAGTGTAGCTGCTCTTGGAATTGTCAAGCGTTTTGATTTTTGTCCACTTTTTCGTTCCTTCTTTCTTATAGTAAACGATGTAATGAGTGGCACCTGATGTCTTTTTCCATTTGACATTGATTTTGTTGTAAGCCGGAGCCGAAATGCTGTTAAGCTTGACCGTGCCCGGCTTGGCTGCCGCCTGCGTTCGCATCTGTAAAGCCTGCGGGATACAGATGAGCGCTGCAATCATGAACGCAAACAGCGCGTATAAATATTTGCGTTTCTTATACATATATTTACCCTCCTTGAGTT
>ERZ894226.835-NODE-835-length-15233-cov-9.477665_pt1 | contig 15233 bp, 8 predicted proteins | sample MGYA00380294_ERZ894226 | MGnify/ENA primary metagenome ERZ894226 (study PRJEB32331, sample SAMN06328434) | human gut metagenome | biome: human gut microbiome; feature: stool | host: Homo sapiens | collected 2014-10-29 ... | reverse complement strand
AACGATATGAACATCCAGGACTTTGTGGTGTCATATACGCCAGCAATCGACGATACGGCTGTTTCAGTTGATGGTAACCACTACTACAACAACACGTCGAACAAGGAAATGTCAGATAACGACGTTGATAACACGGTTAATAACTTGCACAACATGTTGGAGAACGGTGCAAAGTCTGGTGTGGCCAACGCGATTAACAAGGTTAAGACGGCTGTAAATCAATCAGTTGCCATTAACGTTGCTGATTCAGGCGATGTGCAAAAGGCCAAGCAAGTAATTAATGATATTTTGAATGGCGATAATGTTGATACGGGAAAGCTAAAGCAAGCGATTAGCAACTTGGCAACGGCGGTTGCACAAGCAAAGCAAGCTTTGGCCGATACGAAGGCAAGTGCCGATGCTGATGGCAAGAATTGGCAAACGGTTTCACCGAAGTATGCTGATCAAAATACGTCAGCTATTCAAAATGATTTGAAGAAGTTGCATGACTTGACGTCAGCTGACAACACGACAGCAACCAAGACTGATATTGAGCAAGCGCGTAAGCAATTGCAAGATGATATCAAGAAGGTTGATGATGTGCGCCAAGCTTCAGTTAAGACGGCCGATGGCGCCGTTGCAACAGTAAAGAATGGCACAAATGATGATGTTAAGAACCGCATTGCAGCCGTTAAGGCAGCTGAGGAAACTGGTACGAAGTCAGTGATTGATGAAGCAGTTGCTAAGTTGCAAACAGCAGATGCAACCGTTGTACCAACGAATGTGTCAGATGATGCGGCGGTGATTGCAGCTAAGCGTGCGGTTGATGACGCATTGAATGCTAAGACGTATGTGCCTGGTGATGTCGCTAAGGCTAAGCAAGCTTATGACCAAGCAGTCGCGGATGCGCAAGCAACGTTGCGTACGGTAATTGACCAAGCCAACGCCATTAAGGTACCTGCGAACTTGCAAAACAATGCGGGTGATTTGATCCAAATGGTAACGGACTTGCAGGGCATGGCTAACCGAGCTGATACAACTGTTTCAGCGTTGCGTACGGCTTTGACGGCGGTGCAAAACCGTTTGGCAGAGTTGAATGCAATGAACCAAGGTGGTGTCATTGACGGTCGCCAAGGTGAGTCAATTGTGAACACGAACGTCGCTACTCCTAAGGAACCTGGGGTAGCAATGGCTGAACGTCACGAGTCTCGTGCGGCTGCTACTGTTGTGAAGGCAAACAAGACATCGGTCGCTAAGGGAGCTGTTATGGCAAAGCCGGTACAAGCTGTTGCGACAACAACGACTGCTAAGCAAGCAGCAACGCGTGGTAATAAGACGGCTTCTACGTTGAATAACGGTGCAAGTGTTGCAAAGGCTGACAAGCAAGTTGTTGCAACAACTGCCCACACACTAAAGACTGATGCTGATCGTATTCACGATATGTTGGATGATGCTAAGGTTAACAAGGCGTCAATCAACATGACTGAAAATGCATCAGAGAACTACATTGGTATTATCATTGCTAGCTTGATGGTTGCTGGTATGTTTGGACTTTTGGCAGCGTTCTGGCGTCGTCAAAAGGAAAGCGAAAAGGAATTCCAAGCCCGCATTAATGGTGATAAGTAGTTAACTATTGCAGGTGTTAACAGTTAACACCTTGCCTAGACAAAATCCCCCACTTCCGTATAATTTGCGGTTGTGGGGGATTTTTTGTATGGGAATTTTAATTGGGAAGCGTAAATTTGGGTGATTGAGTAATGAAAAGTATGACAGTTCGGTTCACGGCCGATGAAGTGCTGATTGGGCGCCACGAAAAATTGGGCTGGGACAATCAAAGCGTGTTGGGGATGTACCATGCGGTGACGGCGACGCTGCAAGAAATCACAGGTGTCGATCGGATTAATTTGGTAAACGATGGCCTGCAACAAACGTGTCCAATGCGGTGGAAAATCGTCACGGAGATTTGGGTACACGCTTGGATTGTCCGTTGTAATTTAAATATCGCGGTGCGCGGTCTAGATAATGGACAACTCCATGAGACCGTGCTGTGGACCCGGCGGACAAGTAATGCAATTGCCCCAGCCGTTGCGCCGAACGTTTTACCAGATTGGTCGTTGATGATTGATGGGGAACGGTTGCCGATTGTGCCACAGGATAATAATCCGTGGTTGACGGTCGAGGATATGCGGTGGGGATGTCAGCTAACAAATTTTGCCTACGAAATGCGGCATCGCGATTATTTGGATGTACAAATTAGCACAGTCCGCGAGTTTGAAGATAACAGTGATGTCGCGAAACGTCTGACGATTGCTGGTAATCATCACGTTGTTGTGACGCTACCATTGGCGTTAATCGACGACATTGTGACGACGGGACGCTTGTCACGAGCGCATGGACGATTGGTCGTTTCGCAACAAGTAACGCCAGAACGCCCACTGAAAATTAGTTACTACCTAGATGGGCGAACAGGGCTATCGTTTGAACAAGTTGCGCTTCAAAAGCGCGCTCGCTGGCAAACCTTTTGGGCACGCACAGATGTGCAAATTAGTGCGGATCATAATTGGCAACGAAACATTCGCTGGGCGCTGTACCGCACCCGGTTGCAATTAGGGGAACAAAAACTTTATGAGTTGTTGTTACAACCAGCAACCGACTTAACAGGAAGTTTGCATAATTTAACTAACGAAACAGATTTAGAAGAACGTCTAACTGGCTTCTTAAGTTGGTTAACGGGTGGCTGCGTCATTAATAATGAACTCTGCTTAACGTGCCAACCGAAACTACCAGCAGTCGGTACAATTGCCTGGACCCTGCAAAACGAGCATTTAAACATCCGGTGTTTGGCTGATAGCACGCGACTCCGCATCCGCCCAGACGCACCACTCTGCGTCCAAACCGGCAGTGAATGTATCAAGTGTCCAAGACAACGCCTAACAACAATCGTCACGCGATAAATAAAAGCCAGGTGCAAAAAACGCGCCTGGCTTTTGGTGTATCTATGCTTATCAAGCCAACAGAGAATATCTCGGTTGCTGGCGTGGTGGGTGGGGTGTGACGGAGTTCACCCCGGCTAATCTTTGTCGGAGGCACACCCCACCCACCACGCCTCGTGCGCAAGCACGACAAAAAATCCATCAAAAATAGTAGTCGAAACCGCGAAATCCAGTTAACAGTAGAGTAGAATAATAACTATATACGATATGTAACAAAAACCTTTACAAAACTGCAGTGTGACATTTACAAAAGTTAGAGATAATAGTCTACAGTAGCAGAAGAATATTAGGAGGCGTTCATTATGAAGCGCAGTTGGTTGATAAGTGCCGCAATCGTCGTGGTTGTAGGCGGCCTATTAGCTTTGGGATACACAACGCGAGAGAAAAACGGTAGCGTGAATATCACCGCCGTTGGTTCAACCGCGTTGCAACCGCTAGTTGAAGCAGCTGGAGAAGATTACGCTGCGAAGAACATGGGCGTGTTTGTTAACGTGCAAGGTGGTGGAACAGGTACCGGTTTGGCGCAGGTTCAGCAAGGTGCCGTCGACTTGGGTAACTCAGATATGTTTGCCGAAGAAAAAGACGGTATTAAAGCCAATCAGTTGGTTGACCACAAGGTGGCGGTCGTTGGAATCGCGCCGATGCTTAACAAACAAGCCAATATCAAAAACTTAACGCAAGACCAATTAATTGCGATTTTCACGAAGAAGGTCACAAATTGGAAACAAGTTGGTGGGGCTGATTTGCCAATCGTGTTGGTAAATCGTGTCTCAGGTTCAGGAACCCGTGCAACATTTGAAAAGTGGGGCTTGAAGGGTGCCGAGTCAGCGGACGCGCAAGAACAAGATTCATCAGGAATGGTGCGTTCGATTGTCTCGACGACGCCAGGTGCCGTTTCATACGCGGCATTTGCCTACTTGGACAAGACAGTTTCAGTGCCAACCTTGAATGGGGTGAAGGCCGATGACGACAACGTGAAGGACGGCAAGTGGCCAATCTGGTCATATGAGCACGTCTACACAAAGGGCAAGCCAACTAAGGATGTCCAAGCGTTCTTGGATTTCATCGATTCAAAGCACATTCAAACGACACTAGTCCCACAATTGGGCTACATTGCCATTCACGATATGGAAATTTCACGTGACGTGAACGGAAAGATTACATCTGAAAATTAAGGAGTGTGGGCACATGGATAACATCCGTGAATCACTATTGAAACAATCAGCCGCAACCCGCAAGGATCGCTTTGGACGTTATATTTCACTAGCAGCTTTGCTATTGATTGTTGTGGTTGTGTTATCAATTTTCTGGTTCGTTGCATCAAAAGGTTTGGCAACGTTCTTTGCAAATAAAGTTAACCTATGGGATTTTCTAACAGGCACTAAGTGGGCACCTGGTCAAAAGGATGCGAATGGACACCCATTCGTTGGTGCTGCACCAATGATTGTGGGTTCATTTTTGGTAACTTTGATTTCGGCTTTGATTGCCACACCATTTGCCATCGGAACAGCTGTCTTTATGACTGAAATCTCACCTAAGCGTGGTGCAAAGATTTTGGGACCCGTAACAGAATTGTTGGTTGGTATTCCATCCGTTGTTTATGGATTTATTGGTTTGTCAGTCATCGTACCCGTGATGCGTCATTTGTTTGGCGGTTCTGGGTTCGGAATTTTGGCTGGTGCCATGGTATTGTTCGTCATGATTTTGCCAACGGTTACATCAATGACGGTTGATACATTGAAGTCAGTACCGCGTCACTACCGCGAGTCATCATTGGCCTTGGGTGCAACCCGCTGGCAAATGATTTACAAGGTCATCTTGCGCGCAGCAACGCCTGGAATTTTGACGGCCGTGGTCTTTGGTATGGCCCGCGCCTTTGGTGAAGCCTTGGCGGTTCAAATGGTTGTTGGTAATGCGGCGTTGATGCCACAGAACTTGACATCACCAGCCGCCACATTGACGTCGGTTTTGACACAGGGTATTGGAAACACGGTTATGGGATCACTCGAAAATAATGCGTTGTGGAGCTTGGCATTGATCTTGTTGTTGATGTCATTGGTCTTCAATTCAGTTATCCGTGCAATTGCTAAGAAGGGAGCCATGTAAGATGTTGAATCCAAAGCAAGCCGATAAGATTGCAAGCGCCATTCTTTATGCGATTGCAGGCTTTGTAATTTTGATTTTGGCAGCACTACTTGGTTATATTTTGTACCAAGGTGTACCACATTTGTCATGGCACTTTTTGACGGCGCCTGCGACAGCCTTTACTGCCGGTGGTGGTATCGGTATCCAACTATTTAATTCGCTATACTTGTTGGTTATCACGATGTTGATTTCATTCCCAATCGCGTTGGGCGCTGGAATTTACTTGAATGAGTATGCTAACAAGAAGAGTCGTGCAACTGCTTTGATTCGCACGGCCATTGAAATTTTGTCATCACTACCTTCTGTGGTAGTTGGGTTGTTTGGGTTCTTGTTGTTCGTTGTCCAATTCAAACTTGGCTTCTCAATTTTGTCCGGTGCGATTTCACTAACGTTCTTTAACCTACCACTGCTAACGCGTTCTGTTGAAGAGTCATTGCGAACGATTCCTGACTTGCAACGTGAAGCTGGTGCAGCCCTCGGCTTGTCTCGTTGGGAGACGGTTGGGCACATTATTTTGCCAGCAGCCTTGCCATCAATCGTGACTGGTGTGGTTTTGTCAGCAGGTCGTGTGTTCGGTGAAGCTGCCGCATTGATTTATACAGCTGGACAATCAGCGCCAGCTTTGGACTTTACGGACTGGAACCCATTTAACGTTTCATCTCCATTGAACATTATGCGTCCTGCCGAAACGTTGGCGGTGCACATTTGGAAGGTTAACTCAGAAGGTATCATGCCTGATGCGGCTGCCGTATCCGCTGGATCATCTGCTGTTTTGATCATCGCTGTCTTGTTGTTCAACTTCTTTGCTCGTTACTTGAGTGGAGTTTTGTTCAAGCGTTTGACGGCAACGAAGTAAGAAAGAGGACATTTGTCATGGCTGAAGAGCAACATTTAATTTTTGACGAAGAACAACCAGAGCGCTACGTCTATGATATGGACGAAACGAAGCACGAGGTTGCCTTGTCAACAAAGGACTTGCAAGTGTTCTACGGCGACAAGTTGGCCTTGCAAGATGCCGATTTGAAGTTTGAACGCTACAAGATTACCTCATTGATTGGGGCATCTGGTTCAGGTAAGTCAACGTTCCTACGGTCGTTGAACCGCATGAACGACTCAGTGGCGACGGTTAAGGGAAACATCATGTACCGTGGCTTGGATATCAACTCACAGGATATCGATGTTTACGAGATGCGTAAGCACATCGGCATGGTTTTCCAACGACCAAATCCATTCGCAAAGTCAATCTCAGATAACATCACATTCGCGTTGAAGCAACACGGCATGCGTGACAAGCAACAATTGGACGAAATTGTTGAAACGTCATTGCGCCAAGCTGCTTTGTGGGATGAAGTGAAGGATGACTTGGGTAAGTCGGCCTTGTCATTGTCAGGTGGACAACAACAACGTTTGGTCATCGCCCGGGCGATTGCCATGAACCCTGATATTTTGTTGATGGACGAACCATCATCTGCATTGGATCCGATTTCATCAGCGAAGATTGAAGATACATTGATGCAATTGAAGGAAAAGTACACGATTATTATTGTGACGCACAACATGCAACAAGCAGCACGTATTTCTGACTACACAGCGTTCTTTAATAGCGGTAAGTTGGTCGAATACGATTTGACACGTAAGATTTTCACACGTCCAAAGGTGCAATTGACGATTGATTACGTGAACGGAAACTTTGGTTAAGAGAGGCATTATCAAATGGCAGAAAAAATTTTGACAACTGAAAACGTGCGTCTCTACTACGGTGAAAAAGAAGCGTTGCACGGCATCAATTTGGATTATGATAAGTTCGGCATTACGGCGTTGATTGGACCATCTGGTTCAGGTAAGTCAACGTACCTACGTGCTTTGAACCGTATGCACGATTTGACAGATAACGTGACAGTTAACGGCACGTTCCTGTTCAAGGGGCAAGATATCTATGCACCATCTACCGACACGGTTGAGCTACGTAAGGATATTGGTATGGTGTTCCAGCAACCGAACCCATTCCCATTCTCAATCTATGACAACGTGGCTTTTGGGATGCGCATTTCAGGTGAGAAAAATAAGGCGGTTTTGGATGAGATGGTGGAGACGTCATTGAAGCAAGCAGCTATCTGGAACGAAGTGAAGGATGACTTACACAAGTCAGCTTTGTCGTTGTCAGGTGGACAACAACAACGTGTGTCAATCGCACGTGCTTTGGCCACATCACCAGAAATCTTGCTGCTAGATGAACCAACGGCCGCGCTGGACCCAGTGTCAGCCCACGCGGTTGAAAACACGTTGATGCAATTGCGTGATAAGTTAACGATGATTATCGTAACGCACTCAATGGCGCAAGCATCACGTATTTCTGATCGAACGGCCTTCTTTATGAACGGTGACTTGATTGAAGCGAATGATACGAAGAAAATGTTCTTGGATCCAGACAAGAAGGAGACCCAAGATTACATCTCAGGTCGCTTCGGATAGTCTGTGCTATACTAAACAAACAATTAACAGAAACGGGGAATTATCAGATGCGTCAATATTTTGATGAAGAACTAGCTGATTTGGATACGTCTTTTAAGGAAATGGGGCTGCTGGTTTCTGAGACGTTGGGTCGCGCGGTACAAGCTTTCTTGGACCACGACCGTGCCACGGCGCAAGAAATTATCGATGGTGACAAGGCAATCAACCAACGCGAAATCGCATTGGAAAAGAAGACTTTCGAAATGATCGCCTTGTACCAACCAGTGACGACTGATTTGCGTGAAATCGTGACGGTCTTGAAGGCTGTTTCAGTTTTGGAGCGAATTGGTGACAACGCACGTAACATTGCCCTTTCAACAATTCACGTGAAGGGTAACAAGCGTGTGGCGGCAATTGAAGAAAAGGTCGGTATGACCGGTTCAACAGTTGCCAAGATGGTGTCAGATGTGTTGGATTACTACGTGAATGACGATGCGGTGTCTGCTGAAGCGATTGCTGAAGTGGCGACGTCGGTATCAGATGTCACTGGTGAGATTCGTGAAATGGCGATTGAAGCCATGAAGTCAGACCCAGAATTGGTGACTGCTTCAACGGATTACTTGGTTGTTGCTGGTTACTTGAAGCGTACATCAGACTACGTGACTGACATTGCGGAGTGGATTATCTACAAGCGCACGGGTAAGATTGTTGAATTGAACCCAGGAATGTCATCATTTATTTAAGTGATAAATCAAAAGAGCCGATGCTTTGTGCATTGGCTCTTTTTGTGATTTTAGGTTAAACTTAATGTTGGCAAACTTAGTTTAACAGGAGGACGGCATGAAAAAAGTCACGAAGGTCACCCGGCAACGGAAACCAGGCCGCTATAACGTCTATTTGGATGATGAATTTGCGTTGGCGGTTGATGAAAAAATCCTGATCAAATATAACTTGTTTAAAGATACTGAACTGTCTGATGAAGACCTCAAGAAAATTGAAGATGCGGAGTTTGAGCAAAAAGCCTATACGAAGGCGCTGGTCTATGCGACCGGTCGAATGCGTTCAAAAATGCAAGTCATTATCAAGCTAAAGGAAAACGAGTTTCCAGGCATCGTGATTGCGCATGTGATTGACCGGCTAGAGGCAGCGAACGTGATTGATGATGCGCGCTTTGCTGAAGAGTATGTTCGCAGTGCGATTCACTCGGGCAAGTTGGGACCACGTGGTGTCCGGACGAAGCTACAACAACTTGGGGTCGATAAGTATCTAATTGAAGATGCTTTGGTTGAATATGATGAAGAAGACCAAGTTGCCCAACTTGATGAAAAGGTCGAAAAGCTCATGCAGAAGTATGCTCGACAGGCGCACTTTATGGCGGAACAGAAAACAAAACAAAAACTGGCCCAGCTGGGTTATGATAGTAAACTGGTTGTGGCGGCACTGAAGCGTTATGAAGCTGAGAATGAAACCGACGTGGACCAGGAGTGGGAGAACTTAGACCGGGATGCCTCGTCAGCTGCCAATCGCTACCGCCAGTATGAGGGCTGGGAATTTAAGAAACGAGTAAAAGCCGCGATGTTTCGAAAAGGCTACGACTTATCCCTTGTGGATAAGTGGATAAAGCAAAACGAGTCGGAAATGCAATAATATACAAAATAATGAATATGAAACTAACGCTCTGATTTGTCGTCAGGGCGTTTTTTGGTGGACTTTGTGAAAAATGTGAAATTCTGTACAAATGTCCCAATTGTGCAACAAAAAAGCTAACCAAAAGTAACCGTTCGTCCGACATGTCATTTATAATTATTTCTAACTAGGTGGAATATAGGCCACTATCGATTATGAAAAAGAGAGTCATAAGAGAATTGGGGAACTTAATATGAAAATGAACCTGCAAAAGGACATGTTTGATCGCAAATTGCGATACAAGATGTACAAAGATGGTAAAAAGTGGGTGTTTGCCAGCATGGCGACTTTGTCTTTGATTGGGGCTTTTTTGGGCGGTGGTAGCGCCCATGCCGATGACAAAGATACTGATCAGTCACAAACGACTGATTCGGCAGAACAAGCCAACGCACCTAACTCGGACAGCACGGTTGTCTTGTCAACAGCAACTGAGGTGTCAACGGTTAGTGATCAACTATCAAATTCTGCACAAGTTGATGCTAGTGATGTAGCAGCAACTGTTTTAAGTGCGTCTGTTAGTGCGGTTGCTTCATCAGCTTCAAGCGCTTCTTCAGTCAGCGCTAGTTTGCAATCAAGTACAGTCGTTAAGTCGACGTCTGCGTCAATTTCTTCATCAGCATCAAGTGTTACAACCTCAGCTAGTGTGATGGTTTCAAGTAACGCTTCTTCAAGTGCATCAACAAGTGTGAAAAAGAGTGTCGCCTCTTCTAGCGCTAAGCAACCTGCCAAAGTCACGACGAGTAGTGCCTCTGCTACTAGTAAGAAGTCAACGGCAGCAGCTGTTTCGTCATCAGCAAGTCACACAACGTCAGGCGTCTCTTATTCAGTTGATTCAGCCAAGTCAGCTGCAACAGCCGTGACGTCAATTGTGGCTGCAATGCATAGCGTCGCTGCCGCAGACTCAGCAGCGATTGCGGCTTCAAAAACTGATAAAGTCGTTCGTAACACAGCGATGGAAGCATTGGTCGATCACATTGTCGAAGAAGCGAATGGGGTCGCACAATCTTTGACATCAGCGCAATACCAAGCCACGCACATGCAAGTTAAAAATGCCGATGTCTTGATGATGACGGTGTATAACGTCGTGAACAACATGACTTTTGAACTGCAACAAGCCATTCAAATGGCTGCAGCCGACAAGCGTGGTGTGCAGGACGATGTTTTAGCGCGGGCACAATCCGCGTATGTCAATCTTGATGTTTCACGATTTAACGCCACGGCTAAGTTATCAGCGTATGGCGATTTGATTGTGAGTGCACCAACAAATCAATTTGCTAAAGTGGTCGCTGCCCTTCACCAAACGGGGTTATACGACGACTTCCGTTTTGTTGTGGACCCAATTATGACCAGTGCGGTTAACACCGTTACTGACGCGGAAGTTGACGCAGGTAAGGTTCGTGATGCCCTCATTTTGGCGCACAACGATGACCAAATTTACAACGCTTTCGTGACTGGTGGAACTGTTTCGAAGACGACGACTTCAACGATTAAAGAAGGAACTGGGTTGACCAGCTGGACGGCGAGCGCTGACTCTGATCCAACTGATACGCCTAAAAACACAGCGGCGGTACCAAGCGGCGATGCGAGTTCTTTGACGTCAACAACGACGGTCGATGGCGACACGCAATACTACAACTTGACTGGTGTGACGAGTGCCGATGGTACGAAGCAAGCAGCCGTTAAGCCGGTTGCCGGAAACGTGACGTATAAGTACCAATTGGATTTGTCAGGAAACTTTACCATTACTGGTAAGTTCTTTATGTCAAATCACTCAGACTCACGTGTGGCTAAATTGCCAACCGTGGATGGTAAGCAAAATGCCTTCCAAGGTGGATCAACTTATCCATCGGGAGACTTTTTGGGACTCTTCTTGTCACCAACCGACCCGGGTACGATTGGTGGGACGAACGGTGACTTGGGAATCGGTGGTTTACCGGATGCCATCGCCTTTGGTATCGATTTTTTCTATAACTCAAACAAGGGTGACCAAACCTTCGGAACGAACACAAACGAAACGTACCAAAAGAACGGTTACCCAGTTGCTGGTTTCCGTACAACTGACGCCGATGGTAATTTGACAAACGGAACGGGTGGGGTACAGTACACGCAAAACACGAGTAAGGGAACTAGTTACTCATCAACGACGCAAAATTCTGTACCCGCTGGTATTCTAACGACTGGAATGCCTTATTTCTTGAGCTATGATGCGACTACGCATGTTTTGACGGCATCGATGCCAAAGCCAGGTTCAACCAATGTGAATGATAAGAGCCAATATTTGACTTGGACTTACACATTGCCACAAGAATTGTTGAAAAAGGGCGTTTTGTCACTTGGTTTGTTGGGTGTTACAGGTGGTAACGGAGCCGTGATGGAAGCGTCGATTGATGTTACGCAACGGAACCCGCTTACTGGTAAAGATATGCACTTCTCAGGAACCTTGGTGCCAAACTCAGTGACGGTTAAGTACCAAGACGCGTCAGGGAAGACGCTGTTGCCTGATACGAGTATGAAGGCAAACGTTGGTGACAAGATTGGTATTGCTTACGTCTCACCAAACTACCAAATTGATGATTACGCCTACCAGGCACCATCAAGTAGTGCAATTGATAGCACAAAGTACAAGTTGATTTCGGCGAATGACGTGACGGTTTCAGGGTCAAAGGCTAATGTCATGACATTGGTCTACGCGACACGTCAAACCGCGACGGTGCATTACATGGTGAATGGTGTTGCTAACGCTTTGCCAACACAGAAGCTTTCGGGTTGGGCCACGGAAGCTTATTCAACTGCCGATGGGTATAGTGACTTGATTTGGGCAAAGCCAGGTTACTCAATTAACGCTGGTTATTTGAATGGTGCATTTGATTCAGACGATACAACTGACCAACCTATCTGGATTTATATCACGTCGAATGCACAAACCGTTAAGACGACCGTAACGGGATTGCCAGCGACATATGCGACGCAAATTGCGTCAGAGACGCAGACAATCGCGACGGCAACGGACAGTACCTACGATTTGCCAGCTGCAACCGAAGTACCTGGTTATAAGCTGGTAGTCACAGATGCAGCGGGTAATGAAGTCAAGAATTATACAGCTATTAAGACGCCAGCTGGTAATGCGGGTGACGTGATTAATTACACGTATGCCTATACAGCATTGCCAGATAGTATCAAGGTTTATTACACATACACGGATCCAAATACCGGGTTGGTAAAACCAATTGATACGAAGTTAATTGGTTTGCGTCAAATTAACGGTCACGATATTAACTACGATGCTAATGGTGCACCGTACATTTTGATGACGGGCGTTACTGACGATAAGGTTGATTTAACGAAACTTGAAAACGTTACAGGTGGCTTTTCTTGGGATGGTAAGGCGCCAGTAGTGAACGGTAAGGCTGCGACATCAACGACGGCTGTGATGAATGCAGATGTCGATGATGTAGTGACGATTAACTTTACCCAACAACCAGTTATCGCCACAATCTACTACTTCGCTTTGCGCGATGGTAAGTACACGCAATTTGCCCCATTGGGAAGTGGCACGGCGAATACCTTTATCTATAAGGGATATGCCAATACAAAAATGCCAACTGATCCAGCAACATCGGCGCAGTTATACCCAGAAGTATCCGGATATGATTTTGTGTGGGTGACTGCAGGAAACGTCACGTCAGATAACCCAATGAACGTTGCGACGGATACGCCTTTGGATGATGCTGGTACAGACTATACGTTGGAAGCAAATACGGTTTCAACAAAAATTCTGTCAGCAGACTCACGTAAGAACAACGTCTTTGTGATTTATGCTGCTCAGCCCCAAAAAGCAGTCATTAAGTACGTTGACCAAACGGGTGCACCAGTGGCTGTGCCAGCTGGTACCCCAACATCTTTGACAGGTGTTACGGGCGAAGCGTACGACACAACGAAATTAACGCCAGATGTGCCAGGTTATAGCAAGCCAGTTATCACTGATACGGCTCAGGTCGCTGGTAAGGTTGATAGTGGTAAGACTGACGAAGCTGGTCAAACAATCTGGACGCCACAAGCAGTAACGGTTGCCAACAGTGGCGTATTTGGTTCAAACAACAGTACGGTGATTACGGTGACTTACCAAGCCGCACCACAAGTAGCGAATGTACGCTACGTTGACCAGAATGGTAACCCAGTTGTGGGGATGTCGGCAGATTTGCCAACCACGTTGACTGGTACGTCAAATTCACCATTGGCAAACTTGGTAACGGCGGCAATGAAGACGGCGCCAGCCGGCTATACGTATGACAGCACAGATGCTGCCACAACGTTTGATGCGGATACGACATTGGATCAGACGGTTACGGTGCACTTTATTGCGGCGAACCAATCAGCAACAGTGCGTTATGTTTTGGCAACGGTTGATGCGGACGGCAAGGTGACTTACACGAAGACCGCTGTCCCAGGTACGACACCAGTTAGTTTGTCGGGAACGACAGGGGCGGACTATGCCTCAAATGGTTTGTATACGAGCGCAGTCACGAACAAGGCAATTCCAGGTTATACCCGTTTGGGAATTGACTTGGGCACTGGTAAGTTTGTTGATGGTACGAACACAATTACGGTTGGCTACGTTGCTGATGAAGCCACTTTGCAAGTGATTTACTACCTTTTGGATACGGATAACAAGGATAATTCATATCAAATGTCAACGCGTAATGGTGCGTTGATGACACCCGATGTGCCAGCATTAACTGCTGATAAGTTGGCTAATTTGCACACGGACGATGTGATTACGTTGACGGATCCAATGTTTAAGGGATATGTGTTGCAAAAGGCTGATACAGATTTGTCAGGTCTAGCAGGTGGTGCGAACGGACAGTACACGGTGAAGGCCGGTACGAATTCGATTTCATACTACTTCTTAGCAACCACGCAAAAGGCCACGGTTAATTTTGTGGTTGAAGATGGCAAGCAAATTCCAGGACAAGCTTCACGACAAGTGACGGGACCATCTAATTCACCAATTCAGGTTGAAAATGAGATTCCTGGTTGGACGAAGATTGATACCGATGCGAACTACTTTGATGATGACGATACGGTTGATCAGGTGATTAACATTCGTTATGCCCAAGATGCGCAAGAGCAAGCAATTTTGGTGACGTACCCAAAGGCAGTGGGCAAGACTGATATTACAAAGCCGGTTGTCACGCAAACTGGTAAGACGGGTGAAACTTTCCCGGTCTTTAAGTTGATGGGCTATGAGATTCCGGGGTACACCATGCTGGTTGATGGTAAGGCAGCCACTGAAATTGCAGCGGAAACAGCCGACGCCACGAACAACCCAGTTGGTGGGACGCCAATTGCACCGTTGAGCAGCCCAGATGGTAAGACATATGCATCTGATGTCGACGGTGATCAACAAGTGCATATCATTACGTATAAGGCAAACCCAGCGACGTTGACGACGCATTACTACCTTGAAGGTGAAGCTGGTCAAAAGACTGGTACTGCGGCAGTACCAGGTCTTAAGACGGTCGTGAACACGAATTTGACGACTGACGCTGCGGTGACGATTACGGATCCAACGGCGCCAGCGGGTTATACGTTAGTAACGGCTGATTCAGATTTGGCAGGCGTTAACAAGTTAGCGGATGGGTCATACACGGCTTTGATGGGTGACAACACGATTACGTACTGGTTTACAGCCGATGCGCAGTCAGCTAAGGTAACGTATAAGACTGATAACGGGACAACCGTTAAAGCGGCTTCTCGTGCGGATGGTACGGCAATCACTGAAGTCGACGGGGTGACTGACGAAAGTTACAAGACGATTGATGATTACAAGACTGTTGTGAGTTATGTGCCTAAGGGATATACGCTACAAAGTGTTGTTGTTAATGGTCAAACGTATACTTCTTCAGCAGCCGCCTTAGCAGCACTGGATAAGTTGAGTGCGGTTAGTGCAGATAATGCGATTGTGATGAATTATAAGGC
>ERZ894226.827-NODE-827-length-15375-cov-13.354504_pt1 | contig 15375 bp, 13 predicted proteins | sample MGYA00380294_ERZ894226 | MGnify/ENA primary metagenome ERZ894226 (study PRJEB32331, sample SAMN06328434) | human gut metagenome | biome: human gut microbiome; feature: stool | host: Homo sapiens | collected 2014-10-29 ... | reverse complement strand
ATCGGATTCGCAGACAAGTGAGTGGTATAGTTATTTCGAAAACGATGTACTAGGACCCTGATATCATATTATTTATTTTCTCCCAGAATATACTGCTTCAGGAAATCATAAATCTGATTCTCTGTTGGAGGACATCCCTTTACGTTATGTTCAAATTTACAGGTGCATGCACCTACACCCAGTTTTCCTGTTTTTCCGCGGTATCCCTGGCCGATGCAGATTTTCGTGTCCAGTTTCTCGAAAAGGCCGTCATTTTTAAGCATTTCCAGAGCCGGGATGAGATAACCATAGCAGGCACTGCAGGATTCTACTTCTTCTACTGCATCCTGAAGTTCTACCACTTTTCTTGATTTCGGAAGTTCTTTGCGGGCATTTTCCTCACAGTATACGATGTGGGAATTTTTCAGATCAGTACTTCCAACCCCAAGCTTCTCTGCCAGTTCAATATACGGTACATCTTTCGTTGTATAATGCATGATCTGACATACATAAGAATCGATCAGTACCGGATCCGTCCCCGCCCAGATACGGTTCATCACTACCGGATTTCCGCCATCCTCGAAATCCAGATCCCCACAAATGTTATCAACCACGACAAAATCCTGATGGAGCCCCGCATTCAGATGTGCAATCGGTTCATGCAGTCCCATCGCATGAAAATGACGCTTCTCTGTATTGGGGATCAATCCTTTCATATTTTTCAATGCACATGTGATCTTTGTCTGACAATGGCCTTTCAATACCGGAACATTGATCAGAAAATCAATATTTGCCGCACGTTCACAGACATTCAGTTTCATCCCCCTGCAATCTCTTTCAATCCCCTTGTCTTTCTGCATATCCCAAAAAGGCACCTGATATTTTTCCGTTAGTTCACGATATCCGCACACTTCGTATGCTTCTGTGGTCTTATCTCCCACCCAGGAGCCTTCCAGAATGGCAATATTTCCATATCCGTTTTCCTGCAGATACTCAATAATTCCCGCCACAATTTCCGGATGTGTGGTAGCTCCCCATGAAGCCTCGGAAGGTGATACAAGATTAGGCTTGATACCAATCTGCATCTTTTTATCTGAAATTACAGACGCCAGGCCGCACTGTGCCAGCAGTTCCTTTGTCATTTCTTTGTAATTGGTTCCGCTCTTTATATAGATTTCATTTTTGTTCATTACAAGATTATCCTTTACACTTTACATTCGAATATTTTTCTGCTGATTTTTGCATATCTTTTTTGTATTTCCCCCCGGAAGTTTTCTTCAGAACCGGTCAGCTTTTCTGAGGTGAAAATGTTCTCCGCATCAGCCTGCATGCCACTGTACTTGTGAGCAATGCCACCAGAAATCCTGCCAGAACATCCCCCGGATAATGTACGCCCAGATAGAGTCTGGAAAAAGCAATCATTCCGGCCAGAACAACAGGTAAAATTCCCCATTTCCCGGGCAGCATCCGCAGACAGACCAGTGCAACGGCAAAGGAAGCGCAGGTATGGCCGGATGGAAATGAATAGTCTTTCGGTCTGGTGATCAGCGGAATGATCTGTGTATAAGTATCAAAAGGTCTTGGACGGGCTACTGCATTTTTTATCAGCAGATTTGTGATCAGAAACCCTGACAGCAGCGAGAGTGCCGCTGTCACTCCTGTTTTGCGTGTTTTCCCGAAACAGATCAGAAGCACACATAATACGATCCAGAACCATCCTCCGTTTCCAAGGAAGGTGACTGCTCTCCAGAACGGAGTCAGGGCATCCACCCTTAAATGTTCCTGGATCCACAGTAAAATATTCATATCTAATTGCTGTAATGTCGCCATAAACTTCTCCCATTATATTTTTTATCAGTCACAGTATGTATTCCTCTCAAAATACATACGAATTATATCAGTCCGACTTCTTTTGTGCAAGGTATTATAAGCAAAGTTGATTTGTTTAAGGGCTCAAAAGTCAAAATAACGTAAAAATCAGTCAAAATACCGATAGCGTTTTTCTGCCGGAAGGATTATGCTGAAAACAGACTAATAAAACTGCCTGATCGGGCAAATACTTATTACGGGGGTAAATATGATAAACACATTATCGGCCGGTAAGGATAATTTTTACCGGCAGATGCTTAAACTGACGATTCCGATCATTATCCAGAATCTGCTCAGTGCAGCGGTTAACTCCGCAGATGTAATTATGCTTAATTATGTGGGACAGTCTGCGATTTCTGCGGTGTCTCTGGCTGCCAATTACTCCAATATCCTGTTTATGGTATATTATGGACTTGGTACAGGCGCATCTCTTCTGTGTGCGCAGTATTTCGGAAAAAATAATATGCAGGCTATTCATGCGATCGAGGGAATTGCCCTCCGCTTTTCCATCATAATCTCGGGAATCGTAGCACTGATCGCATTTACTGCTCCTCAGCTTATGATGAAGATTTTTACTTCTGATCAGGAACTGATCTCTATCGGTTCTTCTTATCTTAGGATTATGGGAATTACATATCTCTGCTGGGGAATTACAGAGATTTATCTGGCGATTTTGCGCAGTATCGGACGTGTAACGATCAGTATGGCATTGAATATGCTGGCTTTTATATTGAATATTATCCTGAATGCCACTTTTATCTTCGGGCTTTTCGGCGCACCGAAGCTGGGGGCTACAGGTGTTGCCATTGCAACTGCTGCTTCCAGACTGATCGAACTGGTAGCATGCGTGATCGTTTCTTTCCTGAGCAAAGATGTTAAATTGAACCTGACCTTTATGTTTATCCGCAGTAAGGTGCTGTTTGGCGACTTCGTCCGGCTGTCACTTCCCGCTCTTGGAAATGACATTTCCTGGAGTGTTGCTTTCTCCATGTACTCTGTGATTCTGGGACATCTCGGAACAGATGCCGTTGCAGCCAACTCTCTGGTTACGGTTGTCCGCAATATCGGTTCTGTGTTCTGCTTTGCAATTGCCAGTGCAGGAACGATTCTTCTTGGAAATGTAATGGGAAAAGGGGATCTGGAGAAATCGAAGGTGTATGCTTCCAGAATGCTGAAGATGACCATTATAGCCGGTGCCATTGGCGGTGTGATCGTATTTGCCATCACGCCTCTGGTCTTGAGATTTGCATCCTTAAGTGACGGGGCAATGCATTATTTGAAGTACATGCTGCTTATCAATACCTATTATATTATGGGTTCTGCGGTAAACACAGCCCTGATCGCCGGGGTATTCCGCGCAGGCGGTGATACGAAGTTCGGACTGATCTGCGATACCATTGATATGTGGGTATATGCGGTACCTCTGGGATTTTTTGCGGCCTTTGTCCTGAAGCTTCCGGTATTGTGGGTTTACTTCCTGCTCTGTACAGATGAGTTTGTGAAATGGCCATGGGTATTCCATCATTACCGCCAGGGGAAATGGGCACAGAATATTACAAGGGAGGATCTGTTTGAGCAGAAAGCTTCCTGAGATATCATCCATATCCGCCGCAGTGTGGTTCTATCATAAATAAGCAAAACAGCAGGTCTGTTCATTCTATGAACAATCCTGCTGTTTTTATGTCTGCAGATTTTCTTTCCGGATCCCTGCAGACATCCATTTTCGGTTTATAAAAAATGCTTACAGATTATAATGTATTCAGGTCGATTCTGTAATCGTCAGAGCCCTGTCCGTCTACTGTGTAGTAAGCGGCTTTCTGCTCAACATTTACATAAACGCTGATTTCTTTTCCTTCGATGCCTTTGTCTTTGATGTCTTTTTTGATTGCTTCCTCGATGGAGCTCATTGTAACTGCAAAACCAGGTAATTCGATAGTTGTTTCTGCGAATTTTTTGATGTCGATATTTTTAGCCACTTCTTTTACTGCTTTCTTTACAGTTTCTTTTGCTTCTTCTACAACCGGAGCCTTCGCAATATCAGCTGCAGCGTCTTTTGCTTCTTCAATTACTTCTGAAGCCTTTACAGTTGTTTTCTCAACTGTCTCTTTGACTGCTTCTGTAGCCTTTGTTGTTGCTTCTTTAATAGTTTCCTTTGCTCTTGAAGTTGTTCTTTTTCTCATAATAATCTCCTATTCCAACTGATTGGTCTAGAGCGTGTCGCTCTAACAGTTTCCTGTGTAACCGTATCACAAATTCCAGATAATGTCAAATTTTTATCAAATTTTGTCCTACTCGACATTTTTTAAGGCTTCATCCATAGGAACCTTCTTCACTCTCCGAAATTCCAGCAAAGCAACGATTCCGTATGTAATGATTCCTGCTGCAAACATCTGCACATAGATCATCGGGTCGATCCAGAGCGTGATCCATCCGGAAATACTGGACAGCATCATCTCCCGAAACAGAACTTTCATGATTACTGTTTCCAGCGGCAGACTCAAAAGCAGACAGAACACCACCACCAAAGACGTGGACATAATATATAGCTTGCTGATCTCACCATTTGTATAGCCCAGGATTTTTACCATTGAAATAGACTGGGCATTTTTTTCGATAATGATCTTGGAAAGAAGATAGATCAGTACCATATAGATCATAATGGCAAATCCGTTTACCATACCCATCATACTTCCCATGGATACATCCAGCTGTCTGGAGATCTTTGTCAGTGCATCAAGGTCAACTACAGATCCTATATACTGGCTCTTGATATCTGTAAGCTGTGTATCTGAGAAATACCCACTGTAATAATCCTCTCCCAGATCAAAAATAACATTCAGTTCACTGCGGGGCATAAACACACACAAGGCAGCCGTATAATCATAAACTCCTGCTATTTTAAACGAATATTTCTCTTTTTCGTATTTTTCTTTCAGAGTGATGGTATCCCCCACATGAAGCAGGAATTTATCCGCATATGCGCTCGAAATATAAACTGCTGCGCTTTCTTTTTCTGCATTTGCCGTATTCTTGTTATCTGCTTTTTCTTTATTCCCCGCTTCATCTTTTTTATCTTTTGTATTATTAAAATCTATCGTTACATACCTGCTGTCCGGTTCGATCCCGTAAAGCAGTACTTCCTCACTCTTATATTTTCCTGGCAGTGTATTCAGGGAATAAGCAGAAAATTCCTCTGCATCTTCATTGTCTGTTCTGGAATCCATATAAAACTCCAGCAGAGAGATCAGACCGTCAAATTTATTTCCACTTACTGCGCTGACCGGAACCTGAAGCATATACTGGTATTTTGCCAGCATATTGTTCTGGATTTCCACCTGGTAATGGGACAGTGCCGAAGGAAGCAGCAATCCAAACATCAGCAGCAGATTTGCAAACAGGATCCCGATAAACAGAACCATATAATTACTCATATTCTGAAAAATCACCCGAAGCCGGAATCTGGAAAAGATTTTCATCTTCGGACTCAGATAAATTGCCCTCTTCTGCTTTCTTCCCGACAGATCCCTGCGCAGGAATTTTAACGGTGACAGCTTCAGCTTATGTCTGAGCACTCCGTAATTTACCACCAGCATAATAACTACCGGAACCAGAGTTGTAAGCCCAAATGCCTCCCCATTCCATACGGTCACATAAGTCGGAAGACTATAGCTTCCATAATACATATCTGCACATACATCCTTTAATACAGTGTATCCAAGGATATTTCCGATCAGTGCACCCACAAAAGTAACCAGCACCGGAAGTGTCATATAGTGAAGAATCAGTTCCTGTCTGGTATATCCGGACGCACGTAAGGTACCGATAACACCGGCTTCTTTCCGTATCGTATTGCTGATGGTAATTCCGAATACAAAGGCCATGATCACCATAATAATATAAAGAAGCATGATCATCATGGCCTTGTCTCCACCCATATCATCCCCTGTAAAAGTAATGGCCTGATTCAGATACCGGGGTACAAAAGCCTCCAGTGTGACAATCTTTCCCATATCCTCCATCAGATCCTCGGAAACTTCTTTCTCTTCCTTTTCTGTCTTCGGTTTTTCGTCATAGATCCAGGAATAATTGTACTGCAGTTTTTCCTGATCCAAAGAATCAAACTCCTCCTCAGTCACAACAGAAACCCCAAATTTCACAGCATCAAACATGGAATCGTTGTTATTCTGAAACAGGCAGCTGTAGTCGGAAAGTGCCACCAGGCCGGTAATCTTCCAGGTTCTTTTTCCGCTCCGGAGCGTATCTCCCACAGACAGATTGTTGTTGTCTGCATACATTCTGTCAATGGCAATCTCTCCTGTCCCAGCAGGCAGCTCTCCCTTCATCAGGCAGACCTTGTCCACCTGCTGCCTGTTTTTAAAAAAACGCATGGTGCTTCCATTATCCAGAGGTTCCTCCACATAATAATTATCATACAGCTTCACACCCAGCGCCTCTATTTCTTCTCTCTGGGTTTTGTGGACTTGCTCTGCTGTGCGAAAGTTTCCGTCTTCTATGTTGTACTTCTCAAAACCTTCATTGTAAGCAATAAGCATACTGTTATCTGCAACCAGAAAGCCTGACACAAATCCAATGGATGCAACCATCAGGATAAATACAACCAGATATTTTCCCAGTTCTCCCTTCAGTTCTCTGGGCAGACGTTTGCGTAAAGGATTTTTCATCATATGCCTCCTTACCAGTCAAGCTCTGCTGCCGGGATCTTATGCTCATTGAGGTAATTTTTGCGGATCATCCCATCGCGAAGCTTCACCACCCGGTCAGCCATATCTTTGATGGCATCGTTATGCGTTACCATGACGATGGTGTTGCCGTATTTCTGGTTTACCGTCTCGATCAGCTTCAGGATTTCCTTGGAGGTATTATAATCCAGGGCTCCTGTAGGCTCATCGCAAAGAAGAATATCCGGATTCTTTACAATGGCTCTGCCAATGGCAGTCCTTTGCTGCTGACCGCCGGAAAGCTGATTGGGAAGCTTTCTCTGGTGCTCATAGATTCCCAGCGTATGGAGCAGTTCATCTACATCCAGAGGCTTATCACTGAGATAGGCTCCCACCTCTATATTCTCCCGCACTGTAAGATTGGGGATCAGATTATACATCTGAAAAATATATCCCAGATGCTTACGCCTGTACAAAGACAGATTCTTCTCCGACATATCTGCCAGACGCTCCCCGTCTATGACCAGATTTCCCTCGTCTGCACTGTCAATCCCACCGATAATATTCAGAAGCGTAGACTTACCGGAACCAGACGGCCCTAGAAGCACACAAAACTCTCCTCTCTCAATGTCAAGATCCAGCCCTTTAAGCACATCCACCCGGCTGTCCCCTGCACCAAAAGACTTCTGAATTCCCTGTATCTGCAGAAACATTTTTTCATTCCTCCCTCATATCCACTTCCTGTGGAGCAAATTTCTTTAATTCTTTAATATAATAACACTGCTGTTTTACAATATTGTTATACTTCGCTAACTTTAGGTTAGTATAAACTTACTCCATTGTCAACTGATTTTCGTAGTTTCGTAAAATTTTATGGATATGTTCGTTACTGTTCACTCCGTTCACAGTAACGTAGCCAAAATTCATTCCAGATTGCCTGTGGCAATGGAATTTTGGCTCGTATGTCTCGGAATAAGCTCTTTTACCAAAGATAAATTTTGAACATCAAAATATATTGACTTTTCTTTTTTACCTTGTTATATTTTTTTCTGAAGTAACTGCTGTCCGGCAGTCTGCAAAACAGCAGGCTGCCCCCAGGAAAGGAATTATCCATGAACACTCTCAGAAAAATATATTGCAGGGCTTTTCAGAAAGCTTTTCACATTGCAATTCCCTTTTTACCTTACAGAAAACCCAAAATCGCAGGAAGCGTCAAAGAACTCCCTGAAATCATCATGCGCCACAAATGTACTCATGTACTGATCATTACAGATGGCGGTATCATGAAGCTTGGACTTACCAGAAGACTGGAAAAAGCTTTAAAGGAGGCCGGTATCCCCTATACCATTTATGACAAAACAGTTGCCAACCCTACTACTGTCAATGTCCGCGAGGCGTTGGAGCTTTACCATAAAGAAGGCTGTGATGCCATCATCGGTTTCGGAGGCGGTTCCAGCATGGACTGTGCCAAGGCAGTCGGTGCCTGTGCGGTCAAGCCCAATCAGTCTCTGGCTCAGATGAAGGGAATCCTGAAGGTGCATAAGAAGCTTCCCCTTCTCATGGCAGTTCCAACCACTGCCGGAACAGGAAGTGAGACCACTCTCGCCGCCGTGATCACAGATGCAGACACCAGATATAAATACGCAATCAACGATTTCCCGCTGATTCCCCGCTATGCAGTGCTGGATCCCAAGGTTACCTTAAGCCTGCCCCCATTTATCACCGCAACTACAGGTATGGATGCTCTGACTCACGCAGTGGAGGCATATATCGGCAATTCCACCACCATTGATACACGCAGGGATGCATTAAAAGCGGTAAAACTGATTTTTGAAAATATAGACATTGCCTATGAGCATGGCGATAATATTCAGGCAAGACGAAATATGCTCCACGCCTCCTTCTATGCAGGCTGTGCTTTTACCAAATCCTATGTAGGATATGTTCATGCAGTCGCTCATTCCCTGGGCGGACAGTACAACGTTCCCCATGGACTTGCCAATGCCATTCTGCTGCCGCTGGTACTTCGGGAATATGGCTCCTGCATTGACAAAAAGCTCCACAGACTTGCCATTGCAGCAGGACTTGCAGACAAAAATACGCCGGACCATGAAGCAGCAGAGCTTTTTATCCGGACAATTGAAGAGATGAAAGAGCGATTTGGAATCGTAAATATTGTAAAAGAAATTCAGGAAACAGATATCCCCAAGCTTGCCCATTATGCAGATAAAGAGGCCAATCCTCTGTATCCTGTGCCGAAGCTTATGGATGCCTCCGAACTGGAGAAATTTTATTACATGCTGATGTCTCTGACTTCCAAGGAAAATACCTCAGAAGCTGAGAAGTAACTGTTAATATTCTTCTATCCTGCAAAGCGTTTTTTATAAAAATATCAAAATACAGGAACCTGCAGACTCTCAATAGTTACCTGATATCTATATTAGTTACCTGATATCTATATTATATAAGGAAATAATGTATTATGACAGAAACAGAAATTAAAGAAATCGTTCAGAAACAACGCAGCTATTTTTACACAGGTGCCACTTTACCGGTAGAAAAAAGGCTGGATGCCTTAAAAAAATTAAAGACCTGTATTCAGAAATATGAACCACTGATCAATGAAGCACTGAAACGTGACCTTGGAAAAAGTAACTTTGAATCCTATATGTGTGAAGTGGGACTTGTGCTCTCAGAACTCAGCTACATGATCCGCCATACACCTTCCTATGCAAAAGAAAAAACAGTACTGACTCCCCTTGCCCAGTTCGCTTCCAGAAGCTATAAGAAGCCATCTCCTTATGGTGTTGTCCTGGTTATGAGCCCATGGAATTATCCTTTCCTGCTCACCATTGATCCGCTGATCGATGCGATTGCAGCCGGAAATACAGTTGTACTGAAACCAAGTGCCTACTCTCCTCACACCAGCCGGGTGATTGAAACCATTATCACCGAATGTTTTGATCCCCAGTATGTGGCTGTGGTAAACGGCGGACGTGCGGAAAATAACACTCTTCTCAATGAACATTTTGACTATATTTTCTTTACAGGAAGCCAGCATGTTGGCAGGGAAGTAATGGCAAAAGCATCTGTACATCTGACCCCGGTTACCCTGGAGCTGGGCGGTAAAAGCCCCTGCATTGTAGAGAAAAGTGCCAACCTGAAACTTGCAGCCAGAAGAATTGTATTTGGAAAATATCTCAACTGTGGTCAGACCTGTGTAGCACCTGATTATATTTACTGCGACAGAGAAATCAAGGATGAACTGATCCGACAGATCCAGAAACAGATCAGGAAACAGTTTGGTTCCACACCTCTGAATAATAAGAATTATGGGAAAATTATTAATGAAAAGCACTTTACTCGTATCTGCAATCTGATCGATCCCAGCAAGGTAGTCTGCGGCGGTGACAACAATCCGGGAGCTCTTCAGATCGCTCCTACTGTTATGGATAATGTAACCTTCGGGGATGCAGTAATGCAGGAGGAAATCTTCGGTCCTGTGCTTCCTGTGCTGGCCTATGATTCCCTGGATGAAGCCATCGAAAAGGTCAACTCCATGGCACATCCTCTGGCACTATATATCTTCACCTCCGACAAAGAAGCTGCGGAAAAAGTTACTTCCCACTGTGGATTCGGAGGCGGATGTGTCAATGACACCATCATCCACCTGGCAACCAGTGAGATGGGATTTGGCGGCTTTGGTGAAAGCGGAATGGGTTCTTACCATGGCAAAGACGGTTTTCATACCTTCTCCCACTATAAGAGTATTGTAGACAAAAAAACATGGCTGGATCTGCCAATGAGATACCAGCCATATAGAAAAATTTATGAAAAATTATTGAGGAAGTTCCTGAAATAAGGAACTTTCTCAGGATTGATTCCCCTTATCAGCTCTGTTGACCAGTTGATTTCGAATTTCCTGCATCCGGTTATCCAACTGAGCACTCTGGGTGGCACACGCCAGAAGCTCCTCCTGCAATTGCTGTGCCTGATCTGCCGGGATATCTTTTTTATAGCGAAGCTTATGTTCCAGACTTGCCCAGAAATCCATGGCAATAGTTCGAAACTGGACTTCCACATTTACCATTTTTTTGTTTTTCTGCAGAAAGATAGGCACCTGCACGATCAGATGCAGGCTTCTGTAACCACTGGGTTTTGGATTTTTTATATAATCTTTTTTCTCGATCAGTACAATATCATCCTGACGCAGAAAGCTGTCTGCCAGCTCATAGATATCCTCCGGAAAAGAACAGATTACCCGGACACCTGCGATATCCTTGATATTTTCTTCTATAGCAGTTAAAGACATGGGAATATTTTTTCTGCGTATTTTCCGCACAATGCTGTCATAAGATTTAATTCTGGTTTTAATACCCTCGATAGGATTTTTATCATATTCCAGGGAATACTCCTGATTCAGCACTCTGAATTTTGTCTCAATCTCCATGACAGCACACTGATAGTAAGACATCAGCAGATCAAAGGGCCTTTTATTTTTCTGGATCATTTCCAGAAATTCTTCAGACAGCAGACTCCTGCGGATCAGCTCGTCCTTTCTGGCTTCTATACGGTTTTTTCGTTCCGACATAATTTCTTCAAAATATTTCAAATGCTCATCCCCCTCTTACGGTTTTGTATAATTACTATAGCAGTCCTCATAAATAATGCATTTAATAGGCTTGCTATAAACTGTCCACTTTTTTCAGCAACAATAAATCATACACTATTATAACACAATTCCCGCAAAGAGTAACCATTCTCGTTACTGTTTATTCCATTCTCAGTAACGCAGCCAGTAAACAATAACCCCTTCTTCTTTTCTTCGCAAAACACTTGTTCTTTATCATCAAACATGGTATTCTTATTTTGCTGCAGACTGTTATCGTAATTCAGGAAAATACCGTAACACCAGCCATTTCATTACTTACAGTATTTTCCTGAATTTCTATAAATGGTATGTTGCAGATATAATAATGCACTACATCTATAGCAATCCTCTTAAATGTATCATTTACGAGGACTGCTATACAATTTTATATAATACAGGAGACTCAACACATGGATGGATATGAATTTGAATATCAATGTGCAAAGATACTAAAGCGAAAGCATTTTTCTAAAATAAAAGTAACCCAAAGCTCCGGAGACCAGGGAATCGATATCATTGCTTTCAAACATCGAAAAAAATATGGGATACAATGTAAATATTACACCCATCCCGTTGGAAATAAAGCTGTTCAGGAAGCCTATGCAGGTGCAAACTTCTACGACTGCGATAAAGCTGTTGTAATGACAAATATAACCTTTACAAAGTCAGCAACCCAGCTTGCACAGAAACTGGATGTTGAACTATGGCCTGACTGCCCTGTTACACCCTTTTACAGTTTACCGTTTAAAATCATGAGTTTATTAAATGCAGTGCTTTTTCTTTACGCAGTGCTCGCATTTCTCTCCCTGAAACCTGAATTTGATTTTATTCATCTTCCCTTTGTTCCTGATACCCTGACGCTGGTCATCATTCTTACAGCTTCTATTTCCGGTATCTTCGGCTGGAGTTTTTTTCTGTGTAATCTCATTGCTGCAGGCGCATACCTTTATCTTGCATTTCATACACTCATTCTGCCGACATATGCAGAAACAGGCAGCTGCACAAATATACACATGCTTTCCCTGATTCCGGCAGGCGTATATCTGCTTCATGCAGGATGGATAAAAATTAGGAAATAACAGTCTTATGAATAACTATTATGATGCTCAGCTTTCTGATTTGCCAAAAAGCAGCCCTGCTCATGAGAACAGAGAACTCCTACTGCCTGTAAATAGGCATAGATGACCGTTGTCCCCACGAACTTCATACCACGTTTTTTCAAATCTTTTGATATACAATCAGACTTTTCAGAAATCCTTCGTCCGGATGCTCCGGTATTTCAAAGAATACATCTATTTTTCCAGGTTCTGCGGAACGGTCTTCAAAGGCAGGGAAAATAAAGCCGCATTTTGGAGTTCCGGCATTGTAATCTTTATCTACCGGAGCCACCACACAGATCAGGAAACTGTATATTTCTTCTGACTCCCACTGTTCGCTGTGGTCTGAGCCTTTCTTGGGAATATCATATATTCCATGATAAATATAAATTCCAAACTCCTGTCCCTGCAGACGGTTTGTTCTATTTGATGAATCTCTTGTACTGCAGATTCCCTCCGCAAGCTGTTCACAGAGAGTCTGAACCAGAAGATCATCTTTTAATCCGTATTGTGATAATGCCATCAGTAGTTTATGGATGCTGTCATATGCCATATCCCCTTCAGGGAATTTATAACATTTTAACTGTTCATTTGTTTTGGAAAAAGGAATGGTTTTCGCAAGATCCAGATTTACCTGCTGATCATGTTTGCTCATATTTTTGAAGCTTACATTGAAGGTATTATCTATGTATCCCTCATCATCTATATATGCTCCTGCTGCACGCACAAAGCAGTTTCTGGATAATGTCATCCTGCGGGTTAATTCCAGCATATCATTTCGGTTGATCTTTGTATCTTTTTTATTCATCAAAATGGTTCCATCCTCTCCAAAAGCATTTCTTTTATGGTCAGTATATCATACTTCTGTCCCAATTCCCATGACTACGAACTTATTCAACTAACTTTTCTTTTCAAAACACTTGTTCTTTTCTTTCCAACATGCTATTCTTAACTCTGCTTAAGTACTTAAGTTGATCTGTCACAATATATTACCACCTATTTTGAATATAATACACTTAAGATTCTATACAACATACAGCAGACTAACACATGGATGGATATGAGTTCGAATATCAGTGTGCAAAAATACCCTGATTCCCACCTGTGTGTATCTGCCGCATGCAGGATGGTTACAACTACAGATACGTAAACCTTAAACAAAAGAATACCGCTGTGTAATGCAACAAAAAAGACCCTGAAGAACTGTATTTCTACAATTCTCCAAGGTCAAATTTTACGTTTGGACACTTTAGGGCTGGTTGGCTATTTTACCTCTTTAGAGGATATTTCGCTTTGCCCCATGACAATATGCTAATTATGCATTCTTCTCAGCGATAGCTGCCTGTGCTGCTGCAAGACGAGCGATCGGTACACGGAATGGTGAGCAGGATACATAGTTAAGACCGATCTTGTGGCAGAATTCTACAGAAGACGGATCTCCACCATGCTCGCCGCAGATACCTACGTGAAGGTTCGGGTTAACCGGTTTGCCGAGTTCGATAGCCATCTTCATCAGCTTGCCAACGCCAACCTGATCCAGTTTTGCAAATGGATCGTTCTCGAAGATCTTAGCGTCATAGTATGCGTTGAGGAATTTACCTGCATCATCACGGGAGAAGCCGTATGTCATCTGAGTAAGGTCGTTTGTACCGAAGCAGAAGAAATCTGCTTCTTTAGCGATCTCATCAGCTGTAAGAGCTGCTCTCGGGATCTCGATCATTGTACCAACTTCATACTGAAGGTCAGAACCAGCGGCTTTGATCTCAGCATCAGCTGTCTCAACTACGAATTTCTTAACATATTTAAGCTCTTTTACATCGCCAACAAGTGGGATCATGATTTCCGGTTTGATTGTCCAGTCCGGATGAGCTTTCTTAACTTCGATTGCTGCGCGGATAACTGCTGTTGTCTGCATCTTAGCGATTTCAGGATATGTTACAGCAAGACGGCATCCACGATGTCCCATCATCGGGTTGAACTCATGAAGAGAAGCGATGATAGTCTTGATCTGCTCTACAGTTTTGCCCTGAGCATCTGCAAGTTTCTTGATGTCAGCTTCATCTGTAGGAACGAACTCATGAAGAGGCGGATCCAGGAAACGGATAGTAACAGGGTTACCTTCCAGAGCTTCAAAGAGACCTTTGAAGTCATCCTGCTGATATGGAAGAACTTTTTCAAGTGCTTTCTCTCTCTCTTCTGCTGTTTCGGAGCAGATCATTTCACGGAATGCATCGATACGTCCCTCACCGAAGAACATATGCTCTGTACGGCAAAGACCGATACCTTCTGCGCCAAGCTCACGAGCTTTTTTAGCGTCTGCCGGAGTATCAGCGTTTGTACGAACTTTCATGGTTCTGTATTTATCTGCCCAGCCCATGATTCTTCCGAACTCGCCAGCGATGGTAGCGTCTACGGTCGGGATCAGTCCGTCATAGATGCATCCTGTAGAACCATCCAGAGAGATGCAGTCTCCCTCGTGGAACTCTTTGCCAGCCAGTGTGAATTTCTTGTTTGCCTCGTCCATTACGATATCACCGCAACCGGATACACAGCAGGTTCCCATACCACGGGCAACTACGGCTGCGTGGGAAGTCATACCACCACGAACAGTCAGGATACCCTGTGCAGATTTCATACCTGTGATATCTTCTGGGGATGTCTCAAGACGAACCAGAACAACTTTTTCTCCTCTTTCAGCCCATGCAACAGTCATCAGCTGTGAAGACGATTTTACCGCAAGCAGCTCCCGGAGATGCTCCCAGTGCTTTTGCCATTGGAGTAGCCTCTTTCAGTGCTTTTGCATCGAACTGCGGATGAAGCAGAGAGTCAAGGTTACGAGGATCGATCATTGCAACAGCCTCTTCCTCTGTTCTCATTCCCTCATCTACAAGGTCGCAGGCGATTTTCAGAGCAGCTTTTGCTGTTCTCTTACCGTTACGTGTCTGCAGCATGTACAGTTTACCGTGCTCTACAGTGAACTCCATGTCCTGCATATCTCTGTAGTGTGTTTCCAGAGTTTTGCAAACTTCTTTGAACTGTTTGAAAGCTTCCGGGAATTTCTCTTCCATCTCGGAAATGTGCATAGGTGTACGAACACCGG
>ERZ894226.826-NODE-826-length-15377-cov-10.086216_pt1 | contig 15377 bp, 14 predicted proteins | sample MGYA00380294_ERZ894226 | MGnify/ENA primary metagenome ERZ894226 (study PRJEB32331, sample SAMN06328434) | human gut metagenome | biome: human gut microbiome; feature: stool | host: Homo sapiens | collected 2014-10-29 ... | reverse complement strand
GAAATGAAACGGGAATTTGGTATATGAAATATAAAGTGATGTATACAGCAGGAGCAAAGAAAGATCTGCGAAATATTTTCAGATATATTTCAGAGGAACTGTTAGCTCCAGAGAATGCTGCAGGACAGACAGAGCGGATGCTGGATACTATGCCGAACAGAAATCGGCTCTATGAGGAAGAACCGTGGCATAGCAGAGGACTTCGATTCTTTCCGGTGGATAATTATCTGGTATTTTACAAAACAGATGATGAAACTGAAGCGGTATATGTAGTGCGAATTATGTATGGTGGACGTGATGTTCATAAATAGTTAAATCAAACAGAAGATGTTTCAGTAAATTAAAACAGAATATGGAACTAAAACACGAGCAGTTAGTCTATGAAAAATAGGTTAGCTGCTTTTTTTATGCAAAAAGGGAGGTGCGGTGTATGGGATATGCACGTAAAGATGTAGAGAAAACAAAGAAAATAGCAAAGAAATTTGTCCGCTACCAGGAAGGGGCAGAGCTTTACAGCATTGGACTGACGAAATTCCAGGAGTTGGCGAAAGAAGCCAAAGCAGTGTATAAGATTGACAAGGTTGCTCTTGTCAACTGTGAGATATTTGAAAAGTATCTGGAAACATTTCGGATTGCGTAGGGAACAGAAGAAAATCGTGGAAGGACGAAAAATAGGGATTGACTTCTTGTCATACGAAAATTATAATATGGATGTGGAGGAATAAGAACAGATATGGCGAAAATAGGAAGACCGAAGTCGGAAAATGTAAAAAAGAAAGTGTTGAGTATCCGGGTGGAAGATTCTATGTATAAGTGTATCTGTGATTATGCCAGGAAACACAAAATGACTGTGACAGAAGTTGTCTTGCAGGGACTGGAAAAAGTATTGAACAGACCTGAATAATATGTAGTCCTTCCTTTATTTGAAGGAGGATTTTATATGGCACAGACAAGAAAAGATCTGCGGGGCAGAGTCCTGCGGAAAGGTGAATCACAGAGACGTTCAGATGGGAGATATGTATATACTTATACGGATCCTCTCGGAAGACGTAAATATGTTTATGCACAAGACCTTGTAACGCTTCGGGAAAAAGAAGCACAGCTCATGAAAGATCAGATGGACGGTCTGGATATTTATGTTGCCGGAAAGGCTACAGTAAATTTTGTATTTGACCGCTACATGAGTCTCAAAAACAATCTGAAACCAACGACCAAGAGTAATTATCTTTATATGTATGACCGATTTATCCGGGATACATTTGGAAAGCGGAATATAGCAGAGATTAAGTATTCTGATGTGGTGCAGTTCTATAATCATTTGACCAAGAAGCAGGAACTGAAGATTAACACATTGGAAACCATTCATACGTTATTGCATCCAACTTTTCAACTGGCTGTAAGGGATGACATTATCAGAAAAAATCCTACGGATGGAGTCATGGCAGAATTAAAGAAAAACTTAGGCATGAAGACCGGTGTGAGACATGCGCTGACAATTCCACAGCAGAGAGCATTTATGGAATATATTGCTACGCATCCGATTTATTTTCACTGGTGGCCGATTTTTACGATTTTTCTTGGAACCGGGTGCCGAATCGGCGAAGTTTTAGGGCTTCGATGGGAAGACATCGATTATGAGAAGCGGATTATCAGCATCAATCATAATCTGACGTATTATCCGGTAGGAGAAGACCGGGCATCGGAAAATCATATTTCAACGCCGAAAACAGAAGCCGGAATGCGTACGATTCCCATGTTGGATACAGTGAAAGATGCTTTTGAAATGATCTGGGAAGAGCAGAAAGAAAATGGCTGGACAGATGCAGAGATTGACGGAATGACAGGCTTTGTTTTCTGTAACCGTTATGGAAATATAATGAATGCCCAGTCAGTTAATCGGGCAATCAAGAGAATCTCATCTGCTTATAATGCAACAGAAGAAATAGAGGCAAAAAAAGAGCATCGGGAGCCGGTGCTGTTGCCGGATTTTTCAGCGCACAGCTTGAGACACACATTTTGTACAAGGCTTTGTGAAAGAGAAACGAACCTGAAAATAATCCAGTCGATCATGGGGCATAAGGATATTCAGACCACTATGGATATCTATGCAGAAGCGACAGAGGAGAAAAAACAGGAAACATTTGAACATTTGGCTGCAACAATGGATGTATTTTAAGAAGGGCTTATGAACCCTTTCATCTGACAACAGAAATAACCAAATGACATCAAATTGACAACAGATATGATTTGACAATGATTCATCATGAATGGTGATGAAGAGAAGACAATTTAATAGAAATAGCACAGCGAAGCATCACGAAGGGTAATGAAGAAAAATCAAAAAAATTCCCGACAATGAAAACAGTGGGCGCAAGCGAGAATAAAAAAGGTCAAGAATCTGCAACAGCAGGAGATGACAATAATGGATTTTTTACAGCAAACGAAAAGATTGATTTCTCTAATGCAAAGATTGAACCAATCTTTGAGGAAATGGTAGATTTCGAAACATTTGCAAAATCTGATTTCCGTGCAGTGAAGATCCTGGCTTGCGAAGCAGTACCGAAGTCTAAGAAGCTTCTGAAGTTTACACTGGACGACGGAGTACGCAAGGATCGTGTGATCTTAAGTGGTATTCATGAGTATTATGAGCCGGAAGAACTGGTTGGTAAAACAGCAATCGCTATTGTGAACCTGCCACCGAGAAAGATGATGGGAATCGCTTCCGAAGGTATGCTGATTTCAGCGGTAAACAACCTTAAGAATTCAGAGGATGAAGAACTTCATCTTCTGATGGTTGATAACCACATCCCGGCTGGTGCAAAGTTATATTAGAATAAAAAAGATCAAGATGCTTTAGGGCGAAAAAGTGTTTACTACAACGCTAACTACAACAAATTTGAAATTTGAGATGAAGAAATATGGGCTCAAGTGACGGATTGCGCTAAAGAGTATTGGAAAAAAGGATATAAAATAGGAATCTTTCCTTCAGAAATAACTGAGGAGAGGTTCCTTTTTTGTTTGTAGTTTCCAAATAAAAAAGATGAACTTGTGATATGGTGAAAAATTTATGTGAATTTGGAGCGCTCTATGATAAAGCATAGAGCGCAGGATAAAAATGAAAGGGGATTAAGTGTAATGGAGAAATTGAAACTGGATTTTTATTACGGGAGAGAAGCAGAGCAGTTTACATTTTACAGACTTCCGAAAGCTCTGATCACAGATGCGTGTTTTAAAGGAATGACAAATAATGCAAAGCTTCTTTATGGGTTAATGCTTGATAGAATGTCTCTTTCTAAAAAAAGAGGATGGCTTGATGAAGCGAATAAGGTTTTTATTAAGTACTCCCTTAACAATATTGAAGAAGATTTAAATGTTAGTCGAAAGACAGCAAGCTCTCTTTTGAAAGAGCTGGAAGAAATTGGTCTTATTGATATGATTCAGCAGCCAGGAGTAGCAAATATTATTTATGTCAAAAATTTTGTGTCAGAGCGAGAACAAGAAGATCATAACCTGAGAGAATCTGAAGATAAGTGCAATGAAGAAACTAGTGTAAAATCTAAACCAGTGGAAAAAATACACCAGTGTAAAAATTCTACTGGTGAAAAAACTACGCCGGTAGAAAAAAGTAACCAGTGTAGTTTTGAACAGGGTACCAGTGTAAAAAATACACTGGTACCAGGGGAAAAATTACACCCGAGTAATATAGAAATAGATAATAATATAAATAATAATAATTCTATCAATCAATCATATCAGTCAATAGATAAGATTGATGTGATGGATGAAACAGCAGTATATATGGAGTTAATCAGAGAAAATATTGATTATGATATTGTGATGCAAGATTATAAGTGGAAACATCGTGACATGTATGAAGAACTGTATCAGATCATCTGCGATGTAGTCTGTGTAGCTAGACAAGAAATCCGTATTGCTGGAGAAGATTATCCGTATAGCTTAGTGAAAAGTAAGTTTCTCAAATTGAAAAAATCGCATTTGGAATATGTGATCGGATGCATGGATAGAAACACAACAAAGATTGCGAATATTAAAGCATACTTGATCACGGCGTTATATAACGCACCGAATACAATTAGCCACTATTATTCCGCTGAAGTTAATCATGATATGTGTGGCGTACGACTAGGAAATTGTACAGGAAATCAATGAGCGAATTGTTGAGAATTTGATATCCGACTATTACAATTAAATATGATATATTTTGAGATCTGATACCTAATTCAAAAACAGATAGCGGAATAATAAGATGCTGTGATAGAATGAAGAAAAGTGGATATGCAAGAAAGCGAATAATTTAAAAATGAAATCCAAAGGAGTGATGACTATGGAGAATAAATTGGAAAAAATCGATCAAAATAGTTTTATGGATAATTTTGTTAAAACCGACGACATCTTAAAAGATATGTGTGGGATTATTGAGTCCTCACAAAAAGCTGCATATCGGGCAGTCAATACAACGCTCATACAGAGAAATTGGCTCCTTGGTTATAGTAATTGCAAGTGAAGAATTGCAGGGCGAGGATAGGGCAAAATATGGAGCAGAAATTATAAAAAAGTTGGCAAAAGAATTATCGGCTGAATATGGAAGAGGTTATACAAAGTCGAATCTATATAGCTTTTATTCTTTTTATAAGACCTACCCTGAAATTTTCCAGACATCGTCTGGAAAATCTGTTGGATTACTGTCTTGGTCGCATTATGCAGCATTATTACAGGTTAAAGATGAGAAAGCTCGAGACTGGTATGAGAAAGAAGCAGTAGAACAGACTTGGAGTGTCCGTACTTTGCAGAGGAATATTTCTTCTCAGTATTATTACCGTATGCTTAAAACTCAGAAAAAAGAGCTTGTAGAAAGTGAAATGAAGAATCTGACGGCAACATTGTACAATACTCCGGTTATGATGCAAGGATATTATCATGCTGAAGTTAATCATACGATGCCAGAGTATGCAGAACTGGAACAGTGTAGGAACGAGCTCGGTTTTAGTTGCAATTCGTATCAAATTTAATTGTGATAGAAAATGAAATGAGAAAAGGAGAAATCTAGATGTCTCGAATGTGGTTTTGTTTTGGTTAAAGATGATGGAAAAGTAGATAGAAAACTGGGACAGCAGAAGCAACAGCAAGCGGTAGCTGGAAAAGATAAGCTGGAGAGGGGCTGATCGGGGTGTAAGATAAGGATAAATAAAAGGCCTGGTAGATGATTTTAAAAGATCATTTACCAGGCTTATTTTCAATGTTTGTTTTTGCTAGAGATTCTAAATTGATTTGGAGTCATATGATAGTGTTCTTTGAAACATTTATAAAAATGAGTTGTATTAGTAAAATGTAATTCTTCCATAATTTCTGAAATAGAGGAAGTTGTTTCTTTTAGTAATGTAGCAGCTTTTTTCATACAGAAAGTTTGCCCATAATCAAACAGACATTTGTGGGTATATTTTTTAACAATGGTGTTCAGATAATTGCCACTATAGTTTAATATTTGTTCCAATTCGGAGCGAGAGATTCTTCCATCTGTATCTTCTAATAAATGGCAAATATGAGAAAATAATATAAAATCATTGTCAGCTTCTACGTGAACCGGTGTAAAGTGAAAATGTGTAGGATCTGCCAGATAGTCAAATAATTCTAAAAGCATACCCTTTATAATATAAGTGGAACCGAGTTTTGGAAACATAATTGCACGTAAAATATTGTCAGTAATTGCGTGAAGAGTGTGATGCCAGTCTTTATTATTAAGTGCGGGAAGAAAATCTAAATATTCTTTCGTATCAGGATTATCTAGGTTGTCTGTAAGAAACTTTAATATAGGATTTATTCCTGGCATTTCGATATCTGGAAAATATACTTTTTGTTCATCATCAGACAGTTGTCTTACAAGTTCTTTTGACATACCTATAAATAAGAGTGTTGCATCTGAAGAAAAGACTTCTTTATGGACGATATTATGGTTCATCAAGCAACAGTTTCCACTATGAAATACTAGGTCAGATTGTTCTATCTGCTGGTGGATTTCTCCGTCTAAAACAATTAATAATTCATAGAAGTCGTGGATATGTGGGGCTCGGTTATTAAATTGGTGGATTTCTTTTTTGGTTTGAAAATGATAAAAAGTATTTTCACGTGGTGATGTCATCAAGAAATTGAGATAAGCATTATCATCTGACTGACAGCATGTTTCGAGAGTGAACTGAATAGGTGTCAGTATCTTGATATAGGAGTTAATACCACTATTTAAATTATCCTGTTCGATAATATTATTAACTGTATAGGATGAAGCCATTTCAACAAGTCCTCCCTTTCATTCACGAATATGATAAAAATTTAAATATATTCTATCATATATGTTGTAGTATTATAAGACATAATTTATTAAAGTAATATTATAAAAACATAAGCGTTTATGAAATGAAAAATAATTGTGCCGAGGAATAAGGAGGTTACAAAGTAATGCGTGAAACAGAAAAGAAATACTTGAAATGGTATCAAAAGATAGCCTATGGAGCAGGCGATTTAGCTTCAAACACAAGTTATGGATTAGTATCCAGTTTTGTACTTTTGTATCTGTCAGATACAATGGGATTAAACACAGGAATCATCGGAACATTGATGTTAGTATCTAAATTCTTAGATGGAATTTCAGATGTTATATTTGGTAACTTGATCGACCGTACGAAATCGAAACTAGGAAAAGCAAGACCGTGGATGTTATACGCTCAAATCGGTGTATCATTATGCTTGGTATTGCTGTTCTCTATTCCAGGTGGGCTTGGAACAACAGCGCAATATGCCTATTTCTTTGCTTTTTATACAGCATTGAATGCTATATTCTATACAGCAAATGGAATTGCATACTCAGCATTATCAGCACTCATTACTAGAAATAAGAATGAGCGTGTTCAGCTTGGTTCCATTCGTTTTATGTTTGCTGTTGCAACAAATATTGTAATGGGATTTGCAGTAACTAATGGAGTAGAAGCATTTGGCGGTGGAGCTGCCGGATGGAGAATGGTTGCGATTATTTGTGGAACAATTGGTCTTGTAGTAAATACCATTAGTTGTCTTTGTGTAAAAGAATTACCAGAGGATGAAAACATTGTAGTTGAAGTAGAGTCAAAGACACAGGATGATAAGATTAGTTTTGGGGAATCTTTAAAACTTCTTTTTAGCAATAAATATTATATTTTAATAGTAGCAATCTATATTGTATATTATTTTATGAGTAACTTAACAACAGGTTCAGCTGTTTACTTTATGAAACAGGTACTTGGTGATGGTTCATTACTGGGCTTATTCTCAATGATGAAGATGTTCCCAGTTATTATTGCATTGATTTTTACACCTATATTAGTAAAGAAGACTGGAAGTATGCAAAAAGTTAACTTCTGGGGATATGTCATTAGTGATATTTTAGGTATTTTCTTAATCTTCTTTGCAATGCAGAAGAATCTGTCAATGATGCTTCTGTTTATGTTCTTAAAAGGAACTTTTGCAGGAACAATGTCAGGTACATTAAATGCATTGATTGCAGAAATCAGTGGATATACATATCGTACAAAAGGTGTACATATTGATGGTATGATGTTTAGCTGCTCATCACTTGGAGTAAAAGTTGGTGGTGGTATAGGAACAGCAGCAGTTGGCTGGCTGTTAAATGCATCCGGCTATGTTGGAACAGCAGCAACTCAGACAAGTGGAGCAATTAATATGATCTTTAGTATGTATATTACAATTCCTGTAATCCTTGGAGTTGTAATCACTGTTCTTTTAGGACTTATGACAGTAGAAAAAGAAAATAAGAGAATAGATATGGAAAGAGAAGCGAATAATTAAAATAGAAAGAGGAACAAAGTATGCAGTGTCAGAAATTTAATGATCGCTGGACATTTGAAAAAGTAGATCAGGATGACAGATTAAAGGCTTTTTATGGTGATGACAATAAAATAATTGTTACACTTCCATATGATGCTATGATTCGTGAAAAAAGAGATAAAGAGTGTCCGGCAGGTGCACAGAGCGGCTTTTATCCTGGGGGAGTTTATACTTATGAAAAATCATTTTTAGCACCAGAAGAATGGAAAAACCAGGATGTGGTGTTAGAGTTTGAAGGAATTTACGGAACAGCAAGAGTTTGGATAAATGGGGCCCTTGCAACTGTAAACAGAAATGGATATATGGGCTTTTCTGTAGACTTAAAGCCATGGATTTGTTATGGACAGGAAAATTTGATAAAAATTGATGTAGATAACAGTAACCAGCCAAATAGCAGATGGTATACGGGTTCTGGAATTTATCGTGATGTGAATTTATGGACAGGGAAAGGTGTCTATATTCCACATGATGAGATGAAAATAACTACGTTATCTGTAAATGATGATGTAGCAGTTGTGGAAGTTTGTGCCAACGTAAAGAATACAAAAGAATGTGGCATAGAAGCGAAATGCTATGTTGAACTGATATTTGAGGGAAAAACAGTTGTAACAGAAAAACAGAATATTGTATTTTATTCTGAAAGAAAAGAAACTGTAAGAGTACAGATTCCTGTAAAATGTCCGAAAAAATGGAGTACAGATCATCCGAATTTATATCAGTGCTGTGTCAAAACATATATAGGGGACGAAATATGTGATGAATATACAGTGGATTTCGGCATTAGGACGCTTACACTTGATCCAGTTAATGGATTTCAGATCAATGGGGAAACAGTGAATTTAAGAGGAACCTGCATTCATCATGATAATGGTGTGATAGGAGCAGAGACATTCCCAGAAGCGGAGTGGTACCGGTGTAAAAGACTAAAAGAGGCAGGGTTCAATGCGATAAGAAGTTCGCATCATCCTATGAGCAGAGCAATGCTTGATGCTTGCGATCATTTAGGAATGCTTGTGATGGATGAGTTGACCGACATGTGGAATCGAGGTAAAAACACCTATGATTTTTCAGATATTTTCAAAGAGGAAGCACCAAAATGGATTCACCACATGGTAAACAAGGATTATAATCATCCATCGGTAGTTATTTATTCTGTAGGAAATGAGATACAGGAAGCAGGAACAAAACAGGGATCATGGATTAATCGTTCTTTGTGCAATAGATTTCATGAACTAGATGCCACAAGATTTACTACAAATGCTTTGAATGGATTGAATTGTGCTGGAAAACGACTCAAGGTTATTATGAAGGAAGTCATTGAAAAGTTTGGAATGGACACACAAGGCAATGGAAGTGGTGGGGGAAGTAATGCTCTCAATAGCTTTATGAGTCTTATGTCTGGAGAAAAGGGCAAGTTTTTTGCAAAGCATCCACTTGTTACAGAAGCCCTGGAAGAATGTGCCCAGAGTTGTGATATCACCGGACTTAATTATTTGAGTGGAAGATATGAACTTGAGCATGAGCTGCATCCGGGAAAAACGGTACTTGGGACAGAAACATATCCAGCGGATATTGAAAATCTTTGGGAGAAAGTTACAAAATATCCACATGTTATTGGCGATTTTACCTGGACAGGTTATGACTATATCGGCGAAGCAGGAGTAGGGATTTTCCATTATGATGGAAAAGAGAATTTTACAAGCATTTATCCAGAAAGACTGGGTTATATTGGAGATATAGACTTAATTGGAAATCGCAGACCAATTAGTTATTTCCGGGAGATTGTATATGGATTAACAAATCAGCCATACATTGCGGTAGAACGTATGGAGCATAGGGGACAGACAGCAAGCAAAACCGCATGGATGTTTAAAGATAATATCAGTAGCTGGACTTGGAAAGGGCATGAAGGAGAAAAGGCCAGTGTTGATGTATATTCATCAGGAGATGAAGTAGAATTGTTTTTAAATGGTAAATCTCTTGGTAGGAAGCCAGCTGGAAAAAAATCCCATTACACAGCAACATATGAAGTTGCATATGAGTCAGGGACTTTAAAGGCAATAGCATATGAGTCAGGGAAAGAGATTGGAAAGTATGAACTTGTCACTGCTGATTCGGTAAAAAGGCTAAAGGCTTGTCGTGTTACCGAGAATGAACGGGATGTAGCATACGTAAAAGTGTGGTTAGAAGATGAACATGGTGTTTGTAACCCACAAGAAACACAGAGGAGAATAATTCATGCTAAGGTTACGGGAAATGGTGTGCTAGAGGGATTTGGTACAGCCAATCCTTCAAGCGAAGAAGATTATTTCTCAGATACAGTAACAACTTTTGAAGGAAGTGCATTAGCTGTGGTTAGATGGAAGGATTCAAATTCGAAAGAATCTGCAGTCCTTCGACTGTGGACGGACGATGACGTCGAGGTATGCATAGATATTGGGAGGTAAACGGTGATGAAAAAGAGTAGCAGAAGATGCAGTATAGCTATTTTAATGATGATTTGTTTATGCATAGTGTTGTCAATACCATCAATTCCCGTACAAGCGGCTGATAATTTGTCAGAAAATGAAATGATTTATGGTGCAGATATAGGTTTTTTATCACAGCTTGAATCACAAGGCGTTGAATGGGTGGATGACAATGGAAATACAAGAGATGCTCTTGAGTTGTTAAAAGAAAAGGGTGTAAATGCTGTAAGACTTAGAGTTTTTGTAAAACCACCTGAGAATTTCTATTGGACTAAACCTGATGGTACAAATTGTATGCTTGGTTACGCGGATACTCAGGGACTTTTATATACAGCAAAAAGAGCAAAAGAGCTAGGTTTGAAGATAATGGTTGTATTTCACTATAGTGATCATTTTGCAGATCCATTGATTCAAGATGTTCCATCAGAATGGAAAAATGCATCGACTAGTGAGCTGGAAAAGTATGTATATGATTATACAAGATATATAATGACTGAGCTAGCAGATGAGGATATTTATCCAGAGTGGGTACAGGTTGGAAATGAAGTTAGTTATGGTATGTTGTATCCGACTGGAAGTAATCAGTCAAATGATTTTACTCAATTAACGAAATATCTGAATAGCGGATATGATGCGGTGAAATCGATAAGTCCTAATTCAAAGGTAGTTACACATCTTACGCATGGAAGTGGGATAAGCCATTTCGCATGGTTTTTTGAAAACTTTATCACGAAATGTGGTGGAAAAACAGATGTGATAGGTATGTCATACTATCCGTATTGGACTTCGAGTTATGATGGAGATTGTATAGAAAATGTTGCGTATAATTTGAATAAAATGGCATCACAGTATGGTAAAGATGTGATGATTTGTGAAACCGGTGAGCTCGAAAGTAATTCACAAGGAACATATGAACTGTTAAGAAAAGAAATTAACGCTGTTAAATCGGTTCCTAACAATAAAGGAATAGGAGTATTCTATTGGGAACCAGAATTAAATTCGTCTGTTGTACCAGATGGTTATACATTGGGAGCTACAGAATTAGTTGGAAATAATAAGTTGCATTTCACAAATGCTTTAAATGCATTTAAATTAGCTCCGGATTATTTGAATACTGATTGTTCATATGAAATGATGAATATCAATAGCCAAAAATCGGTTAATATTGCAACTGGATCACAAGACAATAATGCGCAGGTAGAACAATATACTTATGACCAGTGGGACAGCCAAAAGTGGATATTTGAAAAGGTAGACAGTAGCTATTATAAAATTGTAAATAAGAACAGTGGTAAAGTTTTAGATGTTTGCGGTCTTTCTCAAAATGAAAATGCACAAGTAGTTCAGTATGAATATAACGGTGGTTGGAATCAGCAATGGAAGATTACTACTACGTCTGATGGGAAATATAAGATTCAAAACAGATGGAGTGGATTATATTTGGGTGTGCTGAATAATAGTACTAATGATGGAGCATCGATTGTTCAGGTAGCGGATGAATCGTCAAGTTCTGAATGGTTTATTCTTTTGACAGATTGATTTGATTGGTAAATATTGATTAAGATATGAAAGAGCTGTCGGTTAATACCACATTTCGGCATCTTCAGTAGTAATTGAAAGGATCCCTGTAAGGACAAGGTTTGTTAACCTTCTACCTTGCGAGGATCTTTTTTCTATGAAAAGATGAAGATTACAATCATAGGGTGTATGGAGTCAAATCCATATGCTCTTTTTCAATGTACTCGCTATTGAGCGTTTACGAAAAATGAAAAAACTTACAAAAGTACTTGGGATTAGTGAAAAAAAGATTATTATCCTTATGAGTTGTCTGGTGGATAAAAGCAACGCGTCGCAATTTGTAGAGCGTTAATAAATGAGCCTAAAGTAATATTAGCTGATGAACCAACGGGAAATCTAGATACTTTTAATACAGAATTGATTTTAGAAATTTTACTTAGAATAAAAATAGAGTTAAAAAAAACAATCATTTTAGTAACTCATGATAAAGGAATTTGTAAATTTGCTGATAGAATTATTGAAATGAAAAATGGAGACTATGAAGAAAAGTCTGTAAATAAAAATCTTCTATGATAATGATTGAGCTGGAAGCACTAAATTGGAGCTTCCAGCTCTTGTTATATATATACGACATGATTTCAGGCATGTCAAGAGCGGACGTCAAAAACGTCTTTCTCATCATGCATACAGATTCCGTTATTCTGGGAGTCTTCCCTCGTACATAATGCTGAGTTCACCGTAGACCCGTCCCCAGTTTCGAATGCTCATAGTCCATTTTTTTGTAGCTTCAAAAGTTGCTAGATACAGGGCTTTCAGGAGTGCTGTATCACTTGGAAATACGCTTCTCTGACGGTTGAGCTTACGGTAGGTAGAATTCAGACTTTCAATTGCATTGGTCGTGTAAATAACCTTTCTGACATCCGGTGAGAACTTGAAAATCGGCGTTATTGCATCCCAGTTATCATACCAGCGTTTCATAGAATTCGGGTATTTTGCGGTCCATTTTTCAGTAACACGATCCAGAGCCAGTCTAGCTTTCTCTTCATCGGAAGCATGGTAAATCGTTTTTAGGTCGGAAGCAAACGCTTTTCTGTCCTTATCTGGAACATATTTTAGCGTGTTTCTTACCTGATGTACAATACATCTCTGATACTCCGTTTTGGGGAATGCAGCGGCAATTGCCTCTTTAATACCGCTAAGACCATCAGCACAGATAATCAGGATATCCTTTACACCACGATTCTTCAGCTCATTCAGGACAGACAGCCAGTATTTTGAACTTTCATTATCACCGACAGTGATTGAAAGAACCTCTTTTTTTCCTTCTGTGTTGATGCCAAGAATGACGTAGGCAGCCAGTTTTCTGATTACTCCATTATCTCGTACGGAATAATGGATGGCATCTATATAGAGGATTGGATATACCTCATCCAGCGGTCGATTTTGCCAGTCTTCGATCTGAGGCAGGATTTTATCTGTAACGTCTGAAATAAAGCCTTCTGATGTTTCAAAACCGTAGATATCTTCGATGGTTTCGGATATTTGCCGGGTCGTCATTCCTTTTGCATACATGGAAATAATCTTCTGATCAATATCAGAAATATCCTTCTGACGTTTCTTTACAATCTGTGGCTCAAATGTTGATTTACGGTCCTGTGGAACATCGATATCCATGCTGCCATAGCTGCTGTTTACACGCTTTGATTTATATCCATTGCGGTAATCATCGCTATCAGATCGTTCAGATTTTTGGTAACCAAGATGATCATCCATTTCTGCTTCCATCATCTCTTTGATGGTGCCTCCAAGCAGATCCTTAAGTGCATCCTGGATATCTTCAGCGGTTTCAATATCATACTCCTGAAGAAGCTGCTGAATGATGTTTCGCTTTCCTTCTGTCATTACTACTTTGTGTACAGGTTTCTTTTCTCTTTTTGCCATAATAAAAGGCCTCCTATGATTTATATTTTACCATAGAAGACCTTGTTGTTATTAGCTATTTACAGAAAAAGTTTCACACACTCGAAAAATGGAAAACTTCAAGAGCAAAACATAAAATAGTTTTTACAGAGAACAAGTTTATGGAATTTTTTGTGACTTTTTCTATTTTTCTAATTCAAGAGCCACTCTCATTACCTCATGAATTTATCAGTAACGAGAGCGACCACACATTTTAGCTGCTTTGTCAACTACACATTAAAATATTTTTGTATAATGGTATTTGGGGGAATTTTCTTACACCAATATAGTAATCTAAAATTTATTTGTTGAAAAATTTTGCAAATAAATGCTAATTAAATGATATATCATTATTTATCTTTTAGAATGCTATAAGCTTCTAAAATGCCTTTTTTCACGCCGGTTTTGATAACTAAAATTAATATTGGAATTATTATAAAAATAAACAATAAAATAATAAGTAATATCATTTGTATATCCATAAGATACCTCCAGTAATATATAATAATCTCTCGAAATCTCTAAGCCAGCAAATACAAGGCTTTCAGGTTTCTTTTTTGTTAAAATTCCCCACTTTTTTTGCTAAAAGCACTTGACAACTTCATCGAAAAATGTGGCGCCTATTAATCAATAAGAACCGTCGCTTACGGCGGCAGATATTTTTCGATTGGAGGTAATTTTTTATATTACCTGTTAACTGTGGTAGCCATGCTGACTATCAACATTTTGTTGTTACTAATCTTCGTAAATATCATCCTGATCCTGATGCTTTTGCCCGCTCTATATGGGATATTATCGAGCGTTTCTAGAATCTCGAGTTATCTTTTACCGATACTTTTATGGCTAATAAATATTCTAAATTCGGATTAGCATCAAGAACGCCTTCCTGTATGCAATGTTCTTTTCTGCTTTCTGTTGACTTTAAAGTTACCTCGATAACAGAATAGGCTGCATAACTTAAAACCAGGGTTAAAATGCCTAAAACAAAAGGCACAAAAGCTGATACTGTGAAAAAAGTTACGGTTGACGATCTTCTTCCTGTTTTAGAAAATACTGACTTTAAACTAGACGAACAGCCTTATCCTTCTCTATTTGCAATCTATCAGAAAGTGTTCCGTGATATTTCTGTATTCACAGGACTTATCCATTCGGATGCTTTGGCTTTAGCCGGTAATGGAATGCCTGTTGTAACTTCCCACAGGGAAAGGAAAAAGCGTATCTGTACATGCTTGTTGATTCACAAAGTTACTTATCGGTATTTCCTCATTTTTGCTGTGCTTCAAAACATGATTCACATGGATTCCTGCACGCTTTTTTCAAGATGAAATCTTTTCTTCCTGATTATACTGTTTCAAAAGTACTTTTGGATTCTGCACATGATGCCATGTCTTATTATCAATACTTCAAACGCGAGAATATAACACCATTTATCGACCTTAATGGAAAAGGTAGAAGACCTCCCATTTATAAAAACGACTTTACTATTGATAAAGATGGTGTTCCTATTTGTCTTTCTGGATATCGTATGCGTCGAGATGG
>ERZ894226.823-NODE-823-length-15409-cov-6.867592_pt1 | contig 15409 bp, 16 predicted proteins | sample MGYA00380294_ERZ894226 | MGnify/ENA primary metagenome ERZ894226 (study PRJEB32331, sample SAMN06328434) | human gut metagenome | biome: human gut microbiome; feature: stool | host: Homo sapiens | collected 2014-10-29 ... | reverse complement strand
ATTTATAACTATACATCTTCTTACGATCTGCATTATCTAAACGAGGGTGTATTCTAAAAGCGCTCTATTTACATACGGCAACTATTTTTACTGATTTCCAGAGTACATGATGCAAAACGGAGGAAAATTATGGAACATTTTTATATTTATTCTTTTACATTAGCAGTAATCCCACTGCTTTTGGGATTGCTATTTATTTGGTTTGGGAAAAAATTATGGGACAATGCAACGAAAAAAAATGAGGAATATCAGCAACGTTACACCGGACGTACTACTTTGCGTGTAATCAAAGTCGAAAAAAATGAATGGGAAGAAACCAATTCCAACGAACAAGGTCCAGAAAGCAGGATTTCTGTTACCTCTTATACTCCGGTCTACGAATATACGGTAAATGGGCAGCAATATGAATATCATACCCTCCTGGGAAGTTCTACAGATCAATATCCTATTGGAAAAGAATGTCCTGGATATTATAATCCAAAAAATCCAGCAGATGTGACAGAAACCTTGAAAGAGATAACAGGTGGAGGAAGCCATTTTCTTAGTTTGTTGTTTTTTGGAATTGGCGTACTGGCTATTCTGTTTGCTCTGATAAGAGTATGGGCAGTTATAACACTTATATAATCCATCTTTCTTTGCTATAAGACCACAACAATGAAGTTTTTACTCTCATCTAAATATTTCATAAAAGGAGGAAATGAAAATGTTAAACAAAAAAAGAGAACAGAAATTAAAGAACCAATTATCCTTTGCCTTTCGGATTCGGCGAATCTTTCTACTTATCCCACTTTTACTTCTGTGCCTGAGTTTCGTTATTCCAACACAGGTTCACGCCCAGACAGATGACTCTTACTTTTTAAATATGTGGTTAAATACGAAAAGCCTTGCTGATTTAAAAAATGTTTATCCAGGACACACAAACATTATTGTCGCTACAATTAGTGATCCTGACCTTTCAAAAATCCCTGCATCAAAAGTATCTGCCACATCTTCTAATCCTTCCGTACTAAAAGTTATTGACAAATATAATATTGATTTTGCCAACTATCATCCAAATATGGATATCGGTATTGAAATAGAGGCGATGAAAGCAGGAAAGGCAACACTAACCATCCAGTATAAAACTATTGTCAAAAAACTTGATATTACTGTAAAAAAATCAACTGCTTTTATAAAGAAAAAGAAGGGGACAATGCTCATGGGTTATCACTACTTCATGAGAGATTTTGTAACCGTTCATGGAAAAGAACCAAGTATTAAAAAAATTAAGTCCAGCAATAAAAAAATCATAAAAGTATCTGGTCAGAAATTAATTCCAAAAAAGCCAGGAAAAGCAACTATAAGTGCTGTTATCAACGGCAAAAAACAAAGCATCCGAATAACTGTAAAAAGCCCAGCCCCTACCTATGACCAGCTAAAATCTAAAAAAGCCGGGTTAATTTATGACAGCTACAGCGGTAAATGCTATGTAAAAATAAAATTTACAAACAAAAGCCAACGCACTATTACAAAAGTACAGCTTAAAACAACGCTGTTTTTTGATGATGCATGGGACGATATGAAACCAGTAAAGAAGAAAAACGTCAAAGTAAATATCAAACCAGGTAAATCTCAGACTGTTAAAATTTATTTTGGAAAATATCCTGTGTTAGCACCAAATCGATGGAAATATGAGATACTTCAATTTTGGTATAGATAAGAATTAAGATTGCCATAGGTAAAGATACAACTTCCCCTCTGGAAATAAAATTAAAATAAAAAAATCTTGATAGCCTGTATCCAGACTATCAAGATTTTTTCGGTACGGCTTATGCCTTTTACGTTCTTATGATATTGTACTTTATATCATTCTCCCGGATTACATGAAATTACCTTACCGGCATTCCATAAATCTACAGTCTTTTTCGCTGCTTCGAGACGCTCTTCTTCAGAATGGAAGTCAATCGTTACGGACTGGCATCCACATTCTAAACACATTACATAATAACCACAGCCGCCTTCTTCTTCTAATAACGCACCACCGTCACATAATGGACAGTCATGAATCTCTAACTTTTCTTCAATGTTCATAATTTGCCTCTTTCCATTTTATCTTTTTGTTTTCCAAGCACATTATAACATTATTTCTTATAGATAAAAAGAGAAAATGTTCTTCTTTATGCAAATTATTTAATTCTTCAACACATTTGCAGTCATGGCAACGATTGGAATATTGGCCTTCTTGTTGTTCTTTAGAGTACGAATTTCTCTGGTTGTCATATAACCATCCATTTTAGGCATCTGAATATCCATGAAAATCAGATCATACCTGTCAGCATCCACTTCATTCATCCGTTCAACAGCATCTGTCGCATCAAACCCATTTATTACTATTCAGTGACCTGCGTTTCGATACCCCCCTTCACCAAATTTTATGTTTCTTATTGTCTTTTTTAAAACCTTCATCTCCACTGGTTTTGAAATATGTGCATCCATACCGGCAGCCAAAGAATGTTGTATATCCTCTGAGAATGCATTGGCGGTCATGGCAACGATTGGAATCGTCTTTGCCAGTTTATGTGTACTTCTGCGGATTGCTTTCGTTGCCTCATAGCCGTTCATGACAGGCATCTGCACATCCATTAAGATCATGTCATAATCCCCTGGAGCAGACTGTTCAAATGTATTAAGAAGTCTTTCTCCATTTTCACAGATAGTACACTCTGCCCCCTCAATCTTTAATAGTTCTATCAAAATTTCTGCATTCAGCTCATTATCTTCTGCACACAGGAATCGCATTCCTTTTAGGATATTTTCATCCAACTCCTCTTTTTCTGCCTGTGGCTCCAGAGAAACTGATCGGTTTTCTACAACTTTCAGATTCATAATAACTTCAAAACAACTTCCCTGCCCCAGTTCACTTTCTACTTCAATTGTTCCGCCCATCGACTCAACCAGATTTTTGGTGATAGCCATTCCAAGACCGGTTCCCTGTATCTTGTTTGTAAGAGAACCTTCTGCACGGGTAAACGCATCAAAAATCGTATCTTTGAAATCTGCCGACATTCCCATACCATTATCACAGACTAAGAAGCGATACTTTGCATAGGTGGAGGAATTTGACTCACATTCTTCTACTAAAAACTGAATTGTTCCACCCTTCTGTGTGTACTTCACTGCATTAGAAAGCAAGTTACTGAAAATCTGCATCAGATGCACCCGATCCCCATTCACCCACTCGTGCAGGATGTTTTCTTTTGTAAACTGAAGGGTCTGATTTTTTTCTTCTGCCTGTATCTTAAACATATGATCAATTTCCTGTATAAAATCCAGAATAGAAAAATCCGTGTATTTAAAAACAGTTTTCCCGGCTTCAATTTTGCTCATATCCAAAACATCATTAATAATTCCTAACAAAAGCTGTGATGATGTATCTATTTTATCTGCATACTCTGTTACTTTCGCCTTATCACCTGCATCATGTCTGATCAGTGACGTAATACCAATGATTGCATTCATAGGTGTACGAATATCATGTGACATATTCGACAGAAAATCTGTTTTCGCCTTATTTGCATTTTCAGCTGTCTGCAGAGCTTCTGTTGCAATATTCTTTGCCTTTTTCAGTTTTTTATTTGCCGCTTCCATTTCCTTCATTGTCTGTAATTGAAGCTCACTATTTCTTTTTTCACATTCTGCTTTTTGGTCTGCAATATTAAGTTTTGAAATACTGTAAAACAATCCGGCAAAGAGCAAAATGATAAAACTTCCCATCAGTATTGTTGTAAAAAGCACTGTTTTCTGGTAATTTCTCATCACATTATCAACAACACTTTTTTTCACAATACAGATCAACATGGAGTTATTACTTTCTATAGGACAGTACCCCAGATAGAAAGGCTTATCTTTTCCAAGAAGCTCTAGTCCCTGTTCTTTTTTATCCATCTTTTTTTGGAGCAAAGCAGCCTCTTTTTCTGTTATAGCCTTATCTGCCTTTAAATGCTTCAACAATGAATAATTTCGAAAAAATTTATCTTCACTTTGGTTCGTATAGGTAATATTTTCTTCCTCATCTAACAGAAAGAGATACGCATTCTCATTATAGCTCTTCAGTTTTAACATGGAATCTAATTTTGAATGATCATACACGGTTCCAACTGCTGTATAAACTTCCCCATTCATATGATATTCCTGACATGGAATTGCAACCAGATAACCTCCACTTTGTGTTTCTTCATAATTCCAGGCAACCAGCTTTGCAATATTATGGCCATTCCTTAAAGCCAGCAAAAGCTTACCTGGTATGTCAATCCGCATCTTCGTTCCATCTGCTGTCATTGCTTTTCCATTTTCCTGAAGAAATACTAGCCTGCTTCCAGCTTCTTTTTCCCATGCCTCAAAAAAGTTTTGATTTGCATCTGTTTCAGGCGATACTTCTTTCTCCTTAAGAATATAATCTTCAACTAGATGTAACTGGCTATAATATCCATTTACCTGAAGCTCATAGGTTTGCTGTATCTGTTCAACAACAGCTCCCATGCTGCTTTTTCCATTTTCATCAATATACCTGTTCATCCTGTTCAAAAGAAGCTTCATAAATAATATGCTTGAAAAAATGAGCAGGATTATAAGCATTGGTATTATAATTCTCTTTCTTTTTATTACCTTTTGTCTTATCTGCACTTTTATTTTTCAACCTCTATATAGTCTTCCGGTGCTGACGGCTGCTGCCCTTTTGACATAGCTGCAGCCCATGCACTTGATAACGTTGTATCCTTAAGTTGGGTAATCTCACATTCTGGATATAATTTTTTCAAAATGGACATAGTAATATCCGTAAGCAGAATGGAATACTTCTTCTCTTTATCTATTTTTTTCTCATTAACTGCTATGCTTTTTAATGAGAATCCATTTTCTTTATCTTTAACAATAATTTTCATACCAGATGCTATCGGTAATTCATATTTATTAGTTACATAAAAATCCGAATCAAAATCCGCAAGATAATTTCCCACAAGTTCATATACCTGTTTACCATTTATCTTTGCAAGGTATAATGGCGTATCCGAATTCTTTGCTGTCATTAGAGCAACACGATTACTGCTACATTCGCCTTCATAAATAGAAGAAGTGAAATAATAGTATGGTGCCAGAGCTAACTGTATATTATTCTCATTTCTAACCGTAGTTAGTATAGATGATGCCGCATCACGACCATTTTTATCATTCAGTGAAATAGAATACTCATGCTCAAAATTCACAGTCGTTTTTTCTCCTGTAGCTTTACTATTCATTACACTACACAAAGTATCATAAGCCTTTTCTTCATCCATTTCTCCTGACAGCAATCCATGAACAACTTTCAGGCTGGCTGCAAAAGACTTTTGAGCGGAATATCTGATATAAACAGAATTATCTTGAATTTCCTTTTCCAGTCCAGACACATCTTTCATCATTGTCGGAACATCAGTATTCAATGAGATCACACCACTTCCATCCGCAATACGCTTTTGCCCTTCTTCTGAAATCATACAGTCCAGTACATCTAGTGCTATATCTAATTTCTCAGGATTTTTTTCTAAATCTTTGTTAAATGCAATGTTTAAGGACGGAGTCATATTTATAAAAGCCTCATCTGAAGTCTGTGAGAAAAAAGGAATACGGATCAATTCTGCATCCATCTGTTTCTGGAATTCCTGTATAAGTGCCGGATATCCATGAAACATTGCTGCTTTTCCCTCAAGAAATGTTTCTGTTGCAGTAGTAATATCAACGCTGATGTCATCTTTCGTAAAATGTGAGTCTTTTAAAAACGTACTGGTTTGTGAAAGGATACGTTTCCACAATGCAGCATCAAACTTTATATTATCTGCCGAACTTTCTGCTGAGCTTCTCCATTTGATTCCATCAAGACTTGTGAACTCACCAATTGCTCCTGCCTGAATCACTTCTTGAGTAGACCAGTCTTCTGCAAGATCAAGTATATAAGGTTTTATACCATTATCATAAAATTGCTGGCAAGCCTGTGCATATTCCTTATAATTTTTCGGAATCTTGATTCCATACTGATCAAACAATGTCTTGTTGGCAATGAGCGTCTGCGGGATTCCGCAGATAGGTAGCCACTGAATCTCATCTTCTGAATTTTTATAATACTGCAATGCATAGGAATAATACTTAGAGACAACATCATATGAACAAAAATCCATAAGATACGGCTGTAGATCCTGTGCATCTGCCCCCGAAAATCGACGTACCGTTATGATATCCGGCAGTTCCCCATGTTCTTCAAAATAGCTGTATAAATCGGTATCATTGTTACCGGTAATAAACTCGATATCCTGATCTGGAAACTGCTTCTGGATATATGGAGCAATATTTTTCATTAAACGATTTTCCCATAGATACACGGTAAGATGATTATCTTTTTGGGATACTTCTTTTTTAGACTGTCCACAGCCGGATAAAACAGTAGTTGTTAAAAATACACCTAACAGTACTGCTATCAGACATTGTTTTGCCTTTTCCATACTCGTATTTTCCTCATTCTTTCCTGATAAAATCATTAATTCAATAATTCCATCTCAGATTTTCATCTGATTTGCCGATTATCCTATTACAGCTTTTCAAATTATGCAAAAATATTGATGCTATTATATCTCTCTCTACTTTTCCAGGATTTTTCCCACACACTTAGGAATCAATTACAGCCAGTTTTTCAGGACATCATTCAGCTTATTCATATCCAGAGGTTTTGCGATATGTCCATTCATACCTGTATTTTTAGCAAGCTGTACGTCTTCTGCAAAAGCATTGGCAGTCATGGCAACAATAGGCAGTTTTCCCTTTTCACCCGGAAGACTCCTGATTGCCGCTGTTGCCTCATAACCATTCATAACAGGCATTTGGATATCCATAAAAATAAGATCATACGAACCTTTCGGAGAAGCTTCCACTTTCTCAACTGCAATTTTCCCATTTTCTGCCGTTTCCACTTTTGTACCTGTCATCTGCAAAATTTCACCAGCAATTTCTCTGTTCAACTCATTATCCTCAACTAGCAGAATCCTTTTTCCCGTGTAGTCTGATTCTGACAATTTCTCCAAATAATTTCTTGCTGTTTTTTCTTTTCTTCCTGAAGTAAACTGCCGCAGTGTAGCCGTCAGCCGGGAACGGAACAGCGGTTTTGCAATAAAAGCATCTATGCCCGCCGCCTTTGCTTTTTCTGAGGAATAAGCAGAAGATAATACCTGTCCGGAACCGATACTTTTTGCTTCTGGTTTATATACTTTTATATCTGCAATCGTGCAAGGTTCATATCCCCAGGCATGGTCAATCAATAACTCAGCATTAATGCCAAATAGTTTATAAAGTAATTCCTCATTATGATATTCCTTTTCTTTTCCAACAGAGCATCTGGCAACGTCTCCCATCGTGTAAATTTGATATACAGCAAGCTTTTTGGCATAACCTTTCCCTACCCTCCAGAAATCTGTAATCGGCTGATGTTCCCATAATTTCTTTCGATATGTTAACTCATCCAGATAAGCAATCCTCACCCCATACTCGTCTGCCGGCACATGCTTTGCCATAATATCCATTGCAATCTTTGCAAGATATAGATTCGTACCAATCCCTGCAGTAGCTGTGATCCCTGTTTCTTTTAATACATCCTGTATCACTTTGGAAATTAATTCTTTTGCCCCCATCTGATAATTTGTTAAGTATCCTGTTAAATCAATAAAAACCTCATCAATCGAATATACATGAATATCTTCTGGAGCAAAATACCGAAGGTAGATCTGATATATTTGTGTACTATATTTCATATACAATGACATCCTCGGAGGTGCTGTAATATATGCCAGGGCAACCGAAGGATCACTTAATTTATCTGAATGAAAAGATTGTCCTATGAATTTATGCCCCGGAGCAGTTTCCTGTCTTTCTTTATTAATCCTCTTCACTTTCTGTATTACTTCAAATAAGCGAGGACGTCCTGGAATACCATATTTTTTTAAAGAAGGAGAAACGGCAAGACATATGGTCTTTTCAGTACGGCTCTTATCGGCAACAACAAGATTCGTTGTGAGAGAATCTAAGCCTCTTTCCACACATTCCACTGATGCATAAAATGATTTTAAGTCAATCGCAGCATATATCTTATCCAAATCTATCCCCCTCCTTAAAATAACAATATTATTGATTTAGTATACCATACATATGTTCTTTTATCCACAAATATCCCATACTTCTTAACATATTTTTCTCATAAAAGTGCTAAATTTTCATGATATAAAACGAATTACTATTTGCAATTAATATTTTCATTACATACATATCATATTCTAAGTTACAAAACATTGATAACTTTATTGATAATAAATATAGGGCATGAAAAAAAGCCGGAAGCCACCTTTTATCTGTGACTTCCGGCAATAAATCTATCCTTTCTTCTTCCTGGCAATCAAAACTCTCCGATACTGTCGCATTTTTTCTGCACCTACCAGTGTAAAGTATCGTTTTACCAATCATCTCTAGCTACTCTTTTCGTTTGATAAAACTAGTATACTGATTAGCCCTCAATACATCAAGCAACGCAAATTAACATTCATGCAACGCCCAATATTACAAGGATTCATTAAGTCCTCTACAAACTGGAATTGACATAACTCACTTAGATTGCTTATGCCAAACATATAAGTAGATAGCAAGGAACACTCTCGCAAAGCAGCTAATGATTATGCCTGCAATCAAAGCAGGATAATAACTTGTAATCAATCCTGTATCTGCTGTTACGATGAAGATAATACCAATAACGAATGCTATAACATAGATAATGGGCATAAATTTTTTCATAAAATCACCTCCTCGTCAACTCCAGATTTGTTACTCACATGACATTTCATTGAAATGATAACGGACAACATAGACTTGTTATGGATATCTTATCTTAACAAACAGTTTCAATTTTCCGTAAAACCTCTTATCTACTTTTACTTTTTTGTATGTCGTCTTTTCGGTGTTTCTTTGCTAGAGTTTCTTGTGGTTATCGCTTTTTCTTACATATTCTATAAACTGAGCTTCTGGCATTGGTCGTGCATAATAAAATCCCTGTATCTCATCGCACTTGATTTTTCGTAATACATCCAGTTGTTCTGTTGTTTCAACACCTTCAGCAAGTACCCTCATATTTAGGGCTTTTGATAATTTTATTATATGATCCACAAGAATTTTCACTCTCGTCTCACATACGTGATCGATCAGACACTTATCTATCTTGAGAACACTAAATGGCAGTCTGCTTATGCTTTCCATTGAAGAATACCCGGATCCAAAACAGTGTAGCAAGCATATCGTATGTAGAATCCTGATCCGAAGTAATACAAAAATACGCGCACTTTTGCTTTCCCGGCAGTGACAGGTCTATATCTGTATGGCTCGTAATCTGCTGCACCATCTTATTCTGCAAAATCTGCAGACGGGTTCCAAGTCCAAGCACAGCATTTCCTTTTACTTTTTCTGCCTTCGAAAATAACTGATAGGGACCTTTTGCCGGATGATCCGTTGGAAGCCTTTCAAAAATGGAATCCAGCATTTCCACACTTTTATTCAGCAATAATTTATAAGCTTCCGGAAAAGTTTTCTGCTCTTGTGGATACTCTTCAAAAACATATAAGCACAGAGCTTTTAAGAGATCCATTTCCACATTGTCATAAAAATGATCAAACTTATCCGTTGTGTTACGAATCACGACATCACAAAACACATCAATCAGCTCCCCTTCTTCAATCTCTGCGAGACAGTTCCATGCATCTGAATGGGTAAGCTGAATCAGATTCAGCTGCTTTACAACATATCCCTCATCCTTGAGATACGCACAAAGATCCTCATAAAGTTCTGATTTTGGATCCGTAATATACATACTCTCACCCCTGCGCACACACTGTAATGCCATCACTCTTGCGAAAGCCCTGGATTTCATGGAACCTTGCGAACCGCATACCGCGATATTTCGGTTCAGTCTTGAATCCACCGGAAGACTTAATATATTTCCATTAGACAACTCCCTTCCGAAAATAATCCCCTTTATATGCTCCATTCCACGGTCTGCCTGCAGTATCTCTTTTTGTTCCTGTGTTCCCATAAATCCTGCCGTTCCATAAGTTCCCTGATCCGAAATCTCAAAATTCCGTTCATCATGCAATGGATTGTCTTTTCCCCGCCAGATTACCAGTACCGTTAAAGCCAAAAGCAGTACCACGGCTGCCATTGACCATTTTCTTCCTGACGAAGTACCACACCCTGCATACAGACATTGCAGAGGACTTAAGCATACTTCTGATCTGGAAAACAAGATTTCAAAAAAGCCTCCCACATATGCTGCTAACAAAACCATTCCGCATCCGGTCACGATTTTTTTCCAGTTTTCTGTTCTCAATCCGTTTCCTCCATTTCTCTTCTGGTTTCTTCTGCCAGATGGAAATGATAGCGGTTCCCGTAGTAGCTGTTTATTGTATTGACAGAATTGTATAATGCAGTCAGGAGCACCGCCCGGATATTTCTGGCCTTTGTGCTGGTATCATCCATACTCTGAAGCACGAATTCGACATGATCCTTCGTAAGCTTCGCAAACTGTGCTTTCACAATCTCTATATCTTTTTCCTCACGGTTAATCCGAAGTTTAGGTGCTGTAGAAACCATTACATCCAGAATAAGTCCCAGGATTTCTTCAACTCTTCTGTCATATGGATGATCGTTTTTTAACGCATCATAAGAAATCTGTATCCGAATCGCACGCTCCACAGCCTGATAGGAACAGAGTGGATACTCTATGTCTGTATTCTCTTCCGTAATCTCTGTATTTGTATCCCCTTCAAAAGAGAGATATGCCTCGTTTGACTGTGATATCCTGTCACATCCTGATGTGGCACCTCTCTCTTTGTGTGGTGACAGCTCTCCCTTTAAGAAGTGATACCCTGCATCTGACAGATTTTCCGGATAAGTCAGTTGTATCAGGACATCTACATTCATCTCCAGAAACAGCACGTTTGAGTTCCGCATTCCTCCTTTCCTGACAGTTCGAAAAACTCTTCTCACAACTCCTATTTTCTCCAGTTCAACTACCGCGTTCACAGCTTCTCTTTTTGAGATTCCAAACTGGTCTGCAAGCTGCTGGTAATTTCTCTGTAAAATATCTGCTTTGAATTTCTTTCTGAATCCACATAATTGTCCCGTTAATTCATCTCGGATTTCCACCGGCCGATACCAATACACAACATCTGACAAAATAATGATTGCTGTCAGATTGGGTTTCCCATTATCTCTGGTAATTGTACGATACCACGCTGCCGGGATTACATTTCCGGTAAACTGCAGCCGACACATCCGGTCCACAATCGGACTGCCTGTTGAATGAAAAGGATTCGCCATCTTGCAGCCACCTCCATCGACCAAGATCATTCTCCTAGGTCATTTATAAGGTATTTCATTACATTTTCTGCATTGAGCTCATAAATGATCACCTTCTCTCCCAAATATTCTCTTATTGTTTCCGCCTGATAATCCATGCACACAATACTTACTGACGGTCTCCATAAGAGTTCCTGTTTAATGCGGCATAATTGACGCATTTCCAAATCATAAACTAAATATATAGGGTTCCCATTTTCATCGCACACATTATAGGCAGCATATTCTTTTTCTCTCTTTATGGAAAATCTTGAAAACAAAGACTGCTTTAGCTTTTCTCTTTTCCGATTCTCTGTCAGCAGGACAATCTGCAATATTCCCTCTCGGCACATAGGAATATAATAATATTGATCATAAATATCATCTGGTCGAAACAGATCCTTTTTTATGCCTCCATCACTTTCCAAAAGCTTTAACAATACTTTTATGTTCTGTCCTACAATAAGCGCATCCGCTTTGTTGTTATATCCGCCCTTTAAGAGCATTCGCTCTGTCCAGGTACGCATGGAACATTCCATTTTTTTCGCCCATTTCATATTTCGATCCATGGTATTGTAAACAACTAACACAGTATCCCCGGATAAAAGCACCCCACATGATCTGGAACCCCTGATTGCTTCCGACATTCCTTTAAATTCCAGACTGCCATAATAAAACGCTTTTCCCCGATCTCTCACGAACCCTTTATCCATATCTGGTTTATGGTTCCGCAAGATCTCTATACCCGCCTTCCAGAAGAAGACCCATACCTCGCTCATTCGATACAGCCGCATTCTTTTTTCTGGTTCACTTTTCACATGCCCCGTCTGCCCGGAACCGGAAATAAAAAAAGAGAGTTCTTTTTCATATTCTGAAAGAAGATAATTTCTGCCTTTTTCTAATAAAACGTATCCTCTATATCCATCCTTGCATCTCAAAGAAATATATCTTTCTTTTTTTAATCTTGTAATCAGGGCAGCAGTATATGAAATCGAGCCAGTCACGTATTGTCCTAAATAAGTCGGCATTTCACCCGACATCGCTATAATAATCAATAATTTATCCTGTTGTCTTTTCAATTATTTTCCCCTCGTTGAAAAAGCAAAAATACCCTATCTGTTGAATACCTGGGTACATAACCTGGCAATTTTGTTCAGATTTTTGCTTATTTTATGCCTTATCAGATATTCTTTTCCCATGTAGAATCCCCATGCAATTTACTCATGATTTTTTTCGATACCTGTTTCTTTGCCAAAATCAGAAATCCACGCTGGAAATTTGCTGCTGTCCATCACATATAACAGTGTACGGTCTTCCTCGCCCATACGTGTCACATGACAGGTATTCGTGTATAATCCACTATCTGACCGCAGGAAAAAATTTGTAATAATATCCTGCACATGTTTTTCTTCATAATTGTCATGATCTCTCACTCTTGCAAGCGGAAGTGTTTCATCATAAACATGTACAAAACAAATCGTACAATTTGTATATGTCGGAATTTCCAGCTTCTCCTCCGCTCTCTGCATGCACCAATTTCGAAAAGCGGTATGCAATGGTTTATAAAGATAATCCGTATAACAATCTTTCCGGTGAGGGATCAGGACGGGAGCAGATACCCGAAGAATCTCATCCTTATACTCCAGTTCAATTCCGTGTATCAGTACCAGATCTTCTTTGTATTTCTCATATTCTTTGGGATTTACTACTATTTCAAATGTCAGGCGTCTTAATTTATCTGTCAAACGTTCTGAAGTTTTCGCAGTCTCCTGAATCATATCTCCCAAATAAGCATATTGGAACTCTGACTGCCGCCGGATACAGGACTGCAATACCCCTCTTGCTTCCACTATATACTGTTCCATCCTTCCCATTAGTTTTTGAGCATCTTCTAACTGTTCTTTTAATTTAAAAAATGAATCATTTTCATCCATCCGCATTTCTGTAATATTCGATTTCTCCACCTTCTTTCACTGTACAAAATCCAAGCACGTCCGGTATCCTGATTTCATGTATGTACCCGGGCTTTTCCACAATAACGATATGCCCGCAATCATCTGTCATCTTCCGGGTAAACAAATTGTTGGTAACCTGTACCTCATTCTCTGACACATACAAAATGTCATAGATTTCTCCTTCACCGCATAACACAATGCGAACAGGATATTCCTCTTTTGATGCAAGGAAGTGCTGGTCTACCTCTTTTTGATCCATAATATCCAGAAGAACCCAAAATGCCTGCAAAGTTCCTACATTTCTGGCTTTAAATGCCTCTTCATTTATTGCTGCCATTTCCAGATCCTGATGAATATAAATCTGTTTTTCTTTTTCCAGCGTCTTAAATGCACGTCCTACAAAATGATCTCTTTGGGTTTTTGCGAAATATGCATAAATCTGAGATTTTAAGAGCACATTATATGTCTGAATTAACTGTCTGGTTTCACGTTCCACGGGTTTTTGTTTGTTTTCCATCTGGTCTATCCTTTCCATGATAAACATATGCCACATAAATGACGTTTTTTATGTGGCATATAATGTGTTTTTTCATGTCTTTTTCAAAAGACATCTGTTACACGTCATCACAAAACATTTTTTATGACATATAATTAATTTCATTCCTCTTATACGTCCTTTGTAACGTTTTTAATGCCGTTTCTTATTCACACTATTTCCTGCCATAAGCATCTGTACCATATTTCCGGATTCTGTCTTTCAATTCCTGAAGATCTTTGCGGTCAGTGGTAATCAGATCTTTTTCCAGAGCACTTGCTTTAAATTCAACAATCAAATTATTATTATTTGTGGAAATCAGACCATTTCCTCTTTCAAAATGAATAATAGAATTGGTTTCGGCTTCTGAAAGATCCAACTCCTCCTGAATCCGTTCTGCTTCTGAAACTTCCATGTTCAGAACAATTTTTGTTTTTGAGTTGCTTAATATACCGCGTCCAAGTTTTCCATCTCTTACCGCAAAACAGTCTGCCAGATCCTGTGTGGCACAAATAGCCGATCCACCATATTTATTTTCCAGATCCACATTTGTCTGCTGATTAAAGCTGGATGCCGATCCACTCACCAGACGATTTAATATATTCGCCATACGTCTGCATTCTTCTTTACGCATAAGCACTTCATGCAGATCACCAAGAATCGGCATCTTTTTGTATTTTCCTGGATGTTCCGGATCCGTCAGACTCAGATTATCATGTGTGATTCCCTTTTCCTGATAGCAAGTAACCATTGCACCATCTAAAAGCTGTTTTTCTTCATGTGACATATCTGGAATCAGAAGGCTGAAAAAAATATGTAAGCTTTGAATTTTGCTTGCAAGTTCTGACCTTTCAGATGTATACCCATCCAATAAATCGCGAGTTTCCATATCTGTAGGCCGTATTTCCATTATATTAATGCAGTTCGACGATGAAGGAGAAATCTGTATAAATTCTCCACCAATGTTATTACAGGCTCTTGCAAATTCATGTCCTTTATCCGGAGCAATAATAAATACCTGTATGTTTTTTCGTCTCATACGTAGTGCCATAAGCTGCATCAAAAATGTTTTTCCCGAGCCAGATGTTCCAAATATGGCTATGTTTGCATTTTTGTATTTTAACGAATTAAAAATATCTATGATGACAAGCGAACTGTTTGCTTTATTTACTCCGATCATGATGCCATCTTTATCAGACATTTCATATGAAGCAAATGGATAACATGCCGCTACACCGGATGTAAGTACATTCCGTTTGGACTTCTCATAAATATTTTTGTCTATCTGTAAAAATGGCAGAGAAGATTCTGCTGACTAATTCCCGGTGCTCTTTGTCTTTAAAATATTTTTGTTCTTCTTCATACGCTTTTCTGTCACAAGCACATTGCCTGGAATGTTTCTTCATCCCCATAAAACCACCCTCAGGGAAAAAAGCTTCTTTCGCTTCCCCACAGACTTTGCAGTATTGCAAACCATCACTGCCTACAC
>ERZ894226.822-NODE-822-length-15436-cov-7.978155_pt1 | contig 15436 bp, 9 predicted proteins | sample MGYA00380294_ERZ894226 | MGnify/ENA primary metagenome ERZ894226 (study PRJEB32331, sample SAMN06328434) | human gut metagenome | biome: human gut microbiome; feature: stool | host: Homo sapiens | collected 2014-10-29 ... | reverse complement strand
AATCAAGATTCACAAGCAAATTCGTTATGATGACACGATTAGTGGGTTGGCGGATGATGAGAAATATTTCGCTTGGAATCACGGATCAGATGAGGATGGACAACACTACTTTTGGGGTGATGGTACTGAAGCGAATAAGGATACACTTACCAGTGATGGTAAGACTGTTTCTTCAAATAACCCATTTGACTGGACTAATTATACTAAGGCCAGTGGTAAGGACGAATACACTGTTGATTACACACCGACAGATGATTTCGCAGGACAAGACAAGATTACATGGAAAGATCTTTGGTCAGACCTACCAGGCGTGCACTTCATTGGTATTCAATTACCAGATAACGTGATGACGATCGACGATGATGGTGAGCCACAAATCATTGCTAAGGATGCCAAGGGTGGTATTGCATTCACGACATCCGACGGTAAAGATATTTACTGGCAAGATATTTTGAAGGCCCAATTGGGTGTGCAACACACGGATGAATCTAATCCATCACACGAAACGCCAAAGCACAACTTCAACTCAAAGACTGGTACTGACAAGTACGGTATGAAGCACGAAGTTAACCACAGTGCCTCAGACTTTGAAGTGGAGTTCCAACAACTTGGGGCTGCTAAGGATTTGACAGAAGCCCAAATCCGTCAAGCGTTGGTCGCTAACTACACGGACACGGATGAAACAGATCCTGTCTTTGGCGGTAAGTCCGAGGCCGTAACTGATGAGAATGGTGTCTTGTCATTCAACAACATCACAAACGGTAACTGGTTGTTCATGGAAGATTTGCAAGATTCAACACCAGGTTTGGCTGAGATGGTGACGCAACACGCCGCACCAATTTTCTTGGCAACGCCATACTTGCAACCAAATGCCGAGGTTGATTCAAAGGGTAATGGTACAAACAAGGGTGATAAGACATGGTTCGATAACTCTGATGCGAACGCCATGCACATCTATGCCAAGAACTATGCTGCTCACGGTGATTTGACAATTGAAAAGCTAGATGATGACACCGGTAAGACACTTACTGGCGTACAATTCGCGATGTTGGAATTGACGGAAGACCAATTGGCAGCCTTGCAAGAGCAAATCGATGCCGGTTTGCTATCAAAGTCAGTGACGGACATCAAGAATTATTTGGGTACGTTGGGAACGAAGGATGAGACCTTGTTCTACGGTACAACGGGTAAGAATGGAACGGTGAAGTTCAAAAACTTGACACCTGGTAAGACGTATTATGCATTAGAAATTTCAACGCCAACAGGTTACATGGTTAACCCAACGGTGCAGCAAATTTCTCTTAACAGTGTAAATGATACTACGGTTGATCCAACGGTTGGCGGTGACGACACGACTGTGCAAGCACAAGGTGGAACGTACACGGTTCGCAACGATGACAGCATTGCCTTGGATAAGGACATCAACGTGCAAAACCCTGTGACGGTTGATAACTTGGCTGTTGATGGTTACGATGCTGATGGGAACCCAAACTACATCGACAAGGCGACGAATAACCCATACTACGACGACGACACGCTTTGGGGTGTTTCACGTGGTAAGGCCTTCTCATACACGGTCGATGCCGAATTGAACAAGAACATTGGTTCATACAGCAAGTTCAACTTGGTGGACTCAGTGCCATACCAAGTGAACGCCAACTCATGGACGATGTACGTGCAAATTGATGGCGTTGTGACACCATTGTTGCAAGCCGTTGATACGCAAGGTAACGCGAACGAGCACAGTACTGATGACGGTATCTCAAACGAGTCTGTTGCGTACGACTCAGATAACGGTGAAGGTGTGAGTTACAAGTTTGCTGACGGTGCCGAAGACTTCGCTAAGTCACTTGGTTACACGGGCGCCTTTGGTAAGGATAAGGCTGCGCTAGAAGCCCAAACAGAATTCGTGGCTGCCAACTTGTTGCACATGTATGGTCAATCAAGTAGCTATGAGTTTGATACCGACTACCGTTCTGTTAAGGAAGGCTCAGGTGAGAATGGTACGATGAACCTGGACTTCAAGACGGACTTGTTGAAGGGCTTGGGTGAATTGATCAAGGATGACACAACTGGTCACACGTCAGTTGTCTTCAAGATTAATGCCCAAACAAACTCAGCTGCGCAAGCTGATACTGACTTGGACGGTACGGATAAGTCAATCAACAACAAGGTGACGTTGAACTACAACCCTTATCCAAACCCAACGCGTATGCCTGATCCAACACCATTGACTGATGAGGCCAAGACACACGCTGCTGGTTGGGATATCCAAAAGGTTGATGAAAACGGTAAGCCGTTGGCTGGGGCCGGCTTCGACCTTGGTCGTCGTGTCAATGAGAACAACGTTGAAAACGTGATTTCACAATTGTTGACGACGAACAACAATGGTAACGTGATGAATGAGGCGTCATTGATTAAGGCCGCGGATAAGTTGAAGCTTGCTCAAGATGGCACGCCTGCAGATAAGGTTGCGGCTGCGACGGCATACTTCAACGATCAAGCTGAAGAGTTGCGCACAGCCGTTAAGAATGGTCAAACACCATACGTATGGTTCGTCCACTTGGAAGCACCAACAAAAGACAGCCAACACGGTGAGTTACAACCAATCTTTGATGTCATGCCATCAAACATGCAAATGGGTGATATTTACTGGACGACTGATCAAGCATTGGCAACGACTCACATGTCAGGTGATGATGGTTACCTCCAATACTGTGGTTTGGCCGATAGTCGCTACGTTTTGACTGAGTCAATCGTGCCAGATGGTTACAACAAGATGGCTGACCAAAAGTTCACGTTGGCTGGTGATGAAAACTCATGGTACTTGCAAGATGAAACAAAGTTGTTGGAGTTCCCATTGATGAATGGTGATGCTTCTGACAACAAGATTACGGGTACGAACGATGATGATACAATGTCAGGCGAGTACTTGGAAGTTGAAAACCAAAAGCGATCAAAGTCAATCTTCCCAATTACGGGTGGTGTTGGTATCTTGGGTGCTTTGGCCGCTGGTTTGACGGTCATGGGATCAGCAATCTTCAACCACCGTCGTCACTAATAAGATTAATACATTAACCATACCGGTCGTGGAACTGGTATAAACATATCTAAAAATTTGATAATCTTATGCTTAGCGAGCAGTTCTGGAAACAGGACTGCTCGCTTTTTGTTCATAATTCGTCCACAGTTTAGGTGCGCTTACTTGGCACACTAAAGTAAGTGCATTTTAGGTAGGGAGAGACTGATGATCGAAAAACTAAAAGACTGGTTAAAAAGTCACACGCTATGGCGCTTGGCGATTCGCCCAACGTTACGCGTGCAGCTGGAACAATTAAATACGGCTAAGCCAACGGTGTTTTATCTTGGCTTGCCGGAACATGGTAACTTAGGGGACCAGGCGATTGCCAGAGCCACTGAAATTTATCTACAAGAACAATTACCGCAACATCAAGTCGTGCGGATTGCGAATGATGCAGTGTTACCATGCATTCCGCTCTTGAAGCGGATTATGCAACCAAATCATTTAATCGTGATGCATGGTGGTGGCAATCTAGGCGATTTGTGGCCAGGCGCTGAAAGTGTGCGCCGCGCAGTAGTGAAGCGTTTGAAAAAATGGCCGATTATTCAGCTACCACAATCGGTATTCTTTATTGATAAGCAAGAACACACGTTATCGAAGAAGTGCTATGACGACGCAGACCGCTTGGTGCTAGTGGCCCGTGAGGAACAAGCCCACAGCGCGATGCAACAAGCCTTCACGTGTCCGTCGATGCTTGTGCCAGATATGGTATTTACGTTGAGCGGCCGGTTGAAAGAGTTGCCGATTCAACGTGAAGGGGTGATGGTTCTGTTCCGTCACGACGTGGAAAAGTTATATAACGACAATGTCCGCGATGGTGTGATTGATCAACTCGGTGATTTGTTTGACCGGGTGACGGTGACGGATACCGTGTTGCCAACCGGTGTGCCATTGGAGCAACGCGATGACGTCTTGATTCGCTTCTGGCGTCAGATGGCGAAGCACGAATTGGTCGTGACAGACCGGCTACACGGTATGATTTTTGGTCTAATCACCCAAACGCCAACCGTCGCGTTATTGAACAATAATGGCAAAATTATCTCGACATTTGAAACGTGGTTGCAGTCCGTGCCATGGATTAAAGTCTGGGCACCCACGGATGGGCCGTTGGAAGTAGCGATTGTAGACGTTATGCGGGCGCCAGTCGCGCCGGTCGATTTCTCACGTCAGTTCCGGCCACTTAATTTCTACTTGGCGAACTTTCGCAAGGGAGAGTAGCGATGGCTGAACGTGCGCGCGAGTTAATTCGTAACACAGGGATTTTTGCAATCGGGTCATTATCGACGAAGATCCTGAGTTTGTTGATGGTGCCGTTGTATACGACGGTGTTATCAACCGCTGACTACGGAACAGTTGATGTAATTGGCACGTTTACCGGCCTATTAGCGCCATTGGTAACGTTGAGTGTCTACGATGCGGTCTTTCGCTGGGCCTTAGATGATGCAAATGATGCCAGCACTGCGTTTTCAAATGCGTTAGTTGTTTGGGCAAGTAGTATGCTGATTTTCTCAAGCATTTGCGTTGGCCTGGCAGCACTGGGGGTGGCGCACATTGGCTACTTCTGGTTTATGGTTGTGCTGGGGAGCCTGGGTGCGATTTGCAGTAGCTTAGTTCGTGGCTTAGGGTACGTGAAACTATTTACGGTCGCAGGTATTGTTAGCAGTGTTGTGTTTATGACCTTGAATTTGGTGTTCCTACTGCAATTAGAACTCGGCTTAACCGGGTATTTGTTGGCGAGCGCCATCTCAGCAGCGGTAAGTTTGCTGGTTGTTGCAATGGGGGCGCGGGTTTGGCAATACTGGCACGCTACCGTTGTGCAACCGGCCCGTATGCAACAATTATTGATCTACAGTTTACCGCTGGTGCCAAATGCGTTGTCATGGTGGGGCATTGCGAGTGCGAACCGTGTCGTCTTGCTGACCTTTGCAGGCGTTGCGGCCAATGGATTATACGCGGTGGCCAATAAGCTACCATCGTTGATCAATTTGGTGTACGGGGCCTTTTTGCAATCTTGGCAAATGGCGGCAGTGAAGTCGTATGACGATCAGGATGCTGGTAATTATTACACGAAGACGTTTGATATCGTTGCCCGCTTACAGTTGTTGATGGTCATGGCGTTATTATGCGTCACGCAATTTGTCTTTGCGACCTGGATTGCGCCAACGTATTGGCAAGCCTGGCAGGCAGTGCCGGGCTTATTATTAACGGTCGTCTACACCAATATGTCCGCAATGGTCGGGGCAACTTACTTAGCCGCCAAACGGACGCGCGGGTTGTTCTTAACAACCGTCTACGGTGCCGTAATCAGTATTGGACTGAGCGTCGTCAGCGTGCCGTTTTTGGGGATTATCGGCGCAAGTTTGGCTAGTTGCGTTGGTTTCGCAGCGGTACTAGGGATTCGCTTGTATGAAACCCGGCGCTTTGTCGGCATTCGCGTGACTTGGTCGGCGATGTTGAAATATCACCTGGTGATTGGACTACAAATTGGCCTGATGTGCCTGCTGCCAGTCGGCTGGATGCAAGGCGTCTGCTTAAGTTTACTGATGATGGGCTTAATTTGGTCCGATTGGCCGTATTATCAACGCCTATTCGTCACCCTAACTAACAAAAGATAGGTACGGTTTGTTATACTGGAATTAACGTGTTAATTTGAAGGAGAAACCGTATGATTGTCTTATTTGTTTTGGGAATTGTGTTATTAGCTTACGCTGCCATTAAAGGGGTCACGCGCCATGAAGTGCGCTGGCCAGCTTTGGTAGTGGGGCTAATTTTGACTGTTTTGATGGGGCTTGGTTTACAACGCGCCCAAGAACGTCACTTTTTGATGGCCAAGGTGCCGGTTGAAAAGACGCAAAAGATTGCCCCAGCGTTGACAATTAACGGTATTAAGTTGATTACGACGCAAAAGGCGAGTGATGGTGAGCTTCGTTATACCTACACGTTGGGGAAGAAGAGCTACCAAACGGTCACCCAAAATGCGAAGACAATCGTCAAGACGGCGGACAAACAAGCGACGTTGAAGACAGAAGTGATGACGTACCAGGCGACATCTGGTTGGCGTCGCTTCATGTTGTTGGGCCAAGAAACCTTTGAAAAGGGGGCCGCAACGTATACGTTGTCGGTGCCGAAGGATTGGTACTTTGTGACGACAAGCCAAGCCAAGACTTTGCAAAACATGGTCAAGGACTCAAAGGCGGGCATTGCCAAGGAAGTCGCAGCCGAAGTTAAGCAACAATTTGCGGATAAGGCCAAGGCTGACAAAAACTTCATCAAGAACAAGGACGCCCAAACTAAGTTACAAGCCCAAATTGTAACGGACGTGACAAACAAGGCCAACCAAGCCCTTGATCAAGCCATGCTAGAGAAAATTCAAAGCTGGCACAATTAAGACATAAAATACTAGAAGTTCCTAAACGTCCCCGCGACAGTTTGGGAACTTTTTTTTGCGACACTTTATAGTGAATAAAACTATAGGGGGACGCAAACTATGGCGAAATGGCGCAATATGGCGTTGATTTGTACAATCGCAATGCCATTGGTAATGGGTAGTGGCACAGCACACGCAGCTGAGCATAGCATCGATGTGGCTGAAACGGATGTCACGTTGCATAAATACATCACAACAAACACAGTTTTATCGGGTAATGATTATTATTGGGGAAACGGAACGACGGGATTGAATAACCCGTTTACCGCTGAAAATTCAGAGTGGTCGAAGGCAGGTAAGGGTTATTCGTTTACCGCCTACAAGTTAGCTAATGGCGTGATTAAGTTGGCGACTGATGGGACCGTGACGATTTCAACTGATCGGGTGCCTGAATTGGACTTGGCGTGGTCGGATTTGCTGACGGTGCGTTCTGGTGAAACAGCCGCTTATAAGGAAGCGACGAATCCATCGACTGACGTGAGTGACAACATTGTTGAATTAAAGAGTGGGGTCACGGAACAACAAGTGGCCGACTTGCAACAATACTTGGCTAAGACATCCAGTGATCGTCAAACAGTGACGACCAATAATGATGGTGATGCCACATTTGATGATTTGGCTAATGGCCAGTGGATTGTGTTTGAAACTGGTGCACCAGATGCCGTTTCAACGTTAGCGCAACCCATGATTTTGAACTTGCCAATGAAGAATGCGGCTGCCGACACGGCGCAAGGCACGTGGTTCGATGGCAGTGGTGATTACAACGTGAACTTGTATCCCAAGGACTTCATGCCAAGCACGGAAGAGCCAACGATTGATAAGATGATCAACACGTTGCAAAACGTGAGCGTGGATGAGCTAACTGCCAAGTGGGATGACGCCAAGGGCCACCCGGTCTATGGTGGTAACGTGGTGTCTGATGACGGTGCGGCGGTGAAAAGTGCGGTAACGTTCTTAGAAAACGACAACTTGTATGGCGTGTCGCGTGGTAAGTCGTACAACTACACGTTGGATATGCAACTACCAAAATCAATCGACAAGTTTTCATCATACGGGTTTGTCGATACGATTCCATATGAAGTAACGGTTAACTCATGGACAATGTATGCCCAAATTGACGGCCAATTGACGGCATTGCTACAAGCCGTTGACCCGAACGGAAACGACAGTAAGAGTTCGAGTGACGGACTGTCACAACCTAAGGGCGATTACGATTCAGAACGAATTGTGACGCCTGACGGCAAGGAAGCCGACGTGAACTTTAAGTTTGCGGAAGTCCGTGGCGACAATGGTAAAACGGCTGCCACGATGTTTGGTTATACTGGTGAACTAGGTAAGAGCAAGACGGCGATTGCAGAACAAACGGCCTACATCGCTACGCACTTGTTGCGCATGCAAGGATACACGGCGACGTACCAATTTAATGGTGACGTGACGACGGATGCCGGCGAATATGGGGCTAACCGTGCCATTATCGATGCGGATACGGGTGAAATGCAGATTACAACTAAGGAATTGTTCCGTGATAAGTTGGCTGCCTGGGCACCGTTGCAAGATGATACGACTGGTCACACGTCAATTGTCTTTAAGTTGAATACGCAAACCAACTCGGCGGCGCAAGCGAACACGGGCGACAACAAGATCGATAATAAGGTCCAAATGTTGTTTGATAACGGCGCCACGAACCAAGACACGGCTGCCAATAAGTCGGCCTTACGTGATTCGTCATACACGACGGCCGTGGGTTGGGAATTCCATAAGACAGACAAGTACGGTAACCCATTGCGCGGGGCTGGTTTCGATATGGGTCGTTTGGTAACACCACAGAATATCGAAAACGTGATTTCGCAGTTGTTGAGTGAAGATAATAATGGTAATCCAATCAATGACACGAGCTACTTGGAAATGTTCGAGCATTTGAAGGATAGTCCTGAGTACGTGACGGAGTTTAGTAAGTCTGATTACACGACGGACGCTGCTAAAATTGCGGCGATTAAGGAATACTTGGACGGCCAAGCGGCTGATTTGCGTAAGCGCGTTGCAGAATACGATGCCCAACCAGATAGCGAGAAGTCAAAGTACGAAGTCTACGTTTGGTTTATTCACTTGGACAATGCCGCTCACGGAGCAAAGCAACCAATCGTGACTGACATGACTTCAAGTATGGAAATGGGTGATATCTACTGGGTGACGAATAACGCCTTGGCTACGACGCACAAGTCGGGTCGTGATGGTTACCTCCAATACTGTGGGGTTGCTGATGGGCGTTACTTGTTCCGTGAATCAATCGCACCCGATGGGTATAAGCAAATGGCTGACGTGAAGTTTACGTTGTCGAGTGGGCCAGATTCGGTTTACCAACCAACGGCTGAATTCCCAGATTTGAAGGATGCCAAGGGCGTGTCATTGGGCACGGACTCACAGATTACTGGTTTGGTTGAGAACTTGGATGGGCATTATGTGCACATTAAGAACTACGCCAAGGGGATGTGGCCAGTTAGTGGTGGCATCGGCGCATTGGTTGTCTTTGCCCTTGGTGGGGTGCTGATGACCAGTGCTTACCTCAAGCGTCGATTTGACCGACGAAACGATTAGCCAAATGGCACGGTGACTTTCTTGTATAATAGGGACAAGGAGGTGACGTGATGACACCAAAGGATAAAGCAAAGAGCATCATTCACAGCGCTTCGGCCGCTGCGGGTAGTGTGGCATTATCACCAATTCCCTTTACGGATGCGGCCTTGTTAGTACCGATTCAGGTGGGGATGATTACGTCGTTATTTAAGGCGTATGATCAAAAAATGATGCAGGGGGCCATTCGTGGTGCCGTGTGGGCAGTCGCCGCAACCTCGTTTGGTCGTGGTGTTGTCGGAAACGCCTTTAAGTTCGTCCCTGGTTTGGGGACGGTCGCTGGGGCAACGATTTTGGCAACGACGGCGGTTGGCTTAACCGAAGTGATTGGCTGGGCCATTGTGAATGAACTAGAGACAGGTAACAAAGTCCAACCAGGCGATATTTTCGGCATCATTATGAATGCGGTAAAAAAGCGTTAATGGTTAACAGAATAGACAAAAAATGACGGCGGAAACGCCGTTTTTTTTTGCGAAAATTTCAGTGTGAGCACCACACGGGGAGTTGTGGTCGGGGAAATGAATAAGGAGCCAAACAAGATGAAAAAAACACAATCATTGCTTTTGATTAGTACCTTAATTGCACCAATGATGCTCGGTACGGCGGGTGTTTCTGCCAAGTCAGCTGAAGCTAATCCACCCAAAGAGACGTTAGTGCGCATTCACGCGGTAACAGATATGAATGCCACTGCCGTTGATCGACGCGACCAGCATGACTATTGGGGGAACGGTGGGATTCAAGATTTGAATAAAATCGTTGAAGACAATTCCAGCTGGGAGCCAACGGTCGGGGCAACGTATGAAGCCTTTGCCTTACCAACTGGGACCGTGACGTATGAAGGTGAAGATATGAAGCCAGTCATTAACGACACCTTCCATGCCACGGTTGATGGTAAGGAGTGGCGTTGGACGGACATTCTGAAGCCAGTCCGGGCCGACACGTTAGGTGCTGCTACGACGAACTTGATTAAAAAGGATGGCAATATTTCACCTTGGACTATCGAAATTGCTGGTGGGATGGACGTGCGTAAGGCCGTCTATGCCTTAACGGATTTGGACCCACGTACGCCACATCCGAAAGCCTTTAAGAATACCGATGCCCAAGGTCTGACGGAAATGTCATTGGCTAAGGGACAATGGGTGATTGCGGAAGACTTGGAAGCGAATATGAAGTCGACGGCATCAGTGCCAATGTTTATCGACATTCCAATGATTAAGCCAGATGCTAAGCAAGGTGGCGATGATTTCTGGTATGACAACACACAGGCCGACGCCTTGAACTTGTATGCCAAGCAATATGATCCCACAACGTTGAAGGTGAAGAAGACAGATAAGGAAACGGGCAAGGCTTTGGCTGGGGCGCAAGTCTTGGTAACGGAGAACACCCACGAAGAGCAACTGAAAAAGGTCTTGCCAGAATTGTTGGCCGCCATTAAGAAGCAACCTAAAGATGCGGCTAAGTTGGTTGAACAGTATGTACCAGAATTGAAGACGGGTAACTATGCAATCCGCAAGACGGATAAGTCTGGTGAGGCGACGTTCTCAAGTGACAATGCTGGTGAGCGCTTTATGACACCTGGTCACACGTATGCCGTGGTTGAGTTGGCAGCACCAACCGGCTACATTGTTGAACCGCAAATTCAAGATGTTGAATTGTCGATGGAAAAGAACCCGGCTGATAAGAGTTTGATTCAAGGACAAGGAAAAGCTGATTTCATTGATTACGATGAATTGCAGGTTGATAAGTCAGTAACGATTGGTGACAAGACGTATGGTGCCGGCGCTGAAGATGGCGGTGACACGGAACAAGGTGTCACCAAGGGCACAACTTTCCAGTGGCACATCAATAGTGAGTTGAACCAAAACGTTGATACGTATAGTCAGTATGAATTGGTCGATACGTTACCATACCAAAATGATTGGCGTACGATGACGTTGAACCTGACGTATCAAGATGCGAGCGGTGCGTTGAAGACGACGTCCCTATTGCAAATGACGGCGAATGGCATGAATACCGGCGCTGGCACGACCTACACCACTAATCAAAATGGGGTGAACGGGATTACGTATAACGCCGCAACGGCCCCAACTGTGACGGCATTGGGTGATGCGATGACAGCTGATGGCATTGAATTGTCAGGATCTGGTAGTCGTTATGCGGTTAAGGATGGCAAATTGGATGCCAGTCAATCAGTCGCCGACGGCACGATTATGTTGTCAGTGACGGAAACCGGGCGAAAGCAGTTGGCCACTAAGATGGCTGAGTTGTTAGCGAGCGGGGCAGCCAAGGATGGCACGTGGCAGTTGTCATGGAACCTAGATGTGGTGGCGAACCAAGGAACGCAACCAGGTGAGATGGTCAACAAGGTTGATTTGAACTACAAGACTGCATTTGACCAAGATACTGATTCTGATACGGCTAAGACATTCGTAAAGGGATCGGGTACGCCAACGATTCACGATACGCCAACTAAGGGTGGTGGTGTCTTGCCATACACAGCCGGTGTCATGGGTATTGGCTTAACTATTCTAGGCTTGCTTGGTTTAGCGCACTTGTTGAAGAAGCGTCGGGCTGAAGATTAATTAATGAGGGAAGAGAAATGGCGAAAAAACCACGAAAGAAAATCAGTTTAACGACCGCTGTGTTGTTCATTGCTGGTTTGGCAATTTTTTCGTATCCGATTGTGGCACAGGCTTATGAAGCAATGCATCAGAGTGGGATTGTGCAGAACTATGAGCGCGAAACAACGGTGATGCCAAGGAAGGAAAAGAATGCGGTCCAGCAGGCGATTGATGCTGAAAATGCCAAAATCAAGGAAAAGGCGAAAGACACCGGCAATGATGCGGACGTTATTGCTGCGATGACGGAACTGAACCAAAAAGATAGTTATGAAAACGGGGATGACAATACGCTCAAAAAGTTGGTTGGTAAGCCAATCGGGGTGATTTCGATTCCAAAGCTAGGTGGGTTGCGTCTGCCAATTTTCAATAGTATCAAGGATAAGGCGATCAGTAACGGGGCTGGTTTAATTCCAGGGACTTCAATTCCGCAGGCCAAGAAGGAAGGCTTACACTCAGTTATCACGAGTCACTCAGGCTTACCGAACGCGAAGTTGTTTACGGATTTGAAAAAGTTGCAACTGAAGGATAAGTTCTACATTGAAATTGCGGGTGGCAAGACGTTAACGTATCAAGTTGATAAGATTGACGTGATTAAGCCGGAAAAGCTGGAGACATACTTCAAGTTGGATCAAACCAAGAACTACGTCACGTTGCTGACTTGTACACCGACGGGGATTAACTCGCACCGGTTGCTAGTCCGTGGTCACCAGATTCCGAGTGAAGCGGTCCCGACTAATGTGGTGCGGGCTGAGTTCATGTGGTTGGGTGCGTTGATTGTGGCGGTGTCATCACTCGGTGGCTTCTTATTGCGCAAGCGTATCATGTTGAAGAATGCGATGCTGGCCGTGGTTAAGAAGTGATGTTTGTTGTGACGAAAAAATGATTGTGTTATAGTTGATTTACTGATTGGAGTGCCAGGTAACTGGCGCTCCTTTTGTGGTTTATAGGGGATGATTAACAGGGTTAGCAAAGAGGGGGTGACGGGTATGACAGAATATGTCACGAAGGAAGCGTTTGAAAAGTTCAAGGCGGAGGATTTTGCGCAAGTACGGCAGGATTTAACCGTGTTAACGGTGAAAGTTGACACCTTAACAACAGCAGTGGCTGCCTTGCCGACGACTAGTGACGTGAAGGTACTAATTCACGAAGCGTTCAAAGAAGCACGGGGGACAGCAATTAGTCTCGGGGTGATGATTGCAGTCATTACAGGGACGATCATCGCCATCTTGTCGTTTGTATTTTCGGTTTACGTTGGCCATTAAAACTCACCATGTTCGGGCTTATTTCAAACAAAAGTGATAAAATGATGAGAAATAAACAGAACGAGGTACAACGCATGGCAACACGAATGCAAGATGATTTTTATGATGCGATTAACGAAGCGTGGGAAGCAGATGCGGTCATTCCAGCTGATAAATCACGAACAGGTGGTTTTAGTGACTTGGCGGATGACATCGAAGAATTGATGTTGGATACGACGGATGCCTGGCAAGCAGGTCAAAACGTGCCAACCGATGACATTTTGGCTAATTTTGTGAAGTACCACAAGTTGGCAGCGGATTTTGCGACCCGCGATGCGTTGGGCACTGACCCAGTGAAGCCATTGATTGCGCGCTATCAAGCGTTTACGTCATTTGCTGATTTTGCGGCACACATCATTGAATTGGAAAAGGCGGGCTTGCCAAATGCTTTGCCAATTGGGGTAGCGCCAGACTTCAAGGATGCGCGCACGAATGTGTTGTGGGCCGATGCACTAGGCATTATTTTGCCAGATACAACCTACTATGCGCCTGATCACGAGCAAGGTAAGGAATTGTTGGCGAAGTGGCGGGCAGCGCAAGAAGATTTGTTGCCTAAGTTTGGCTTCAGTGCTGACGAAATCAAGGACTTGTTGGATAAGTACTTGGCTTTCGATGCCCGCATAGCTAAGGTTGTGTTGAGCCAAGAAGAGTCAGCGGAGTATGCCAAGTTGTACCACCCCTACAAGTGGGCTGATTTCACAGCTTTGACACCAGCCTTGCCATTGGATGAGATTTTGACAGCCATGACGGGCACGACGCCAGAGATGGTTGTCGTACCGGAAGAACGTTTCTGGGCAGCATCTGATCAATTCTTCTCTGAAGAAGCCTGGCCTTTGTTGCAAGCAACGTTGATTGTAGGCATTGCAAACGCCTTTACGAGTTACTTGTCAGATGAGGTCCGAGTGCTAGGTGGGGCGTATGGCCGTGCCTTGTCAGGAACGCCGGAAGCAATGAACCAACGTAAGGCGGCTTATTACTTGGCAGCTGGTCCATACACACAAGCGCTTGGTTTGTGGTATGCAGGTGAAAAGTTCCCTGAAGCAGCCAAGACTGACGTGGAACAAAAGGTTGCCACGATGATTGATGTGTACAAGGAGCGTTTGCAAACCGCTGACTGGTTGCAACCAGCCACGCGTGAAAAGGCGATTGTTAAGTTGGACGCCATTGTGCCACACATCGGCTACCCCGAAAAGTTACCTGATCGCTACAAGGACAAGATTGTTGATGATGGAGCGACGTTGTTTGAGACGGCCGAAAAGTTCCGTGCCCAAGGGGTGGCCTACCAATGGTCAAAGTGGAATCAACCGGTTGACCGTGATGAGTGGCACATGCCAGCACACATGGTGAATGCTTACTACGATCCACAACAAAACCAAATTGTGTTCCCAGCAGCGATTTTGCAAGCACCATTCTATAGCTTGGATCAATCATCATCTGCGAACTACGGTGGTATTGGGGCGGTTATTGCTCACGAGATTTCACACGCCTTTGATACGAATGGGGCATCATTTGATGAAAATGGTAGTTTGAACGATTGGTGGACAGAAGAGGACTACGCCGCCTTCAAGTCACGTACTCAAAAGGTGATTGATGAGTTCGATGGTTTGGATTCATATGGGGCTAAGGTGAATGGTAAACTGACGGTCTCAGAAAACGTGGCCGATCTTGGTGGTGTCGCTGCGGCCTTGGCAGCAGCAAAGCGCGATGCTGATTTTTCAGCAACGGACTTCTTTGAGAGCTGGGCAACCATCTGGCGTCAAAAGGCACGTCCTGAGATTATGCAATTGTTGGCCGCTTCAGATGTACACGGACCTGCAAAGTTCCGTGTGAATGTGACGGTATCTAATTTTGATGATTTCTACACGACATTCGATGTGCAACCATCTGATAAGATGTACCGCGCACCTGAAGATCGCGTGATGATTTGGTAATCAATGAATAAAAAAATAAGGTCTGCATTGGAATTTTCCGACGCAGACCTTATTTTTTATAAATTTTTCTTTTTTCGAAGCGGTCGATGGGAGGCGACAGCGATGTAGGCGCCGACCAATGACAAAAGGCCAAAAGAAAAACCACGTACACTCTGCAAAGTAACCGTGGTCAATCTTTAATGTTCAATTAAAGTGCGACTTCGCGGTGCTCCGCCACAAATCTAGTATATAACAGACCGAATGTGTTTGCCACCAGGCAGATCGCATTCGGTTTTTCTTTATACATTACAGTGTAGTTTTTTAGAAAGCGATTAGTTAAATTGTTCACAAAACCGGATTTCCCTTACTCAAAAATATGAAAACGCGTTCAAGGAATGGATTGTTTGCACATTTTTTCACGAATTTACATAAAAGGGTTGCACTTAATTTGTCTTATGTGATAT
>ERZ894226.815-NODE-815-length-15551-cov-5.803369_pt1 | contig 15551 bp, 8 predicted proteins | sample MGYA00380294_ERZ894226 | MGnify/ENA primary metagenome ERZ894226 (study PRJEB32331, sample SAMN06328434) | human gut metagenome | biome: human gut microbiome; feature: stool | host: Homo sapiens | collected 2014-10-29 ... | reverse complement strand
CGACTACATAAAAATAGGAGACCACTTAAACATGGACTCCTATTTGTTGGTTTGCTCATTATCTTGTTTATACATCACTGTTCCCACAGTTACGAGAATAGTTAACAGAATCGGTATAAATCGAAAAACTCCCCAGTCAGGGTCATAAGCCAAAAGGACAGAAGCTATATAAAAAATGATGCTTGTGTATAAGAAGTTTTTATTACCTTTTTTACGACCAATACCTGTTAAAATAGTTGCAATGATAAAACTAATCAAACTAGGTGCTAGGAAAATTATTATAAGCATTCCCCAAGGATTTGACAGGCCTAAGAGCAAAAATAAGGCAAGATAAACGATAGCTAAATAAAAGGCGACTGCAAGGAAAATAGAAGCAAGACTGTTGTCTGGAGACTTCTTCTTAATGAGCTCTTGATTATTGACCTCTTGACCAGTCTTACCCTTATCTTGGCTTGTGTTGAAGTTTGTATGTTGTACTGACATCTTTCTCACCGACCCCTCTATTTGTTGCTAAATAGTTTAACTCTTTTCACCTTTATTATACTCCGTTTTCCTTGTTTTCAGCAGGGTAGATAGGCATTTGAGGCATTTTTTTATGATGAATTATCTGGTTTTTGTTCCCTTTGTTTTTGATGGGAAAGAGTATTTTTAATTAGCACTAGAGTAACCAAACTTGACCCTCTGACACCTCAGTAAGTAATGAATAGCTTAGATAGTTAGAATTTAGTTTTTGTATGAGAAGATAGTCTAAAAAAAATACTATCCTAACAGACCTAATGGTTTGGTAAGGATAGTATTTTTGGTCGCTTTGAGAGAAGTGCTTTAAGGATTTTGTGAATTTTCATTAGATTTCCTTGTAATCCCATTAAAAGGAGGTCTTATCAATAATCATTCTAAATAGCCATAGAGTGTCAGTTATCTGTTTCTCAACGAACTAAAATGAGCATGTTTATAATTCTAAACACTCATTTAAAACTAATGTTATTAAAGCAATAAAAGGACTTTTCTAAAAATTATGAAAATTTATCGAATCTTATTGAAAAAAAGCTTTCAATGATTTAGAATGAAGCTATAAATGGGAAAAAGGAGTCTTTTTATTATGGACAAAAAAGTACATTATAAAATGCACAAAGTTAAGAAACAATGGGTAACCATCGCAGTTACAGGGATGTCACTCGGTGCAGTCTCAGCGGTTTCTTTAGGAACTAACGACGGTGTCGTTCAGGCCGACGAACACACGGATGCTACTGTAGCCATCCCCGATATTACTGTTGATACGGGTACTGTATCTAACGATACAACGGCTGCTCAGGATCCAACTACAGCAGTTGCAGCGACAAACGATGTCGCAACTGATCAAGCCGCTCCAACAGCAACTTTCGATTTGACAACTGATACAACAAATACAGTTGCAGCGAATGCTGTTGATACGGCAGCGACAGTCGGTACTGATCGTGCGGCAACTACAACAGATACAACAGCAACCAATGATACAGCTGTTGATACAACAAATAACAATACTACAACTGACACAACAACAGTTACTGATCGCGCAGCGACACGTGAACGTCGTGCGACTGGTGCTCGACGTGGTCCTACAGGAGGCCGTCGTGCTACCCCAGTTAACGGCAATACTAACAATGCCAACAATACTGTCACAGTAGTAAACAACGACCTTCCAGCAACTAACAATGTCGTAACTGATGGTCCAAGTCACATCAAAACAATTGATGGAAAACAATACTACGTTGAAGATGACGGCACTATTCGTAAGAACTATGTCCTTGAACGTAACGGCGGAAGCCAATACTTCAACGCTGAAACTGGTGAATTGTCTAATCAAAAAGAATACCGTTTCGACAAGAACGGTGGAACAGGTTCATCAGCTGATAGCACAAACACAAACGTTACTGTAAATGGTGACAAGAATGCCTTTTATGGTACAACTGATAAAGATATCGAACTTGTTGATGGTTACTTCACTGCCAACACATGGTACCGTCCAAAAGAAATCTTGAAAGATGGTAAAGAGTGGACTGCTTCAACTGAAAATGACAAACGTCCATTGCTTACAGTTTGGTGGCCAAGCAAGGCTATCCAAGCGAGCTACCTCAACTACATGAAGGAGCAAGGTCTCGGTACCAATCAGACCTATACGTCATTCAGCTCACAAACTCAGATGGACCAAGCAGCGCTTGAAGTTCAAAAGCGTATTGAAGAACGTATTGCGCGTGAAGGTAACACTGACTGGTTGCGTACAACTATCAAAAATTTCGTGAAGACCCAACCAGGTTGGAATTCAACTTCTGAAAATCTTGATAATAGTGACCACTTGCAAGGTGGTGCCCTTCTCTATAACAACGATAGTCGTACAAGCCATGCTAACTCTGACTATCGTCTCTTGAACCGCACACCAACTAGCCAAACAGGTAAACACAATCCTAAGTATACTAAGGATACAAGTAACGGTGGTTTCGAGTTCTTGTTGGCTAATGATATCGACAACTCAAACCCAGCGGTTCAAGCTGAGCAGTTGAACTGGCTCCACTACATCATGAACATCGGTACTATCACTGGTGGTTCTGAAGATGAAAACTTCGATGGTGTTCGTGTCGATGCCGTGGATAATGTCAATGCTGACCTTCTCCAAATTGCTTCAGATTACTTCAAAGCTAAGTATGGTTCTGATCAAAGCCAAGAACAAGCTATTAAGCACTTGTCTATCTTGGAAGCATGGTCTCACAATGATGCCTACTACAATGAAGACACCAAAGGTGCTCAATTGCCAATGGATGACCCTATGCACTTAGCATTGGTATATTCACTCTTGCGTCCAATTGGTAACCGTTCAGGAGTTGAACCACTCATTTCAAATAGTTTAAATGACCGTTCTGAAAGTGGTAAAAACTCTAAACGTATGGCTAACTACTCATTTGTTCGTGCCCACGATTCAGAGGTACAATCAATCATTGGTCAAATCATCAAAAATGAAATCAACCCTCAATCAACAGGGAATACCTTCACTCTTGATGAAATGAAGAAAGCCTTTGAAATCTACAACAGAGACATGCGTAGTGCTAACAAGCAATACACACAATATAACATCCCATCAGCATATGCCTTGATGCTTACGCATAAGGACACTGTGCCACGTGTTTACTATGGAGACATGTACACAGATGATGGTCAATATATGGCTAAAAAATCACCATATTATGATGCTATTGAAACCCTCTTGAAAGGTCGTATCCGCTATGCAGCCGGTGGTCAAGATATGAAGGTTAACTACATCGGTTATGGTAATACTAATGGTTGGGATGCTGCAGGTGTCTTGACATCTGTACGTTATGGTACAGGGGCTAACAGTGCTTCTGATGCTGGTACAGCAGAAACACGCAACCAAGGTATGGCAGTTATCGTTTCAAACCAACCAGCCCTTCGTTTGACAAGCAACTTGACAATTAACATGGGTGCGGCTCACCGTAACCAAGCTTATCGTCCATTGCTTTTGACAACAAACGATGGTGTGGCTACTTACTTGAATGATAGCGATGCTAACGGCATTGTCAAATACACTGATGGTAATGGTAATTTGACATTTAATGCAAACGAAATCCGTGGTATCCGTAACCCTCAAGTTGATGGTTACCTTGCCGTTTGGGTACCAGTAGGTGCTTCTGAAAATCAAGACGTGCGTGTAGCACCAAGTAAAGAGAAAAACAGCAGTGGTTTGGTTTACGAATCAAATGCTGCCCTTGATTCACAAGTTATCTACGAAGGTTTCTCTAACTTCCAAGACTTCGTTCAAAATCCATCACAATACACTAATAAGAAGATTGCTGAAAATGCAAACCTCTTCAAATCATGGGGTATCACATCATTCGAATTTGCACCACAGTACGTTTCAAGTGATGACGGTAGCTTCCTTGACTCAGTCATCCAAAATGGTTATGCCTTTACAGACCGTTATGATATTGGTATGAGTAAGGACAACAAGTACGGTTCATTGGCTGACTTGAAAGCAGCTCTTAAATCACTCCACGCTGTAGGTATCTCAGCGATTGCTGACTGGGTTCCAGACCAAATCTACAACCTTCCAGGTGACGAAGTAGTTACTGCAACTCGTGTTAATAACTATGGTGAAACTAAAGATGGCGCAATCATCAACCACAGCCTCTATGCCGCTAAAACACGTACCTTTGGTAATGACTACCAAGGTAAATATGGTGGTGCCTTCCTTGATGAATTGAAACGTCTCTACCCACAAATCTTTGACCGTGTTCAAATCTCTACTGGTAAACGTATGACTACTGACGAGAAGATTACGAAGTGGTCTGCGAAGTACATGAATGGTACTAACATTCTTGACCGTGGTTCAGAGTACGTGCTTAAGAATGGTCTCAACGGTTACTACGGTACAAATGGTGGTAAGGTTAGCCTTCCAAAAGTTGTCGGAAGCAACCAATCAACTAATGGTGATAACCAAAACGGTGATGGTAGTGGTAAGTTTGAAAAACATCTCTTCTCTGTAAGATACCGTTATAACAATGGTCAATATGCTAAGAATGCCTTCATCAAAGATAACGACGGAAATGTCTACTACTTTGATAATACAGGCCGTATGGCAATCGGTGAAAAGACTATCGATGGTAAACAATACTTCTTCCTCGCTAATGGGGTGCAATTGCGTGATGGTTACCGTCAAAACCGTAGAGGTCAAGTATTCTACTACGACCAAAACGGTGTCTTGAATGCAAATGGTAAACAAGATCCAAAACCAGATAACAACAATAACAATACATCAGGCCACAACCAATTCGTACAAATTGGTAATAACGTTTGGGCATACTACGATGGTAATGGTAAACGTGTGACAGGTCACCAAAACATCAATGGTCAAGAACTCTTCTTCGATAACAATGGTGTCCAGGTTAAAGGGCGTACTGTTAACGAGAATGGAACAATCCGTTACTATGATGCAAACTCAGGTGAAATGGCTCGCAACCGTTTTGCTGAAATTGAACCAGGTGTTTGGGCTTACTTCAATAATGATGGAGCAGCCGTAAAAGGTTCACAAAATATCAATGGTCAAAACCTCTACTTTGATCAAAATGGTCGTCAGGTTAAAGGTGCTTTGGCTAATGTTGATGGCAACCTTCGTTACTATGATGTAAACTCAGGTGAGCTTTACCGTAATCAATTCCATGAAATCGATGGTAGCTGGTATTACTTCGATGGTAATGGTAATGCTGTCAAAGGCATGGTTACTATCAATGGTCAAAACCTCCTCTTTGATAACAATGGTAAGCAAATCAAAGGTCATTTGGTTCGTGTGAACGGCGTTGTTCGTTACTATGATCCAAATTCAGGTGAGATGGCTGTTAACCGTTGGGTTGAAGTGAGTCCAGGATGGTGGGTTTACTTTGACGCTCAAGGCCGAGGACAAATCTAATCGTTTCCAAACTGTATGAACCGAGACAGTAGTCTCGGTTTTTATGGCATGTTCGGATTTCGTTAAGGATTTAATGATGGCTGAACAAGTGATTTTAAAACCATCTTGAGTTAGTCATGATAGTCTGATAGTAATCATTACATCTGTAGTTCCATGAAAAAGTAATCATGCTAAAAAAGCTATTAGTTATTTATAACTTAATACGAGAAACTTGAGAAACTGGGGATTTTCATTAAATGGTTCCAATCTATTGACGAAGCGTCAAAGTCAATCTATACTAGGAGTAATACCAGTTATTTATTGGCATCCCTAGTCGAGGACTAGTCTCAGGCTTGGCCTGTGTCATTCCTAATAGGCCATTTCTTTAACAAATACAGTAAGGTTCTAGCCTTTCAAAGATGAGAAGTAGTTGTGATAGTTTATAGTCTATTTCTTATGAGAGTGTCTTTAGGGAGAGAAAACTCCATTAAAGAGTCATCATTTAAGTTATCGGGGTAATCTCATTTTGATGTCACTTTCATAAACTACTTGATAGATATTGCACATTAAAGCGCTATTTTTTCACTTAGGGGTTAAAATGATTAAAGTTCTTACACCTTACTTGTAAAAATTCGATTCTCGTATTATAGTATATATAAGAGATATCAAAAATTTTAATCTTTGATAAGAACTTGTTAGCTTCTCCGAGGGAAAATGAAATCTTAATAGAAAAGATTTCCATGAGAACTTGGCAAGTATAGGATTTTATTTCTCATAAAAAGAAGAAAGGGGGAGTATTTTTGAGAGCCTATAGGGAAGATGCGACTGAAGCAGCAGCAAGAACTGCCGAAGAGCATATTGCACATAAATCAGCGGACTCTGATTTAGTTGATACTATAGATCTTTCTAAATTATTGACTAACCCAAAAAGTCGCTCTGACCACAGTGCCCCCTCTCCATTAGATTTTGCTAGAGCTGACGAAGCCCTCTTTGATAATCATGCCCAATCGGAAACCGTGAGGATTCCATCTAAGCAAGAGATTATTTTTCAAGGAGCAGATTCGCAAACTCCAGACCCTGAAGTCATGGAAAATCATGTTTTTACGGGGACTAGAGATAGGAAGACTGGTTTAATCGAATGGGACAAGGACAGTTATACCTATCCTAAGATATCGGTACCAGTTGTCCAGGGCTATTTCGCTGACCAAAAAGAAGCGGGTTTTAACGTTGTCACACCCTATGTGCCAACGGTAACGGAACATGTGACCTATAGGAAATTGGGACGCATTATCCCTGTGACAGAAGATGGGGAATATATTCCAGGTGCTTTGACTAAGCAGTATAACAATAACAAAAAAGATCCACGAAAGGCGGGTGAGACAGCAACACCAGCTGTTCAAGATTATATGACAGATATTAAAAGTGTAGTACCGAACAAACCAGGAGGGGATACTCCGGTTGTGTATCGTAAAATTTTCAAGAAAGCCAGCATCACTTATATTGATGAAACTACTGGTGCTTACTTGGTTAGTGACCAGTTGACCGGTGAATTGGGTGAAGCGATTGAATACGGGACAGCAACACGTATCAAGACTTTCAAGGACATGGGATATGACTTGATTCAGGACGAATTCCCTAAAGATGCCATTTTTGATGATAAAGATATTGATGATCAAGAGTGGTTTGTCCTCTTGCAACACGATGTTGCCAAGGTAGGGCCTGATCATGAACAAGTCCCAGATACTCCAATCAATCCTAATAATCCAGATGGACCTAAGTGGCCATCTAAGTATGCTTACGAGAAAGAAGTAAGCTTCACAGTCTTTTACAAGAGTACAGATGGCAATGCGGATTTGCCAGATGCCGATGTGCAAAAGGCTTATTGGGTCCGTACCCTTACCTTTGACAAGGTCACAGGTGAGCTTGTTGACGAGACAGAATGGTCACCAAACAAGACCAAGTATTATGACATCTATGCTCCAGTTGTTTTAGGCTATTTTGCGGATCGAGTAGAAGTTAAAGGTAGAGAGGTTACTGAAGATAACATCGAAGAAACCATTACCTACGTTCCACTTGGTAAGATTATTCCTATTGATGCGAATGGACGCTTGATTCCAAACGTTCCAACGCCAACCTTCAACAACGATGCCAATAACCCAACTAAGGTTAGTGAGACTCTTGTTCCTCACATTCCGGGTTACCGTCCAATGCAACAAAGTGTCATGCCTGAGAGCTTGACAGACGATATTCTTGTTGAGTACGCTCCAATCCTTGAAGATGTAACGCAACCAACCTTGCAAACTGTCTTCTTCAAAGGTGCTGGCGAAGCAACACCGTCTGTTAATATTCAGTCTGACTTCACCTTCACTGGTAAGTACAACCAAGCAGAAGATACTTACACTTGGGATCAAGACAGCTATACTTTCGCTAAGGTCAATGTTCCAGTTATCGAAGGTTACTTTGCGGACAAGGCAGTTGCTGGTATGCAGGTTGTTACACCTGATAAACCAGAAGCCACAGACAGTGTTGTCTATAAAGAACTCGGTAAGATTATCCCTGTTGATAGCTTTGGTAATCCAATCGCGGATGCAGAGCCAGTTCATTATGCTAATGATCCTCAAGATGCTACGCAAGTTATTGAAACACCAGCACCACAAGTTGCTGGCTACCAAGCTGAAAGTGAATTGGTATTGCCAATTGACCTCAGCATGGACCAAACCTTGGTTTACGAGCCAATCTTGGATGATATCACGCAAGATACGAAACAAACGGTTACCTTCCAAGGTGCAGGCTACAAAGATCCGGTTATTAACATCCAAGATAGCTTCAGCTTCCATGGTAAGTTTAACCAAGTCGAACAAACAAGCACTTGGGATCAAGAAAGCTTCACTTATGATGTCGTAGAAGTTCCAGTTGTTGAAGGATTCTTTGCAGATAAACGTCAAGCTGGTGGACTTGAAGTTCGCCCTGACCTTCCAGAAGTGGAAGATACAGTTACTTACACAGAGCTTGGTAAGATTATTCCAGTAGATGAGTATGGTACACCTATTGAAAATGCACCTACTCCAAGCTACAACAACGATCCTGAAGATCCAACTATGGCTATGGAAACAGTCGTTCCAGATGTTCTTGGTTACATTTCTGAAAAGGCCTTTATTACTCCAGAACACCCAGGTCAAGATACCAACGTGGTTTATGCTAAGGATGAGCAAAAAGCTATTATCCTTTACATGAATGAGCTTGATAAGTCAGAATTGACTCGTGATGTTGTCGTTGGAAGCTCAGGTGAGAAGATTGACTACTCTACTGATGAACAAATCGCAAACTTGCTCAAACAAGGTTATGAACTTGTCAACGATGGTTATGCAGAAGCCTTTGACCACACTTACAATGGTGACTCTGACTTTGATCAAGTCTTCGAAGTTGTTCTTCGTGAACGTTTGGTTCTTATTGACCCAGATATGCCAGCACCAGTTGCAGGTGAAGTCGTAGATCCAAATGATGTGAATAGCCCAGTTTGGCCAAATAGCGTAGAGATGCTTGAAAACCGTGCCGATGTGACACGTACCATCCAGTATGTCTTCGAAGAAGGTGGCTTGGCTAGCGACGACTACGTTGAAGTTCTTGATTTCAAACGTTTGGCTAATGTTAACCTTGTGACAGGCGCTATCAATTATGAAGCATGGTCAAGTACTCAAGCTGGCTTCTCAGCTGTACCTTCTCCAGAGGTTGTCGGATTTACACCAGACCGTATGGAAGTAGCCGAAATGACAGATGTTTCTGTAGAAACACCTGAAATCATGGAAGTAGTAACTTACCTTAAGGATGCTCAGAAAGCTACAGTTACTTATGTTGATGGCACAACTCGTAAGAAACTTGAAGTGGTTGACTTGCTTGGTAAATCAGGCGAAGTTATCGATTACTCAACAATCGAGCGCATCAAGTACTACAGTGATCGTGGTTATACCCTCCTTGCGGATGGTTTCACAAACGGTGTTATCTTTGACGGTGATTCACATGTTGACCAAAACTTCATGGTTACCCTTCGTCATGGTACCGTTCAAGTAGGTCCAGATAACATCCAAGAAGCTGGTACACCAATCAACCCAGCAAATCCTGATGGTGCTAAATGGCCAGAACGTGAAAGCTATATTAAAGATGTAACCTTCACAGTTCTCTACACATCTAGCGATGGACAAGCAGAACTTCCTGCCAATAACATCCAAACTGCTCAATGGACACGTAGCTTGACTATTGATAAGGTTACAGGTGAAGAGCTTGGTTCAAGCTACTGGACTTCAAATAAAGGTCAGTTTGAAACAGTCATCACTCCTGAAGTAGAAGGCTATAGCGCTGATAAGGATAAGGTTGAAGGTAAGACAGTAGGTCAACGTAACCTTGAAGAAACCGTTGTTTATATCCCATTAACAGGCGATATTAACGGTAAACCTAAGGAAAACAAGGCAGACGATATCGTTGTTGAAGAAATCCAAGACCTAGAAGTTCTCGATCAAGTCGAAGAGCAAGTGGAAGCTCATGATGGACCAGTCACTTATGGACCAGGCGATGACTTTGAAGCACCTGTTTCAAGTCAAGCTGAGGGTAAAGGCTCTAAACACAAGATGCCAATTAATCTCTCAAATGAGGAAGAAGCAAGTAAAGGTAAGATTGAAGAAACCATCAATATCGCAGGCTTCACCGTATCGGTAACAGGTCTAGGACTTGGCCGCAACGGACGTAAGAAGAAAAATAAAAAAGATCACAAAGATCAAAAAGACAAATAATATAAAGACCTGAATGACTCAGGCATGCCCAGACAGAAAGAAAATCTCAAGTTGCTTATGGCACTTGGGATTTTTTTGTGGATTAACTAACTGAGGTCTGTGGAAACTTAGCATTATAAATGTAAAAGAAGGTGTCGAAACATAAACAGACATTGATTAAATTGACGATAAAAACTATAATCTAGTTACAAGTGTTATGTACTTAAATGTTCATTCAAATACTGTTAAATTCAACTTACAGCTTGTTTTAAAAAAGAGGTACTATGTCTATTTCGTTTACTTATTGTGGCGTTGCATGTGGCGTCATCTCTATTGATAATCAATTTTTTATCGGAATTGATCCTGACTTGTCTCCTAAAGGAACATCAGTTCAGTTTAAAGGATTTGTCTCCGAGAAACAAACTGATGTTCATAAGGATAAGTCTCTTCTTAGTAAAGTTGATGTATGGCTAATTACTCATGGGCATCAAGATCATTTGGATGATGTAGGGAAAGATTATTTGAAGGGTAAAACAGTCATTTCTCCTAATAAGAAAATCTTAAATGGCGTGTCATGCTTAAATAATAGTGTTTTAAAATGGGGAGAAGAACAATCATTTCAAGTCGCTGACTACTGTATCACCATTAAAGCTTTACCAGCTTATCATGCCAGCAACTACATCATACGAAAGATTGTTGGTAAAGTGAATGGTTATCAAATATCAATTACAAGTTCGTCAGAAACTAAAGTCATGTATTTTACTGGTGATACTGTTTTGTACTCAGACTTAACAAAAAATGTTCCTAAAAATATAGATGCCATATTTGCTAATTTAGGTGCTGTAAAATCAGGTTCATTTGGTGGACCATTTACCATGGACTTAAAAATGTTAAACCGAATGAATGATCTCCTTCAACCTAAAAGAATTTATCCCATTCATATTGATGATTATAGTCATTACAAGACAACTAAAAAAGAAGTTGAAGCAGCAGGCTATAGGGTTTTAGCTGTTGGTGAGACCATCGATATATAATTAAGTAGAATAAAGACTTTACATACTTTTGTATGGGAGTCTCACTTGTGGTAACATCACTTCTATACTACAATATAGGAAAACAATCATAAAAGGAGTATGCCATGCCAACTGAATATGAAAAGATGATAGCGGGTGACTTTTATAAACCAAGCGATCCTGAGTTACGTGCTCTAGCGGCCAGCTCAAGAGAAAAACAATGGGCCTTCAATGCTGAACATGACCGCCTCAAGAGGGCAGAGATTGTCAAATCTTGGTTTGGTTCGACTGGTGAAAATGTTGCCATGAATCCTCAGTTCGTTACGGATTACGGTGTTAATATCCATATTGGTGAAAATTTCTATTCCAACTGGAATTTGACTATGCTGGATATCTGTCCTATCACGATTGGTGACAATGCCATGATTGGCCCTAATTGTCAGTTTTTGACGCCCTTGCATCCGCTTGATCCAACCGAGCGTAATTCAGGCATTGAATATGGTGCTCCAATTACGATCGGTGATAATTTCTGGGCTGGTGGAGGCGTGACCATTCTTCCGGGCGTGACTTTAGGAGATAATGTAGTGGCTGGAGCAGGAGCCGTTGTGACCAAGTCCTTCGGTGACAATGTGGTTCTAGGTGGGAATCCGGCGCGTGTGATTAAGGAAATTCCTGTAAAGAAAGACTAAATATAGCAACTCAAGGATTCTAGGTCCTTGAGTTTTCTATTTTTTGAAAGAATCTATTGACTTGAGCTAATAATTCTTCTATACTGCTAGTTAGCTAACAATATAGTTAAGGAGTCATTTTTTTGGACCATTTTGGACGCTTGTTAAAACAAGCCAATAATAATATGATGCGTCATTTTGACCAGTTTGCTAGGCAGTATGACTTGACTGGAAATCAGATGGCTGTCATTGATTTTATAACCAATTATGCGGATCAAGAAGTCTTTCAACGTGACATTGAGCACGAATTTGAAATTCAGCGTTCGACAACGACAGTGCTCTTACAGCGAATGGAGAAGAAAGGCCTGATCGAACGCCACACATCTTCAAAAGATGCTAGGCAAAAGGCAGTTGTTCTCACGGATAAAGCCCTTAATATCGCTTCTGCCTGTCAATCTTATCTTCGAAAAGAGGAAGAAGAGTTTGCCCAGCAATTTTCAGCTAAAGAGAGAGAAGTCTTTCTCAAAATCTTACAACACTACCGTAATATTTAAGTTTATCTAGGAGGAACAAATACTTATGTCAGACGAAAAAATCTCCACCAAGGTCCTGTGTGCCATCTTTGCGACAGGAATCCTTTCATTTTGTGGAGTAGCTGGTGAAACAGCTATGAACATCACCTTTCCTGTATTGATGAAGGCATTCTCAGTCAATACGTCAACCGTACAGTGGGTTACAACCATTTATCTCCTAGTGGTCGCTTGTGTGGTTCCCTTATCTGCCTATCTCAAGCGCTCGTTTAAGATGAAAACCATCTTTCTTGTCGCAAACCTTTTGTCTATCTTAGGTGTTCTCATTGACTTTATAGCTCCTAGTTTTAGCTTTGTTGTTTTGGGACGATTGGTTCAAGGGATGGGTGTTGGTTTTGCCCTACCTCTCATGTTTAACATCATTTTGGAGCAGGTGCCAAGTCGTAAGATTGGTCTCATGATGGGAGTTGGGACACTGATTACAGCAGTTGCACCGGCGATTGGACCAACTGTTGGTGGACTTTTGACAGCGCATTTTGGTTGGCGTTCTATCTTCCTCATTCAGTTTCCTATTCTCTTGGCTTCACTGATTGCAGGGCTTCGCTCGATTGAGCAAAAGAGTGAGGTTAAACGTGAATCTTTAGATATCCTCAGTCTACTGGCTACCATCTTTCTTTTCTTGGGCCTGATTTTAGGTCTTCATGGGGTTGCTGAACATGCCTTCTTCAGCTTCTCAGTCTTAGGTTGGCTTTTGATTGGGATCTTAGGTCTTGTCATTTTGATTTGGCGTTCTACGACATTAGAAAATCCCATCATCAACCTCTCTATTTTGAAAAATCGTAAACTGACAGGTCATATCATCGCTTTCTTCTCTTTCCAATTGGGGTCCCTTGCGATGAGTTTTCTCTTGCCAAACTATGTGCAATTGGTTAACCACTCGAATACAACTTCTGCAGCCTTAATGTTGCTTCCAGGTGCTATTATCGGTGCAGGATTCGCTCCGTTCTCAGGTATCATTTTAGATAAGATGGGAGCACGTAAACCGATTCTGATTGGAGCAATCCTTATCGTACTTGCACAGTTGTTATTTAGCTTGTTTGGTCTCTCTCTTTCCAATACGTTGATCCTCGTCTTTTACATGATTTTCATGACGGGGCTTGGCGTTTCCTTTGGTAATGTCATGACCAATGGACAGAAACAACTGTCACTTGATCAACGCGCTGATGCCAATGCCATTTTTAATACGCTCCAACAATTTGCAGGAGCAGTGGGAACAACCCTAGCATCTCTAATTGTTGCTATGAGTCAAGCTAATCACAAGGTTGACTTTGCACAAGCAACGGCTCAAGGTAGTCGAAATGGCTTTATGGTCTTATTTGCTCTAGCCATTTTCCAACTCCTTGTCTTAGTTAGCGTAGTCAAAAAGAATGATTAATAACAAGTTTGAAGCAAAGGAAACATGCTTTCCCTTGCTTTTTCTTTTCTTAAATGAAATACTAATCTTACTGCAAATTTTAGTGTTGCTTTAAGGTTTATGACTTATAATAACCTTAAAGAATTAACCAGTCTTCGATGAAGATACTAGAAGGAAGGGAAGGCCCATGTCTTTACTTAAGAAAATTCATCCTGACCAGCCGCTCAAGGAACTGAGATGGTTTGATATCGGTATTGTTACGCTGATTATGTTTGGTCAGTTTATTGTTCGTTCGACACAGATGTATTTGGCCAGTTTGTCTCCAAGCCTTTCTACCGCAATCAGTGAGACATCAACAAATACAGCCAGTGAAGGAGCAGCTTACTCTAGCAATTTCACCTTGCAGATTATCCTCCTAGCCTTAGCGATTATTTATCTCTGGATACGTCATTTTGACTTTAAACAATTGCCAATCCGTCTAAAGTGGTCTGTTCTCTTTTGGGTACCCTTTATTTTCGCTATCATGGGCTTATTTGCTGATATGGTAAGTACTTTGTCAGGACAATATAATTATTTTAGTCCTCAGGTTCTAGCTTTTATTAGCCCTATGGCTGTGATTGATAAGTTTATGGCATTGTCACCTATGGCGATTGCTTATGGTTTGCTCAACGGTTTCTACGAAGAATTTTTCTTCCTAGGACTCTTGACCTCGGTTAAGGATAAGTATAAGTGGTTGGTCTTGCTCTTTTCAACCATTGTTCGTGTGTCTTTCCATACCTATCAGGGCATGCTATGGGCTCTGGTTATTGGTGTGGTCTTTGGTATACTCTATTATTTTCTGTATAAATACAAGGTTAAAAACCTCCTTCCATTCTTCCTAGCTCATGCTTTAGCGGATATGTTTGGCTCAAGCCTCATTTATCTCTTGGTCAACTGGAATTATTAGTACAACAACTCCCCTCGTTTAAGTACGAGAGGAGTTTTCTTTTATTGTTAGATGTATCTTAATGAGCTTAGTATTATCGCTTTTAATTTAATAATTCTTTGAAGAAGTTTTCTACTTCAGGATGAAGATTATTTTCCTTAAGTGTAACTAGTGAAACATAAAGCGACATGCGTTCATCTTTAACCATTGGGATAGCAATTAAATCTTTGTCTTCCTTTGTTATAGCAATCTCAGAAAGAAGGCTGATACCAACTTTTTTACGAAGGAGTTGTTTAAGCAAATTAACATCATCAGTTTGAAAAAATGGTGTTGCGGCATGATGATGCTGATCATTCAGATGTTGAAATGCTTTTAGATGAACAAAATGTTCGTCTAAAATAATAAAATCTTCATTCATAACGTCTGAGAAAGCGATAGTTTCTTTATCTGCTAATGGGTGTCCTGATGGCAAAATATAATAAAGATCACTTGTCATAAGGTTTCTAACTGAAAATCGTTTATCAAGAATAGGTTCTAAGCTTCCAATAAAACTGGCATCTAGTTCTCCGCTAGATAAGAGATTTAGAAGTTCAATAGAGCCCTCTTGTATAGGGTGAATATTTCGAAGTGCTGAGGCATTTTCAATAAAAGCAGGCTCTTTACGAACAAGATAGTCAATAATAAGAGGCGGAAACCCAATTGTATTATAGGAAGAAAGGCTTCGAAGTATTTCTTTTTGGGCACCTTGCATTTCTGGAAGAGCTTTCTTTACATGACGTAATAATATATCACCTTGTGGAGTTAGCT
>ERZ894226.795-NODE-795-length-15762-cov-13.323741_pt1 | contig 15762 bp, 17 predicted proteins | sample MGYA00380294_ERZ894226 | MGnify/ENA primary metagenome ERZ894226 (study PRJEB32331, sample SAMN06328434) | human gut metagenome | biome: human gut microbiome; feature: stool | host: Homo sapiens | collected 2014-10-29 ... | reverse complement strand
ACCTGCCTTTCCTTTGGTACATGATTATAATAACACCCACTGTAAGCGCTTGCAATTAAAAACCCTTGGTTATTTTGTGACGAATTATAGCAGGTGGAGAATGTTCCGCAATTCGGGTTTCACGCGGTATAATGAAGTTACTATTAATAAATTCGGAGACGCGCCATGCTTAGTGAACTAAAATCAGAAATTTTACATGAGGTTATCTTGCGCCGCCCAGACGACAGTCACAAAGGCAATTTTGGCCGAGTACTGTTGATTGGCGGTAACATTCAATATGGTGGGGCTATTTTGATGGCCACGCAGGCGACAGTTGGATCGGGTGCTGGTTTGACAACAGTGGCCACGGATTTAATTAACTTAACAGCATTGCGTTCCCGCACGCCAGAAGCGATGTTCGTGGATTGGCGTAATGATGAGCAATTGACAACTGCCATTCAAACAAACGATGTGATTTTGATTGGTCCTGGTTTGGGAACGGATGAATTTGCGACGCAATTGGTGCGTAAGGTGTTGGCATCAGTTAACAAGGACCAAATTTTAATCGCTGACGGATCGGCACTAACGGTAATGGCCGAGAACAATCTGACATTCCCACGAGATACCTTCACGGTTGCAACACCACACCAAATGGAGTGGGCCCGCTTGAGTGGTGTCCAGCTCAATTACCAAGATAATCACCAGTTGAATGAAGTTCAACGACAGATTTTGAACCTAAACGTCTTGGTACTTAAGCAGCACCACACACTAATTTATACAGAGACTGAGCAAAAGCAACTGCAAATTGGTGGGGCTTACCAGGCGACCGGGGGAATGGGTGATGTATTGGCTGGAATTGTGGCTGGTTTTGCCGGTCAATTCAAGGCTAATACAACGAAAGCTGTTGAGGCGGCAGTGTACGCACATTCAGCCATTGCTCAAGAAATGGCCGGACATAGCTATGTGGTGAAGCCAACGTTTATTGCGGATTCTTTGCCAAACTACATGGCGCGCATTCAATCAAACTTATAGACGAAAAAAATACCGTCACTCGCAATTGAGTGGCGGTATTTTTGATTAACTAATTGAAATTACTTGTGACGAGCCTCAATTTCGTGGTTCATCTTGTTAACTTCTTCGTCAGTCAATGGGTACTTCATGATGACCAAGATGGCAAGCACAGCCATGATAATTGGCAACCAGATCATTGACCATTGCAATCCCATCAAGGCAGCAGCAGATTGAACCTTCTTAGTACCATCGAAGCCAGTAGCGGCATTGATGTAACCAGGAATGATACCACCCAAAGCCAAACCAATCTTGAAGAACAAGCCCATGATGGCGTTGATGATACCGGCAACACGCTTACCAGAAGTGTATTCACCGTATGAGACAACTTCAGGAACCAATGACCACATGAATCCAGTGGCTGAAGTCAATCCCCATTGTTGCAAGAAACGTCCGATGTAACCCAAAGCAATGTTTTCAGGTGACTTCGTCCAAATCCACAAGACAATTGATCCGACCATGAAGATAGCTAGGAACAAAGCAAAGAATTGCTTCTTACCAACCTTGGCACGAATCTTAGGCCAAAGGAAGACCAAGAAGATTCCAGGAATTGATCCAAGCAATGAGATTGAACCGTTCCATTCTGAGTGACCAATGTTGTATTGCAAGAAGAATGGCCATACTGTGTTTCCGAAGAACATAAATGTAAAGCCGACCAAGAAGAACAACCCCAAGATTCGCAAAGGCTTGTTACGCTTCAATTCAGCAAACAAGTCTGAGTACTTTACTTCAGGCTCATCTTCAGCAGGCAAGACACGTTCCTTCGTCTTAGCATACGTTACCATCAAAGCGATGAATCCGATGACCATGTAGACGGCGTAAACCTTGAACCAAGCACCAGCAGATTGTGCTGATGAGTAGTCACCCAAGTTCATGTGGATACCAAACATTCCGATATCCTTTGATGAACGGTCAACTGATGTTGCCAATTGCACGAAGATAGGGAAGCATGTGTAAACCAACAAGTTTGCGATGTTAGCCAACGTCATACGAACCGTTGTCAACTTTGCAATTTCATCGTTATCACGTGTCAATGATGCGTTCAAGGCACCGTATGGAATGTTAACGAATGAGTAAACCATGGCTGTTGCCATATATGACAAGAAGGCATATGGCACCTTGAAAGCAGGGAACCATTGACCAACTGGCAAGAACAAGCAGGCAGCCAAGATAACTAGCGGAATACCGAAGTTACGAAGGTATGGCAAGTACTTACCACCCTTAGGATGTGCTTTATCGACTGTGGCACCAACCCAAGGATCCCACACAACGTTGATCCAACGAACGACCAAGAAAATAGTGGCACCAGCCGCAGCTGAAATACCGTTAACAGTTGTCAGGAAGAATAGCAAGAATCCACCAACAGTACCGAAAACCAAGTTTTGGGCAAAGTCACCCAAACCATAGGCAATACGGTCCATTAATGTCAACTTAGCAAATTCGTCCTTTTTAACAGATTGCGTATTTGCATCCATAAGAACAAACCCCTCAAAATATAGAAATGTAATTGCTTAATGCATGCTCATAATATCACTAAAAAATACGAAAAAGCCGGAATTTACAAAGCGTTCTGTAAGCGTTCACATTTTAGCTGTTCTATGATGAAAATAAGACTGTCAAAAGGGAAGTTGACCAGGCGAATCATGATTAAATTCTGCAAAGATTTGCAAAATGGCGTATAATTACAACCAATATGACAGTGGAGGTCAATGAGATATGACAACGCAATGGCGTGCAGAAGCATTGAAGTATGAAGATGCATTGTTGACTGACTTGAAGGAAATGTTGGCCATCAAGTCAGTTCGTGATGATGAGGCAGCGACTGAGGACGCACCTTTGGGACCAGGTCCTAAGGAAGCTTTGCTTAAGTTCGAAGAATTTGCAAAGCGTGACGGTTTCCGTGTTGGTAACTACAAGAACTTGGTTGCCTATGCAGAATTGGGACCTGAAGACGCTGACGAAACAGTTGCCATTATTGGTCACTTGGATGTTATGCCAGCTGGTGACGGTTGGACAAAGGATCCATGGTCACCAGTTATCGAAGACGGCCGTTTGTATGCGCGTGGTGCATCAGACGACAAGGGACCTTCATTTACGGCTTACTACGCAATGAAGATGATCAAGGACTTGAACTTGGACTTGAAGCGCAAGCTAGTTTTGGTGATGGGAATTGATGAAGAGTCTGACTGGACTGGTATGGATGACTTCTTTGAGGAGTATGGTATGCCAACGATGGGATTCTCACCTGACGCTGAGTTCCCAATTATCAACGGTGAGAAGGGTAACGTTTCAATCGTAACGCGCTTTGCTGGTACGCAAGGTGGTTCATTGAAGTTGGTTTCATTCTCAGCTGGTTCACGTCCAAACATGGTACCTGGAACTGCTGTTGCCGTTGTTGAGGCTGCAGATACGGCTGCTTTGGTTTCAGCTATGGATGCTTACTTGGCCGCTGAAAAGCGTGTTAAGGGTGAAGCTAAGGTTGATGGTAACCAAGTAACGTTTACTTTCTATGGAAAGCAAGTTCACGGTGCGATGCCTGAAACTGGTGAAAACGCCGGTACTTACTTGGCTAACTTCTTGCAAGACCAAGACTTTGGCGGTAACGCTAAGGGCTTCTTGACGTTCTTGGGAACGCAATTGCACGATGACACGGTTGCTGAGAAGATCGGTGCGAAGACGCACGACGATTTGATGCACGACTTGTCAATGAACGTTGGTATCCAACGCTTTACTGATGGTGAAGATGGCTTTGTAAATGCTAACTTCCGTTACCCACAAAACACAACGGCTGAAGAAATTGAAGGTCACGTAGCATCATCATTGCCAGCTGGCTTTGATGCAACGGCTAAGCAAGAAGGTCACGCACAAGTGCCTCACTACGTACCTGGTGATGATCCACTAGTTAAGACGTTGTTGCAAGTTTACCGTGAGCAAACAGGTTTGCCAGCCGGTGAACAAGTTATCGGTGGTGGTACGTTTGGACGTTTGTTGAAGCGTGGTGTTGCCTTTGGAGCAATGTTTGAAGGCGTGCCTGACACGATGCACCAAGCCGACGAATTCTACCCAGTATCAGATTTGACACGTGCGATGGCTATTTTCGGACAATCAATGTACGAATTGGCTAACGTGGAAGATTAATAATGATCATAAAAACCGCAATGACGATAAATCATTGCGGTTTTTATTAGTTATTCAACATTAGTGACTAAGAATATCACGTTCACGGTCGGCTTGGCGTCGGCGAATTGTGTAGTAAGCAATAATCCAAGAAGCCAAAGCAACTGAGAATGTGGTGATAGCGACCGGGCCCCAATTCATTTGGTAAGCGCCAGGCGGTAGCATGTCATCTGCCATTTGGCCAGCGCGGACAGCCACTTCATGAATTGCCGTGGCTGCTGTGGTTGGCTCTTGCGCAACGGTATTAGCTTGGCTTTCTGACGGTGTGCCAAGGGTGGCTGCTTCATGCGTTGTGGCAGTTGTAACAGCTGCTTTAACTGTTGAACTAGCCACCGCTTGTGCCGTTTGACTTGTTGTTGGGGCAACATCGGTTGGTTCTTGCGCAACTGCTGTGGTCAGCGCAACCGGCTGTGCGGGTTGTGCATCACTGCTGTTAACAGCGGTAACCTGTTGATTTGTAGCTTGACTAGTTGTGACCGTCGTTGGTGCGGTGACTGAAGTACGCGGTGTAGTGGCACTTGCCGTTCGTTGCGTTGTCGCAGTCCGTGCGTCAGACGTTTTGCTAGTCGTGACCTTTTGCGTTTGTGTAACGGACTGGTCAGTAATGGGTTGGACCGGTGTTTCTGAAGTTGTGACCTTATTAGCCAAGTCGGTTTCAGTTGGTGTTGTTGCTTGCCCAACTGATTCTGACGAAACGACTTCGCTAGCCTTGTTACTATCAGAAGGGTTGCTTTCAACTGGCGTTTCGGTAACGGGTGGTACAAAATCAGTAATTGTTTCTTCAGGTAATACGACCGGTGTGTTTGGTACGCACGCCTCTAACGTTTCTGGCGTAGCGGTTGTTTCACTGGCCGTGCTGGTTTCTTCTTCAGACTTGGCTGATGCTGGTAAAACAATTGGCGTGGCTGCTGTTGATTCATCTATCGTTGCCGTGCTTGTCGCAGGATCTGTAGTATTGTCGCTAACGACACTGACGGTTATTGCTGATGATGCTGCGGTTGTCGTGTCATCAGCTAACACAGGGCTAGCGAATAAGACGCTAGCCAATAGAAGGGTTGCTGTTAGCAAACTTGATTTTTGAATCGCCATGTCACAATTGCCTCACTTTCTAAACGAGATATTACCTTATAATAGTACTCTTTTCTTCCTTGTTTGTGAGCGGAATACACAAACTTCGTGCAAACTGTTCACAATAAATTCACAAACTAAGCGCGTTGCGTTTTGAAGTTCTGTTTAAGGCGCGATATGTTACAATTATGTGACAATGAAAACGATGGTATCGGAGGAAATAACGATGCAAACTAAGAAAATTATAACGACGACGTTGCTAGCAACGGCTTTGCTGGGGGCAACAACAGTGACGGCGACCGTCCTGGTGCAACCGAACGCTGTGCAAGCAGCGGCAACAACTAACGTGCAAACACGGGCCTTATCAAAGTCGTATGTTGTGTATGGGGCTGGGGCCTCAGATCAAAGTGCCCTTGCGACAACGCTGGGAGTGACAGACAGCTATGAAAAATTAACAACAACGGGTGCCGACGCATCATACATTGGTCTTTCGGGCGTGGCAGATAGTGCGATGATTAGTTCTGTTGCCATTGCACCGGCTGAACCTGGTACGGGGACGCTGGTAAACATTAAGAACTTCGATGGTAAGGATAATATTACGCAAGTAACCTCACAACAGTATGCGATGGCAGCTACGATGGCTGGTGTAAAAGATGTGATTATTACGGTAACAGCAAACCAACAAGTTTCTGGGCAAGCAGCCTTGGCTGGTGTTTATAAGGCTTTGGATACGGATGGTATCACGCTGAACGAACAAAATACGTCGGCAGCTAATAACATGCTAGCCGCTACGACGGATGCCGTGAATGATAACAAAGACGATAAGGCCTACCCTGGTAAGCTGACGTCAGCAGTAACTAACACAGCTAGTGAACTGGCTGAGAAAAAGCAAGACGGACAAAACATTACAATTAATATTGCAATTGATCAATTAAACATTAACTTGGATAAGCAAGGTATTGCCGAAAAGACGTCCGACGCGGCGGTACAAACGATGGCGCAAGCATTGGTAGGCGTTGCGGACGCCCCAATTTCTGACTCATCTAGCTTCGTCGATAATGCTAAGAGCCTATCAAATAAGCTTGAAAACTCAGCTGGGGATGCGATGGCTAAGGCGAAGGATTTTGCGAATTCAGAGGATGTTAAGCAAGCCGCTAATTGGTTTGTAACGAATATTTGGAATCCAATTGTTAACTTTTTCAAGGGCTTATTGAATAAGTAATGATTTTTGTCGGACTTCACACTATCTTCGAAACTTTTGCACACGTCATCAACTTACAACTTGTATGATAGTGGCAGAAAGATAGATGGGGAGGACACGTGAATGAGTGCGGTTGTGATTTATGACAGTCACTACGGGCATACTGAAAAATATGCCCGCTGGATTGCAAATGAGTTGCAGATTAGTTTGTATCGACTTGATGAAATCGGCGCGTTGGATTTAACAACTTACGATACGATTGTTTTTGGTGGTCCAGTATTTCATGGCCGCGTTAAAATTGCTAATCTAGTAAATACGCTGATTCCGGCGCTGTATGATAAACATATTTTATTGTTCACGGTTGGCCTCCATCCGATTGATGCGACTTATTTCAAACACATTTGTGTCGATAATTTTAATTACCTTGTCCAACAGTATGGTGATTTCTTTCAACTACGGGGTGCGACAAACCATGACAAAATGGGACGTTGGCATCGACTATCGGTTTGGTGGATTAAAAAGATTGGTCGCGCGATTGCGGAAGAACATGTGAAAGAATTAGAGGAAACGACCACAAATCAAATCGATTTAGTGAGTCGTTATCGTCAATTAGTGCAACCGATTGTCGATCGGGTTCGCTTTTATGAAAAGCAAGCCTCATTAGAATAATTAACGCAAAAGGACTAGTGCAGAGATTTCTGGGCTAGTCCTTTTGCGTTAAAGCGGGTAACCTGACTGGTGTGTGTACATGGTATGATAGGAACAGTTGGTTATGCTGGTAGAGAACGCCATGACTAACTGTGATGATGGGGATTAGAAAGTTTGGAGGGATGGACCATGGATCAATTACGATTGACAACCTTAAGTCCAGTGACAATTACAAGTTATGCCACGATTGATTCAACCAATACTGCCGCAAAACGGTTGATTGGGAATACACAGTTGAAGACGCCAGTGGCAATTGTGGCAGACGAACAAACGGCAGGGTACGGTCGGCATGGCCGACAGTATTTTTCGCCAGATCAAGTTGGTGTTTATCTAACTTTGATTTGGCCAGTGGCTGATAGTCGAACGCTCAATCCGGGTCAGGTGACAACAAGTGTAGCTGTGGCAGCAGCCACCGCATTGTCAGTTGAATTGGGTGTGCAAGTTGGCATTAAGTGGGTCAACGATTTGTACTATCAGCATAAAAAAGTGGCCGGCATTTTAGTTGAATCAGTCGGCAATCATTTGATTATTGGCATCGGTTTGAATATTAACCCAACCGATTATCCGGTTGACATCCAGGCAAAGGCCGGCGCGTTAACTGATCAACAAGTTGATCGGGAACAGCTGGTGGCATCGCTATTAAATTATTTTGTTCGCTATTTTTCGTTAGATGCCCGTGATGTGATGCGCGACTATCGCAAATTATCACTCGTAATTGGTCAACAGGTTGAGTTGGTTGTTGGCAAACAAATCATCCAGGGGCGTGTTCAAGATGTGCTGGATGATGGTGGCTTGTTTGTGCAAACGGATACTGGCCAACAAACTTTCTATTCTGGTGAAATCACGAAATTAAATATGACAGGATGGACTATTTCATGAAAACACGACAGCTTGTACTAGCCGCCGTCTTTGCAGCAATGATTGCGGTATTGGCACCTTTGTCAATTCCAACGGGGATTGTGCCGTTAACCCTACAAACGATGATTGTACCGTTAGTTGCGTCGGTGACATTGCTACCGATTTCGTTATCGGCCGTGGCGGTTTACTTATTGCTCGGGGTAGTCGGGATGCCTGTATTTGCAGGATGGACTTCTGGTGTCGGTATCGTTATCGGGCCAACGGGTGGTTACCTTATTGGGATGCTCTTGTTCCCACTTATTATTGGGTGGGGTATTAAGTTGAGTGCCAAGTGGTATGCGTTGACAGCTTGGAACCTAATTGCAGCGTTTTTGCAGTTGGGATTCGGCACGGTTTGGCTTGCAGTAGCGGCTAAGATGCCATTGGCGAATGCGATGGCAACGGGTTTGGTGGCCTTCATCATACCAACTTTAATCAAAGTGGTCATTGTCGTCGTTTTGGCGATGATGATTGGGCGGGTGATGCGTCTCCCAATCGGTAAGGAATATTAACGTTTTACCCCGAACTTAAGCCAACTTAAGTTCGGGGTTTTATAATGGAAATAATTAAGTTTAAAGAGAGTCGTTAAAACCCATGAATCGTAAAGTATTTGTGCTAACTGGAAATACCGGTACTGGCAAAACCACTGTTGCAAATTACCTCAATGAATTCTTTGAAATGCCAAAAGTTATTACGCACACCACGCGAGCACCACGCGAAGGTGAAGTTGATCAAGTTGATTACTATTTTGAAACTGAAGCGAGTTTTAAACAAAATCATTACTTAGAGAGTGTGACGTATTCAAATTATCACTACGGGTCATCCCATGAAGGCTTAGCCCGAGCATGGGAGAAGAATCCATTCATTACCATCGTGTTGGATACGGCCGGCGCGATTACATATGCGCAAGAATTGGGCGATGAAGCGGTTATTATTTATCTCACTGTTAGCGAAGAAAATGATTTGTTAACGCGTTTAGAAAAGCGTGGGGATGATGTGACTGCGGTTAAGGAACGTTTGGCTAGTCAAGAATATCAACGCGATGCGGCATTACCTGATGCGTTACGCGGCGTTGCCCATGTCGTGATTAATGACGATTGGGAAACCACCAAAGAAGAAATCAATCAAATTGTTAAGCAAGTTGTCCAAGAATAATTGGCCACGGTAGGAGGAACATTATGGCATATCGAACACCACCCGTTATCACGCCGGTTGCACTAGTTTCAATTATTTTGGCGTTGAGTGCAGCTAACGCAATTGTTAATGTTTCAACGAATACATCGAATGGGGCAAAAATTTCTTCAAGCATTGTGTCATCATCGACATCAACAAGTGCGCCAGCTAAGTCTGAAGAGAGTAAGTCCGCTGACACTGCTGAAACATCGACGAGTCGGGTCGTCAGTGATAGTCAGACAGACTCGTCTGCCACAACAGAGTCGTCTCGTAAACAAGAGGAGTCGTCATCAGCAAGTACGGTATCGACAAATAAAGATACGACTGATAGTCGGGTAAGTTCGTCGAGCGAGACGAGTCGTCCGGCAAGCAGTTCAAGTGCCGTCACGTCGAGTGCTTCAAGTGCCCCGGCCTCAAGCGCAACGAGTTCATCAACGGCTAGTTCAACTGCGCCAGCAACAACACCATCGACAGCGAACGGAGGTGCAACAAACTAATGCTGACTATTTTAGATTTGTTAAACCACTACTTGGGGTTCTTTAATGTTAATACCAAGTGGAAAGGGCAAGTATATTCAGTTTTGGCTACGGCAGGAGATTTTTATGTCCTGTACTTGGGCGTAAAGCATATTGAAAATGGGGCCTACCTTCGTGGGGCAGTATTGATGCTAGCCTTCATCGTGATTGCCTATTTTGCGGTTCTGAATATGGTGTACTACTATACGAAGAAAACGGTGAAGTGGGATATTTCGCCAAAGATTGAAAAGGTTTTGGGTGGCCGGCCTGCTGAGGAAAGTCAGACTATCAAAACAGCAATGCCTTATGTACCAGCAAACGGATTATACGCCAAGGAAAATGTGTTACCAGCAACGGCAATTTCTGACGCTGATATGCAAGCAGAATTAACGAAAGTTGCCGAGCAACTACAAGCTAGTGGGATGTTCCAACAAGATTATAACGGCATGTCGGAAGCTGATCAGTTAGCCTATTTGGCAGCTGGTAACGATGTCATTTATGCTAATCATCCGGGTACACCATTGCCATACTTCCGCTTGGAGCATGAGCGTGGTGGCTTGGCAGTTTACGGTGGCTTGAACGAGATGTTTGCGCAGCGTGTTGCCCGGATTAAAACGGTTGGGTTGCAGCCAGTTGAGTTGGCCCTTGAGAACTATGATTTGTTTATCGCATCGGCGGTAATTACGGGTGGCGTTGGCCATGTACGTGGTCGCGTGAACCTACAAGAAACAACGAAGCCTTATCAGTTAGCCGTTGAGCTAGCTTATAAGCAAAAGTAAGCCGGTTAGGTGATTGTCAAGAAACCTGACAAGATAATTGACACCAGTCTTACTTACAGACTATTATTAAACATAGCGACCCGTCACGAAAAATCGCGACGGGTCATTTTATATTGAATGATGATTTTTGAGAAAATTGTCAATAAGGAGGAACACCATTATGTCGATGATCGAATTTAAGGACGTCGAAAAGTACTATGGAGATTTCCACGCTTTGAAGGATATTAACCTTGACGTGGAAGCTGGTGAAACGGTCGTTTTGCTTGGCCCATCTGGTTCAGGAAAATCAACGTTGATTCGCACCGTAAATGGTTTGGAGCCTGTTCAAGAAGGCCAATTAATTGTTAACGGTCAAGACTTGGCTAACCCACAAACTGATATGAACCGTACGCGTAAGAATGTTGGCATGGTTTTCCAACACTTTAACTTGTATGCAAACAAGACGGTTTTGGAAAACATTATGTTGGCACCACGTTTGGTCTTGAAGCGTGACGAAGCTGAAAATAAGAAGATTGCAATGGAATTGTTGGAGCGAGTTGGTCTTGCTGACAAGGCTGACAAGATGCCGTCAACGCTTTCAGGTGGACAACAACAACGTATTGCGATTGCACGTTCATTGGCAATGAAGCCTAAGGCCTTGTTGTTTGATGAGCCAACGTCAGCTTTGGACCCAGAAATGGTTAACGATGTCTTGAAGATTATGCGCGAAATCGCGGCGGATTCAAGTATGACAATGTTGGTTGTGACACACGAAATGGGCTTTGCTAAGCAAGTTGCCGATCGTGTTATTTTTATGGCAGATGGTCAAATTTTGGAAGATTCTCCTACTGAAGAATTCTTTGCAAATCCTAAGGAGCCACGTGCACGTCAATTCTTGTCACAAATCATTCACTAGGAGGTGCGGAGTATGAGTCGCAAGTTTAAGCGTACTTGGCGTGCGGTACTTGCTGGTGCCGCCGTCGCTTTGCTAGCAGGGAGTGTGGTTGCAACCCCAGTGCATGCCAGCGATAAGAAAAACGAAGCTTACAATCGTATCATGAAGTCAGACAAGATGGTCTGGGGTGTTAAGGGTGATACGAAGTTAATGGGCTTGATGAATATCAAGACTGGTAAGTTGGAAGGCTTCGACGTTGATATGGCGAAGCAAATTACGAAGCGTGTTAATCCAAAAGCAAAGGTTGAATTGACGCAAATTACATCTGGAACACGTATTCCGATGTTGTTGAACGGTAATATCGACGCGATTATTGCCACAATGTCAATTACACCGGATCGTGAGAAGGTTGTTGATTTTTCAAAGCCTTACTTTAATGCGGGGCAAGCTATCTTGGTTAAGAAGGGTAGTGGCATTAAGGATATTTACGATTTGAACAAGCCAGGAGCTCGTATTTTGGCCGTTGCTGGTTCAACTTCAGCGGTGGTTGTTAAGAAGTTCGCGCCTAAGGCTAAGGTTGTTGCTTTGTCTGATTATGCAACTGCTTTAACAGCGCTAAAGGCTGGTCAAGGAGATGCATTGACGACTGATAACGGTATCCTATATGGTATGGCTGCCGGCTCGAAGAGTTTGGAAGTTGTCGGTGGTCCCTTTACTAAGGAACCATATGGCGTTGCTATGGATGAAAACAACCCTAAGTTAGTCAAGGCTGTTAATAAGGCGATTGATGATATCAAATCAGACGGTACTTACGCCAAGCTAGCCAAGAAGTGGTTCGCTGGTGTTAAGGGAATGGATTGGAAGGAGTTGGCTAAGTAATGTTGTCATTATTTCAAACACACGCTCATGACTTCCTAACTGGATTTGGTTGGACGATCGCCTCGTCAGTATTGGCGTTGATTGGTTCACTGATTCTAGGAACTGTTTTTGCTTTGATGGAAGTTGTGCCAAATAAGGCGGCCAATATTATTGGGCGTATTTATATTGAAGTGCTTCGTAATATTCCATTGTTGGTTATTACGATGTTCTTCTATGTGGTGATTGCGAACGTTGTAAAAATTAGTGGGTTCGCGGCTGGAACGTTGGGCCTAACGCTATATACGTCAGCCTTTATTGCTGAGACCGTGCGCGCCGGAATTAATGCTGTGCCAAATGGTCAATTGGAGGGTGCGCTTTCCAATGGATTGTCTTGGTGGCAAGGAATGCGTTACGTGGTATTGCCACAGGCGTTTAAGTTAGTTATTCCACCACTTGGAAACCAATTTATTAATTTGATTAAGAACTCATCAGTCTTGGCTTTCGTGGCCGGTATGGATTTGATGTACCAAGCAAATATGATTTCGCAAGAGACATTTGATACGTTTGGTCCATTTATCATCGTGGCTATCTTCTATTTGATTTTGACGATGCCAATGAGTTACTACATGCGCTACTTGGAAAACAAGTTGAATAAGGAGGGATAATCATGGCAGAATTCTTATCAGCGTTCTCATGGATTAACATCCGCTTCTTGTTGATGGGACTATGGGTCACTATCGAAGTAGCGGTTGTCTCAGTCATTTTGAGTTTTATTATTGGGTCATTGCTTGGTGTTATCCGTTACGTCAAGATTCCGTACCTATCACGCATTGTTGGTTTTATCATTGACGTGATTCGTAACCTACCACTGTTGTTGATTATCTTCTTTACGTACTTTGCCTTGCCAAAGATTGGCATTCACTTGGGCGTTATGACGTCAACGATTTTCGCTTTGACGATTTTTGAGTCAGCGATGTTGGCAGAAGTTATTCGATCAGGAATTGTCGCCGTACCAAAGGGACAATTAGAAGGTGCATTGTCGAACGGATTGAGCTTCAAGCAAGCCTTGTGGCACATTATTTTGCCACAGGCTTACAAGAAGATGATTCCACCAATCGTGTCACAATTTGTGTCATTGATTAAGGATACGTCTTTGGCAACGATTATCATGTTGCCAGAAGTGACATACCGTGCACAAATCATTTATGCGCAAGAGCCAAATGCCATTGTGGCGATGTTCTTTGCGTTGGCTGTATTGTACTTCGCGTTGAATTACGTGATTTCAAAGATTGGTCGTATTTTGGACCGTCGAATGGCAGCTTAATTTAAACTGACTAAACCACCAGTACTTTTGTGCTGGTGGTTTTTTGTTGTGTTGGTGTGTGTCGTGCTATCACACTCATGTCGGCAGCCGAACGGTTTTAGATTATTTGTGAGACTCAAAGCAGAACCGGTTAACAGCAAGAAAAATACGGATGGTTTCCTGGATTTTTTGCCTGTAAATGAGTGAAATTCTCATTTTAAGAAACGTAGTAAAAACGCATGGTTTAAACGTTTTAATGGATCGTGTTCAAATTTAGTTCACAGTTTGTATTAAAAAATGGCGTTGCTTCTCATTTTTGTCCAGGCTATGATACTAAACATTGAAAGGCATTATTTACTATTTTCGAAATGGGGAGTTTTTTATGAATAAGGTATTGAAGACATCAGCATTGTTGTCGACAGCGTTGATTTTGGGCTCAACGTTGGCACCAATCACGGCTGACGCAGCTAAGTACAAGACAATCAACTGGACTGAAGGGGCTGATTTGGGCACGATGGATCCATCAAAGTCTACAGCTGCGGTTGATTTTGACGCATTGCAAGCAACTGGTGACGGTTTGTACCGTAACGATAAGTCAAACAAGCCTGCGCTTGCTTTGGCTGAATCAGTTGAGAAGTCTGATGATGGGTTGTCATACACGTTCAAGTTGCGTTCTGGTTTGAAGTGGTCAAACGGTGACGCTTTGACAGCGCACGATTTTGTTTATGGTTGGCAACGTACGAATGACCCTAAGACGGCATCACAATATGCCTACTTGTTCTCAGGAATTAAGAATGCAGATGCCATTCAATCTGGTGAAGAAAAGGACTTGTCAACGTTGGGGGTTAACGCCGTTGACGATACAACGTTGGAAGTGACGTTGGAAAAGCCAATGCCACAACTTGAATCAGTTTTGACGATGGCACCTTTCTACCCACAAAACCAAAAGTTTGTGGAGAAGTCAGGTAAGAAGTACGGTACAGCTGCAAAGTACACGTTGTCTTCAGGTCCATTCATCTTGAAGGGCTGGACTGGGTCAAACAACAAGTACTCATTGGTTAAGAACGACAAGTACTATGATGCCAAGGTTGTGAAGACGCCTAAGGTTGTTGTGGAAACAATCAAGGATCAAAACACAGGTTACAACTTGTACAAGTCAGGCAAGGTCGACTTTACGAACTTGTCACCTGACCAAGTGAAGGCTTCAAAGAAGAACAAGGCTTATAAGGTTATCCCACAAGCGTCAACGTTCTACATGGAGTTTAACGAGAAGAAGGTGAAGGCATTGGCCAACACAAAGATTCGTCAAGCTTTGTCATACGCAATTGACCGTAAGACGTTGTCAGATAAGATTTTGACGGGAACGGCTACACCTGCGACAACGTTTACTTCAACTAAGTTGGCGCAAGATCCTAATACTGGTAAGGACTTTGCTAAGGCAGCTGAAGTAAAGGGTGCCATTGCTTACGACAAGACTAAGGCCAAGAAGTTGTTCAAGGAAGGTATGAAGGAAGTCGGCGAGAAGAAGTTGAAGTTGCAAATGGTCACAGATGACACTGATGCAGCTAAGCGTTCAGCCCAATTCTTGCAATCACAAATGGAAAAGTTGGACGGCTTGGATATCGACGTTAAGGTCGTACCATTTAAGCAACGTTTGGCTTTGTCACAAGACAAGAAGTTTGATTTGGTAATCACTGCTTGGGGTGCCGATTACGGTGATCCATCAACGTTCTTGGACTTGTACACGAAGGATTCTTCATTCAACAACGGTTCATGGGATAACGCTGAATACAACAAGTTGATGTCAGCTGCTAAGACGACTGACGTGAACGACGAAAAGAAGCGTTATGACGATTACAAGCAAGCAGAGCAAATCATCGACAAGGAAGTCGGTGTGGCGCCATTGTACTACCGTTCATATGCAACGTTGTTCCGTACATCAGTTAAGGGTGTTGTCACAAACCCAGCTGGTGCACCATACGACTGGAAGTGGGCATACAAGAACTAAATCTTTTAGAAATCACATCGGAGCATTTGCTGCGATGTGATTTCTTTTAGTGTTTGGTGCTATCGCACGAGCAACAGGCGGGGCTGGTATCCTACGCCATTGTTCAAAAACTCGGCAACCGAATGGCGCGGACGCCATTCAGCGGGGCAAATAA
>ERZ894226.778-NODE-778-length-15956-cov-6.313314_pt1 | contig 15956 bp, 13 predicted proteins | sample MGYA00380294_ERZ894226 | MGnify/ENA primary metagenome ERZ894226 (study PRJEB32331, sample SAMN06328434) | human gut metagenome | biome: human gut microbiome; feature: stool | host: Homo sapiens | collected 2014-10-29 ... | reverse complement strand
CCATAGTATGTATCAAAATGAACACCCAATCTTTTATAAAGTTTATCATACTCATCTAATGATACTTTTATAAATTCTTTCCAAAGAGCAAAATTTTCAGCATCTCCATCTTGAAGTTTCTTTAATTCAAGTCTTGCTTCCTCTTCAAGTTCTGGCTCAGTTTCAGACAGCTTAGAAAACTCTACATAAACTCTTTCTAACTCTTCAATAGGATTTTCTTTATAAGCTTCTTTATTCAGCCATCTTCTGTATCCAATGATAAGTTTCCCAAACTGTGTTCCCCAGTCTCCTATATGATTATCAGCTACTATATGATAACCTAGATATTTGTAGATTCTTCTGATCGAATCTCCTATTATTGTTGATCTTAGATGCCCTATATGCATTCTTTTAGCTATATTTGGTGAAGAGTAATCTATTATTACATCTCCCTCTCTATTTAAGAAAGAAAAATCATATTCTTCTGTTCTTGATTTTTTTAAAAGCTCTCCAAGATACTCGCTTTTTAAAAATATATTGATAAATCCAGGTCCTGCTATTTCTAATTTTTCAATAACATTATTTTCTTCAAGATTATCAAGAACCTCTTGAGCTATAACTCTTGGATTTTTACCTATTATTTTAGAATTCATCATTGCAAAATTTGTCTGGAAATCTCCAAATTTTTCATTTGTAGCAACAGATACTTCTACTTTTTTTGTTTCCTTTTCACTATATAGTTTCTTTATTGTATTTTCAAAAATTTTTGCTATCTCTCTATCTATGATAAGCACTATTCCACCTCACACTTTATTTATTTCTCTTCAAAATATCAGTCAAATAAAAAAGGGACACAAAGTCCCAAAAGAATAACTCCAACCTACCGCCTTCAGTACAGTTTTAGTCGCCAAACCCAAAAGTGGTAGTCAGTTATATAAAGCATACAGAGTCCGTAAAACAACTTAAGCTTTAAGATGATCGTGACTTTGCTGAGTTACTATATACAGCGCCAACCCCATGACGACATTAGGCCCAAAACCTCGTGAAAATAGCGAGTAGGTCAGAAACATTTATTCTTATAATGGAATTATATCATTATTTTATTTTTTTTTCAACATTTTAAAGTTCTTTTTTATTCAATAATTCGTTTTTTCTATAATTATTGATTTTTTTCTTCTACATAAGTACTTTTTAAATATAATTCTTCCAACTGCCCATCATCCACTTCTCCAGGAGCTTCTGTCATTAGACATTGTCCTTTATTTGTTTTAGGGAATGGAATAACGTCTCTTATAGAATTTTCTTTAAGCATTACCATCAGCCATCTGTCTAATCCAAATGCAAGTCCTCCATGAGGTGGTGCTCCATATTTAAATGCATCAAGGAAGAATCCAAATTTAGTCTTAGCTTCTTCAGGTGTAAGTCCTAATCTGTCAAATACTTTAGATTGAATTTCTGGATTGAATATTCTGATGGATCCTCCGCCAATTTCAAATCCATTAAGTACCATGTCATATGTATTAGTTCTGATATTTTCAGTTTGTCCATTTAAGAAAGCATTTAAATCTTCATCTTTTATTGAAGTGAATGGATGATGCTCAGCCTTATATCTTTTCTCTTCCTCATCATATTGGAACATAGGGAAATCTACTACCCATAGGAATTTAAATTCATCAGGATTGATAAGATTAAATTCTTTTCCTATTCTAGTTCTGATAGCTCCTAAAGCTCCATATACTACTTTTGCTTTGTCAGCTATAATAAGGATGATATCTCCTTTTACAGCTCCTGTTGTTTCTACTATAGCTTTCATTTCATCTTCTGAAAGGAATTTAGCTATTGGAGAGTTTATACCCTCTTCAGTTATTTTAATGTAAGCCATTCCTTTAGCACCAAAATATCTTTTAGCATGCTCTTCATATTCTCCAATAATTTTTCTAGAGAATCTCTCTGCTCCCTGAGGTGCAACTACAGCTTTTACTATTCCGCCATTTGCTACAGTTTCTTGGAAAGCTTTAAATCCTGAATTTCTTACTATTTCAGTTAAATCTTTAAGTTCTACACCAAATCTAATATCTGGTTTATCAGAACCAAATCTTGACATTGCTTCTGCATAAGGCATTTTTTGGAAAGTATAGTTAACTTCTTCTCCAGTAATAGCAGTAAATACATCTTTAGCAAGTCCTTCTATAGTTCTCATTACATCTTCCATAGTTACGAAAGACATCTCTATATCCAATTGTACAAATTCAAATTGTCTGTCTGCTCTAAGGTCTTCATCTCTGAAGCATTTAGCTAATTGGAAATATCTTTCTATTCCCCCAATCATCAATAATTGTTTGAATAATTGTGGTGATTGTGGAAGTGCATAGAAGTCTCCTGGGCTTATTCTGCATGGAACTAGGAAGTCTCTAGCTCCCTCAGGTGTAGATTTTGTAAGTAAAGGAGTATCTATATCCAAGAATCCTTCTTTATCCATGTAGTTTCTTATTGCCATAATCATTTTATGTCTCATTTTAAGGTTATGAAGCATTCTTGATCTTCTGATATCAAGATATCTATATTTCAATCTGATATTTTCATTAAGATTATCATCTATTCCTGAGATTTGGAAAGGAAGAACATCACAGCTGTTTAATACTGTAAGTTCTTTAGCAAAAACTTCTATATCTCCTGTAGGCATATTTGGATTTTTACTTTGTCTTTCTTTTACTTCTCCAACTATTCTTATAACTGATTCATTTTTAAGTTTTTGAGCCTGCTCAACTACATCTTTAGGCGCTACATCTATATCAAAGATGACCTGTGTTTTTCCTTCTCTGTCTCTCATATCCACAAAAGTCAGCCCCCCAAGGTCTCTCTTTGTGTCTACCCAACCAGAAAGAATTACTTCCTGTCCTATATTTTCTTTTCTCAATTCACCTAAATTATGAGTTTTATAAATCATAACTATCCTCTCCTTAAAATTTTTCCTCTATCTAGATTCTTTAATTATTTCCATCGCTTTTTCAAATGATAACTCTTCTTGAGTTCTGTTAGCAAAATCTTTTAAAACAACTGTTCCTTTATTAAGTTCATCTTCTCCAGCTATGATTCGTGAAAATATAGCGGAGTTTTCTTTTCTTTTATCAAATGATTTTTCTGATACAAGAAAAATAAGATCATTCTCGGAAAGGGAGAGTGGAATATCCAGAGTTCCGATGCGAAGTTCAGGACCCTGTAAATCAACAAGAAGTTCAGGAACGATGTGCAGACGTTCGGAAACTTCGTAATATTGCTGCAGCCAGTCTTTACAGTCATCAAGATTGCTGTGGGAAAGGTTAAGGCGCATTCCGGTCATGCCAGATAAAAACATTGTGCGGATTTTTTCTTTTGTGGCACAGGCAGGACCAAGAGTTCCGTATAAATGAAGAGAATGTTTCATAATAAAACCTCCAGAAATAATTTATTGTAATTATAGATGTAACTACTGCTTCATCCATTTGGTTTCTAAAAGTATTATTGAATATAATTTTGCCAGTTTACCTTGTACATCTTTTATTGTGAACTGTCAAATCATTATTCATAAACTGTTATTACTGAATGAATATTACACTACGGACACTTAAAAAAGAGGAAAGTATTGAGATATAGTGTAGTTGTATAGCGTAGTAATTGCATTTTATAATGATGGGTTTTTTATAGTAATTGTGGAATTACTATAGTCACAGCTTAACTTTAAAAAAACTTCTCAAAAATCTAAATCTATTGTATCATGATTTATAGAGAATGGAGGAACTTTTTATGAGATGGAAGCTGACTACGTTGATTGAAAATCATGTGGATAAAGAGGAAAGATATATGTGTGAGCATGGTCTTGCTATTTTGATTGAAAGTGAGAATCAAGAGGAACAGGTTTGCCTGTTAATGGACACAGGGCAGAGTGGAATATTTTATGAAAATGCAGCGAAAATGGGGATTTCTCTTGAAAATTTAAGTGCATTATTAATTAGCCATGCCCATTATGATCATGCTGGTGGTGTGAAAAGACTCATAGAAGAAGAGACAATCAGAAAAATATATGTGGGAAAAGATTTTTTTCAGGGAAAATATTATGAGAAAAACGATGGAACGATGAAAGATATTGGGATTGCATTTTCCAAGGAAGAATTAGAGAAAAAAGGAATAACCGTTTGTGAGGTAAAAGAAGATATGCAAATGATTTTTCCGGGAGTAACATTATATCGTAACTTTGAGCGCATTGTAGGATATGAACAGTTAAATCCTCGTTTTTTTGTAAAAAAAGAAGACAAGGAAATTGTTGCTGATTGCTTTGCAGAAAGCTTTTTTCAAACACACTCTGGAACAGAGGAAGGAATGACTGCGTACAGTACCGATTGTTCTTCTGATGAATTGAGCGTGAAGCCGGCAATAGAAAAAGTAATATCTGAATATACGAAGGATTCTTTCACAGACGAAATTGCCGTAGCATTAGATACCGAGCAAGGCATTGTCGTTATAGTGGGATGTTCTCATCCGGGCATTATGAATATTCTTAGAACAATTGAAAAGAGAAGTGGTAAAAAGATTTGCGGAGTTGTCGGAGGAACCCATTTGATGGAAGCTGACGGAGAGCGGCTTAGAAAGACAATAGATGACTTAAAAGAAATGAATATAAATTTTATTGCCGTTTCCCATTGTACGGGAGAGGACAATTTAGAAACGATAAAAAATAACTTTGGAGAAAAATTTATTTTTAACTGCACAGGAAATGTAATCAGGTTTTAATAAAATTTCAGAAAAAAGGTTTCTTTGACTTAGTAAGGGTTACCATGTGATTTACAATAGAAATTTATTTAAAATTTATATCATACTGAAAAAGTAGAAAAAATTTAAAAATACCTATTGACAATTGAGCACTCGTTCAACTATAATAAGGACAGTTGAACAAGTATTCAATTATTTGTTTGATGAAGGAGGAAGTTATGGGAACGAAAAAGAGCGATTGTGTGGCAATGTTTCCTGAAAGTATTGAAAAGGTACAGAAGAGTATGCCGAAAGACTGCGAGATTGATAAGGTAGTATCCTTTTTTAAAGTTTTAGCAGATGACACAAGAATACGGATTCTGTATGCACTAAAGGAGCAGGAGATGTGTGCCGGTGATATTGCAGTTTTCCTTGACATGACTAAGTCTGCAGTTTCCCACCAGCTTGCCGTAATGCGTAAGATGCATCAGGTAAGAGCAAGACGGGAAGGAAAAAATGTTTTTTATTCACTGGATGACCAGCATATTGTAGATATTATGGAAGAAGCATTAATACATATGACACATACCGATTCCTAGAGAGTGTTTGAAAAATGCTCTAGAGCATGTAGATTACTTGTTGTTTTTCAACATGTACTGGGGTAATTCTATAATATCAAAAAGAGAGGTATCACAATGCAGAGAAAAGTATATATTCTTGAGAACCTTGATTGTGCAAACTGTGCAGCCAAGATTGAGAGAAAGCTTAGTAAGCTGCCGGAGCTTAGCGATGTATCCGTTACATTTGCAACCAAGCAGCTTCGATTTGCAGCAGAAGATCCGGAAGCGGTTCTGCCAAAAATCAGAGAGACAATTCAGTCTATGGAACCAGATGTAGAAGTTGTTGAGAGAACCCGCAGCAGACGTAAAGCAGCAGAAACTCACAATCATGAGCATCATCACCATGAACATGGAGAAGAGTGTGGATGTGGCCATGACCACCACGACCATGATCATGACCACGAGGAACACGAGCATCATCATCACCATCATGAACATGGAGAAGAGTGTGGATGTGGCCATGACCATCACGACCATGATCATGACCACGAGGAACATGATCATCATCATCACCATCATGAGCATGGAGAAGAGTGCGGATGCGGCCATGACCACCACGACCATGATGATCATCATCACCATCATGAACATGGAGAAGAGTGCGGATGTGGTCACGACCATCACGATCATGATCATCACCATCATCACGATCACGGTCCGGCAAAACCACAGGCAACTCGTTCACACACACATTTTCAGGTAGACCATCATCAGGTAGAAGGACATCCGGAAGGCTGTCAGTGTGAGCAGTGTAATTCCTATGTAGAATATTGTGATGTTTGTGGAGAGAGCCTTGCAAAATGTAACTGTCATATGCCAGATGAAGATTTGGAGAAGAAAGTATATATTTTAGAGGGAATCGACTGTGCGAATTGTGCAGCAAAGATTGAGGCGAAGATTCGTCAGATGCCGGAAGTTGGATTCGCATCAGTGGCATTTGCAACAAAGCAGCTTCGAGTTTCAGCAAATAATCAGGCAGAGTTACTTCCAAAGATGCAGGCAGTTGTAGATTCTATTGAAGATGGAGTAACAATTGTTCCAAGACAGCGTAAGAAGCTAAGCGGCATTTCCAATACAAAGGTATATATTTTAGAAGGTCTTGACTGTGCAAACTGTGCAGCAAAGATCGAAGCAAAGTTAAGAACATTAAATGGTGTGGATGACCTGACAATTACTTATGCAACGAAGCAGATGAAACTTTCTGCTAAGAATCCAGACCAGATGATTCCGATGATTAAAGAGACAATTGATGCAATGGAAGATGGAATCACAATTGTTCCAAAAGACAATAAAGTGATAAAATCTGAAGAAGCAGGAGAGAAGAAGTTCTCTTTTAACAATCCTCTTGTAAGCATCGGCGTGGGAGCAGTTATTTTCATCATTGGTGAAATTCTTGAACATGTGGGAAATGTACCAACCATTCCAATGTTTGCCCTGTTTCTGATTGCTTATTTAGTTCTTGGCGGCAAGGTATTAATCACAGCTGGAAAGAATATCATGAAAGGTCAGGTATTTGATGAGAACTTCCTTATGTGTATTGCAACAATTGGTGCGTTCTGTATTCAGGAATTCCCGGAAGCAGTAGGCGTAATGCTTTTCTATCGTATCGGTGAGTATTTTGAAGAAAAAGCAACCGAGCAGAGCCGTACTCAGATTATGGAAGCGGTTGACTTAAGACCAGAAGTTGTTAATCTTGTCATTGGAAATGATGTCCGTATTATTGATGCGGAAGAAGCAAATGTAGGAGATATCCTTTTAGTACGTCCGGGTGACCGTATTCCATTAGATGGTGTTATCATTGATGGAGAGAGCCGTATTGATACTTCACCAGTTACCGGTGAGCCAGTACCTGTTATGGCAAAGGCAGGGGACAACATCGTTTCCGGATGTGTGAATACATCTGGACAGTTAAAGATTCGTGTAGAAAAAATTCTTGAAGAATCTATGGTAACAAGAATTCTTGACTCTGTGGAAAATGCAGCGGCAAGTAAACCAAACATTGATAAATTTATTACTCGTTTTGCAAGAGTATACACACCATTCGTTGTATTATTCGCATTATTTGTAGCAGTAGTACTTCCATTTATTTTACCAGATTCCCTGAACTGGCATTTCTTCGTAGACAGTGCCTATACAGGAACAGTAAATACGATTCATGGAACAAGCGGAACCGCATCTATTTACACAGCGCTGACATTCTTAGTTATCAGTTGTCCATGTGCGTTAGTATTAAGTGTACCGCTGGCATTCTTCTCTGGAATCGGAGCAGGCTCTAAGAAAGGTATCCTTTTCAAAGGTGGAATTGCAATTGAAAGCCTGAAAAATGTAAAAGCAATCGTAATGGATAAGACTGGAACGATCACAAAGGGTAACTTTGTTGTTCAGAAAGCCAATCCAGCAGGAAATGCAATGACTGCCAATGATTTATTAGCAATCAGTGCAAGTTGTGAATTGTCTTCTACACATCCAATTGGAAATAGCATCGTAGAAGCAGCTGAAGAAAAGGGGCTTTCTATCGAAAGGCCATCGAAAGTAGAAGAAATTGCCGGACATGGTATTCGTGCCGAACTTAGCAGAGGTGTTGTTCTCTGTGGTAACAGAAAGCTTATGGATGCACAGAACGTAGACTTAAGTGCATACCAGAAAGAAAACTTTGGTACAGAAGTACTCGTTGCCGTAAATGGCAAATTTGTTGGAAATATTGTCATTTCCGATACCGTAAAAGACGATGCCAAAGATGCAATCGCCGCTGTAAAGAAACAGGGAATTATTACAGCAATGCTTACGGGTGATGCACAGGAAAGTGCAGATGCTGTAGCAAAAGAAACCGGAATTGATGAAGTACACGCAAAACTGCTCCCACAGGATAAATTATCTGAATTGAAGAAAATCAGAGAAAATCATGGAGCGGTTATGTTTGTCGGAGACGGTATCAACGATGCACCGGTACTTGCCGGAGCTGATGTTGGAGCAGCTATGGGAAGCGGCGCGGACGCAGCAATCGAAGCAGCAGATGTCGTATTCATGAACTCCGAAATGAAAGCTATCCCAGAAGCCATCAGCATTGCGAAAATGACAAATAGTATTTCATGGCAGAACGTTGTATTTGCACTTGCAATCAAGATTATCGTTATGATTATGGGTCTGTTTGGATTCGCAAATATGTGGATTGCGGTATTTGCTGATACAGGAGTATCGGTATTGTGCCTGCTCAACTCCATCAGAATCCTGCATAGAAAATAGGAATTTGCCGGGGTGAGTAAACAGACGAAGTCTGAGAATCAAATCATCTATATTTGTGATTTTCGTCGCTACGAGAAGTCGTCTTCTAAGAAAAGGCCGACATGAAAAGGTATTGATTTTGACTCAGTTGTACAAAACACAAAGTCGTCAAAATCAATACCTTTTCATGTCGGCCTTTTCTAATATTTTATTATAGTCTCGTAGCTCCCAGACCACAAATATAGATGATTTGATTCTCGGACTTCTGTTTTCTGGCCGCCCGGGCAAATTAGTGGAAAGATTTGGGGAAGAAGTCAGGAGAGATAGAAGTAATTCGAGTCAATCCTTCAAAAAACAGTTACAATGAAAGATATAACCTTCTGGAGCGTCCTCAAATCCCTCCAACAATAAATAGCAATTCCATCTCCAGCCAAAGCACAGCCCCCGAAGAGAGTCTAACCCCTATATTTGTGGCCTCGGAGCAAGGTTTGGATGCGAGTACTTAAAGCGAGCATTCAAACCGCAGCGACTAAAGTCACAAATATAGGGGTTAGACTCTCTTCGGAGGCGTCTCTTTGCCTGCGGCAAATTCCTATTTATTATATCCCTGAGGATTATTCTTCTGCCAATTCCATGTATCCCGGCACATATCCTCTAATGTTCTCTGAGTCTTCCATCCAAGAATCTTCTCTGCCTTTTCTGCATTTGCCCAGAATTCTGGAAGATCACCAGCTCTTCTGTCACCAATCTCATACTTAATCTTAATGTCATTTGCAGATTCAAATGCATGGATGATTTCTAATACACTGTAAGGTGTACCTGTTCCTAAGTTAAATACTTCCACACCTTTATGCTGTGCAGCGTATTCTACTGCCTTTAAATGACCATTTGCCAGATCCATTACATGGATATAATCACGACGGCATGTTCCATCCTTTGTAGGATAATCTCCGCCATAAACAGTCAGATGATCTCTTCTTCCTACTGCTACCTGTGCGATATATGGCATCAGGTTGTTAGGAATACCCTGTGGATCTTCACCCATTCTTCCAGATTCATGTGCTCCGATTGGGTTAAAGTAACGAAGAAGAACTACTGTAAGTTCCTCGTCAGCTTTCGCTGCATCTTCAAGAATCTCCTCCATCATAACCTTTGTCCATCCATAAGGGTTAGAACAGCTACCTCTCTTCATTGTCTCAATGTAAGGAATATCATTCTCCTCACCATAAACTGTTGCGGAAGATGAGAATACGAACTTCTTTACTCCTGCTTCTTTCATACACTCTAATAAAGTAAGGGTTGTATCAATATTATTTCTGTAATATTCGATTGGTTTCTGAACAGACTCACCAACTGCTTTAAGACCTGCGAAATGAATAACACAGTCAATCTTATTCTCTGCAAAAATCTTTGCCATAGCTACTTTATCTTTTACATCTGCCTCATAAGAAACAACTTTCTTACCAGAAACTTCTTCAACACGATTCACTGCTTCTGCACAGCTATTACAGTAATTATCTACGATAACTACGTCATGTCCTGCTGTTAATAATTCCACTGCTGTATGAGAACCAATGTAGCCAGCTCCCCCTGCTAATAAAATATTCATCCCAAAAACTCCTCTTAAATACTTTATAAATTTAACAGTTTCTTTTCATCAGATGGCAACGATAATTGTCGTTTGCTCCATCTGGTAAAAGTTTACCGCAAAGTTTAGTAAAAATCAAGAGGAAGTAAGATAATTTCTGATTTGTCAGGCTGCGGAGCAGACGAACTCCTGAAGCGAAAATAAAGTCACAAATATAGGTTATTTTATTTACTGAGAGCGTCTCCTTTGCCTGCGCAAATCAGAATACATCCAAATCTTTGCCATTAACCACATAACCTTCATAGCCAGCCTCTCGTATCTCGTCAAGAATAGCTTCATCCCTCCATGCCATTTCCGCTGCAAGATTCTTACGGTTATCCTGAATATTCATATGATAAATACGGTGGTAGGTTACGAGAAGCTTGGGATTGGCTTTTTTTGCAACCTGGGCAAGGTCTGTGCTTAATGTATGCACCTCACGGTGATATTTCTGCCATTTTGGTTCACGACAGGATATTCCGGCGGCATATTCTACTTCGTGAAGAAGAATGTCGCAGTCTTTGGCTTTTTCTGCCACGATATCAAGTGGGGCTGTATCGCCTGTAATCACAATAGTTTTATCCGGTGTTATAAACTTGTATCCATAACATTCTAAAGTTCCGTGACTTACAGGAAATGCCTCTACTGTTACACGGTCATCTTTATAAATAATTCCAGACTCAATTTCTGTAACTTCCACTCGGTATCCCGATTCATTTGCCTTTTCAAATCCGTTAATTCGGAAATCAATATCAGTCTCATAGGCTTTTAAGATATGATCTGTCATATGCTGCATTCCCTTAGGGCCAAATACTTTGAGTGGAACCGGACGCTCTAATACCCACGGGGTAAAAATGAGGTCTGGATATCCGGCAGTGTGGTCTGTATGCAGATGTGTACAGAATGCCACTGTTAAAAGATCTGGTCTTAACGCATCAATTCCATTAAAGTAAGCTGCGGAAGCCTGTCTGACTACTCCCGGCCCAAAGTCTACAATATATGCCCTGTCTCCTACAACTACTGCGGAAGACGGACCATTTGCATTCGGGCAGGCATTAGGTGTGCCTGTACCTAAAAGAACAAGTTTTGTTTTCATTTTATTGTATCCTTCTCTATTTTGTATTTTATATCTTTTATCTTAATTTATATTATGCTTTCCCTACATTTTCAATTGCTAACTATATATAAAATTATCAGAACACTACTCCGCTACTTCTTCCCCAGAAACATGCTTAATAGATATTCCAGTAAATCCATAAATAATACTGAAAATTGGTGTTAAATACAGCAAGAACAAATATGGGAAGAATGCAGCCCAGGCTACACCAAGTGTTCCTGCCATATATACGCCATAGCCATGCCATGGAATCATTGGGCCTGCCATTGTTCCTGAATCTTCGAGACAGCGGGAAAGGATTTCCGGTGCCACTTTTCTTTCTTTAAATACTGGTGCCATTAAGCGGCCTGTCAGTACATGAGACATTGGCTGGGAACAGCTGATCAAACTTGTGATATAGCCAACAATTAAAGTAACTAAAATCATAGAACCATCACTGTTAATACGCTTTACAACCGCATTTAAAATGTGCTCTAATACGCCGAGTTTTTCAAGCATACCGCCCATACCAACAGCAAAACTGATGATGGCAACGTACTGTAACATACTTCCCATACCACCACGATTTAAGATGGACTGAAGTACCCCTTCCTCAATTGTAGTTGTATATCCACTATATGCAGTCTGAATAATACTCTGTAATGTCGCATGCTGTACAAAAAATGAAACTGCTCCTGCTGCAAAACTTGAAATTCCAAGTGCAGAGATTGCATTTACCTTACAAAGTAAAAGCACGATAATTAAGATTGCAGGAATTAATGTTACCGCTCCAAGATGGAATTCTCCATTTAATTCTGTAATATAGTTTGAAATATCTCCTGCTGTATAACCACCGCTTGTCTGCTGGATTCCTAAAACAGTAAAGATAATTAACGTAATGATATATGTAGGAATCGTTGTCCAAAACATGGCACGGATATGATCACCTAACTTTGCACCTGAGACAGCTGGAGCTAAGTTTGTTGTATCAGAAAGCGGGCTTAACTTATCACCAAACATTGCACCACAGATAACTGCTCCGGCAACCATACCAGAATTAATTCCCATCGCATTGCCGATTGCCATCATTGCAACACCAGCACTTCCAACAGAACCATAAGAAGTTCCTGTTACAACACTAAGTACAGAACAGAATAATAATGTAAGCGGCAGTAACCATGCCGGGTTAATCATCTTAAGCCCCCAGGCAATAATTGTCGCAATCGTACCGCTCTGTAACCAGGTACCAATCATAACACCAATCGCCATAAGCAGACAAAGTGTTGGAACGACCATACGAATCGCATCATATGCGCCCGCAACAACATTATCATATGGAATACGAACAATCTTGCAAACAAGATAAATAAAAATCCAACTTGCAAATAAGCCGATCATCGGTCCGCCAGTCTTTAAACGAATACAAACTGCAACCGAAAAAATTATCAATACAAGCAGTAACAATGACTGCGGTAAATTCAGTTTCTTTTCTTCTTTCATCACTTTTCTCCCATTCTGTCAGATTCTCTACTGTCAACAAAACAATTACATTCTATACAAATCGTAACCTTTTCAGAAACATACTTACTGTAAATCTATATGTAATTTTATCTTCCTGTCTGTATGAATCTTTATTTCGCCTCTTTAACCTATTACGATTTAATGTGTTAAATTGCAAAAGACGAACTATATTATAACCCATAATAAGCGAAAAAGCAATGTCCTATTAATGAATATTGCGAGATACACAACGGGAAGATTTTTCTAACCGCCGAGATTACGAACGGGAACTTCGTACCGTTTCCGCTAATATTGATATGATTCTTGGGAAGAATCACGAGCAGGAACAGCAGATTGGGAAAGAGCAAAATTTATAAATTTCCTGTTTTCATACTTTCCAAAAAGAGGTATTATATAAAAAAATGCAGGAGGTATATTCAAATGAAAGCACATAAATATTGGTCACTTGGTGCATTGGCAACCATGATTGGAACCTTTTATACCGGCTATAAAAACATGAAAACAGCTCACAAATATTTTGCTTGCAGCTCTCTTCTCTGTATGATTATGGCTATCTACTCTGGTCATAAAATGATTTCTGGTAAATCCAGAAAAAAGAAAGATCCTGTTTCTGAAGAAGCGCACACGGTAAACCATGAGTATCATGACACAGCCTCTCTCCTATGAGATAATAACCCCAGGAGGTTATGTTATGGATAAGATCACACACAAAGCACGCTGTGAACAATGGACAGCTATCGTCAATGAATGTCTTGCAAGTGGTATGCTAAAAACCACATACCATAGTATTTCAAACAGCAATCATAATAGTTGATTATTCATGGATTTCTAATGGAAGATTATCCGGATCATGGAAAAATGTCATTTTCTTTCCGGTATAATCGTCTAAACGTACCGGCTCTGTTGCTATTCCTTTTGCATTAAGTTCTTTAACCGTATCATCAACGCTTTTTACCCTAAATGCCAGATGCCTCAAGCCAAGTGCTTCCGGATAATATATAAGAAAAAATGTGAAAGCCCGCCTGTTTTTTTCGTCCATAAAAAACTTTTAAAATTTCTACGTTATGCACAAAACTATACCGTATAATCTGGTGCCTTTTTCAATCGTTTCACCTGCTTTTTAGGGAGTGTAGTAAGACCTTCCATAAGCCATCGGAACTGTTGGGATGTAATGGAACGTACTTCTGATTCTGTTCTTGGCCATTGAAACTTCCCTGCTTCTAATCTTTTATACTGTTTATCGAGTTTTACGACTTCTTCGAAGTCTGTGATGTTGCTTCGTCCGCTTACTTGCCACATTCCGGTAAGTCCCGGCTTGGTTGCGAGGCGGGCACGGTGATGAAGTTCGTATTTATCCCATTCGTCTACTGTTGGCGGGCGGGTTCCGACTAAGGACATATCGCCTCCTTATGTCAAGTCAGGAACAACTTTATGGCACAAAAAAAGAGCCTTTGATTTCTCAAAAACTCTTTTTAAAACTATTTTATTTATATAAATCAATCTATCATCCATTTACAATGGGCTTATTACTAATTCATCTATAACATCAAGAGAATCCCAATCTATTTTCCATTCGTATTGATTTAATCCTTCTCCAAGCAATTCATCTAACTCAGCATCATAATCTTTATTGCAATCCCAATGCCCCACTCTCTCTTTTGCGATTTCAATTAATTTATCATTTCTGTTTATTAAATCAAGCAACTGATACGTTGGTAACTTTATATAATATTCTTGATTAAACTCACTACACTCAAGCACCTCTAACATTTTTTTACGATACTTACTTTCAATTACCATCTGTTCTTTTTTGCTTTTCTGAATAATTCTATATTTTTTTCCAATTAAATGTATTGGTTCTTCGCCAACATACCAATATTCATGTGTTAAGCTAGCATCATTAACCAAACCATTCTCATATAATTTTTTCCAAGATATTATATTAGAATTTTCTTCATCAACTTCATATTTATAAACAATTATATCCCTAGCTCCCTGCATAAGTCGCCCTTCTTTTGCTATAATACAATTTTTGATTGAGTCAGCAAAGCAAATTCTTTTTATTTGATCATCCTCATCAAAAGCTATCGACTCTGGAACTCTTGGTATAAATGTATAATCAAGAGCTTTTTCTGTATTGTATGAAACATGATATAAAATCATCTCTTTTCCATCCTCCTAACTCTCAAACTCAAATACTCATATCATTCTCTAACCTAATATTTTTCATATTTCTAACCCGTAAAGTCAATTATATGCAACTACTCTTACGATATATCCTGTCCGAAGAAAATTTCATTTCAGAGAAATGTATTCCCCTTATCCACAAAATAGCTTAAGTTTTTCAGTTTGGTATTATTTTACAATTTTCAAATTTAAAAACTCTTTTTTGGCATCTTGAATCTGATCAAATTTTTCATTCCATTTAACACGCATTTTAGATTTTTTCAATACTTCGTCCAATGAATAATCATCAAAATATTTCAATGGTCCTACTGCATAGTATTCCTTGCAATACCAGTTATAAAGTAAGCTTATTTTTTCTTCACATTCTGAACTTTCTAATTCTAAACATGTTTCTTTTAATATTTTTTCCAGATTCTCTGATAGAAAAAATATATTAGGCGGATAATCATCGTATACATATTCTCCTTGATATTCTACCGGCACAGGTTTAGGATTAATATTATTTTTTTTAAGTTTATATTCAAAATATGAAAACAAACTATCCGCATTAACAGATATTTCATTATATCTGCAAACTTCTTTATATGCATCTAAAAGTTTATTTAAGCATGACATTTCGTTTCTCTTCATATATCTAACGGTATAATCCTGAGCTATTCCACACAATTTTTCATAATTTTTCTGAGAATATTCTTCGCCAAATAATCTTATTATTGGATGAATAACATTCATTTTTAGATTATTTCTATTGCCTTTATGATAATATGCGGCTGAAATCACTAACGAGATAATTCCTGACACTATTACTGTTATAATTGTAAAACAATTAGAATACCAATTATTATTGAACCACTGTTGAAAACTCATCTTATATCTCCATTCTATATTTTGCGTGATTCCAAATTACTCATACTATCCTTCGATCAAATCCAATTATTTCTGACCTTTTTCTTTCTCCTCCACAATAATACTCTATCTG
>ERZ894226.772-NODE-772-length-16089-cov-9.151740_pt1 | contig 16089 bp, 13 predicted proteins | sample MGYA00380294_ERZ894226 | MGnify/ENA primary metagenome ERZ894226 (study PRJEB32331, sample SAMN06328434) | human gut metagenome | biome: human gut microbiome; feature: stool | host: Homo sapiens | collected 2014-10-29 ... | reverse complement strand
CTGGGGGTCTAACTAATTAAATACGAGCGTCCAGCTCTAAACAAGCCGTTACCTATCTAAGGTAGCGGCATTTTTTATACCGTCAGCGTCAAATCTAAATATTTGTATCGACTAACAACTGACTTTAGAATTAACCACAGAAACTAAAGTTAAATATTACAACCCACAGGAGAGCAAAATGGAGAAAGATACGATTGAAGAAGGCAGTTTAGCATGGCGCATGCTTCACGAATACGATGATTATGAGCCTATTCTTTCTGAGGAAGAACGAAAAGAATTCTGGGATAGCATTCCACGTATTCCTGATGATGAAGTTGAGGATTGGTAGCGTATTAAGGGTGATCAAATGACTGTTAGATTAGTTGAGGGTGATCGAGTGTTGCTAAAAGACGGTATACACGGTTCAATCTTTGAGGTGTTCAACGATAATAGTTTCGGTGTTGACGACGCAATTAACGAAGTTATTTTATACGACGTAAAACGCAACGACATCCTAAAAAAGATATTTGACTATGACACACAACAACAAGTAAATATATTTGTTAATTAAGCACTCGCTAAATGCGGGTGCTTTTTAGCATATTTAGACATTAACCCAACACGCTGTGTTATTGTCCGCTATTCAGTCACGTGTTTTCAGGAAAAAATAAAAGCATCCACATTATCGTGGATGCTCTTAAAAATCTATATCCTTCATCGTCATATTTAGTCCCCAAACGTTTACATGTAGGCTTTATACCTTGTATCTCCAACGTTCATATTATCGTTTTGATGCATAACGGCACGTAACTTAAAATCTTGCGCCGGTGCGTATAAATCTAACTCCTCTAACGTAACCTCACCAGTAGCACGGTTAATTGTTCCGCGCTTAGTTCGTTCTAAATCAACATTCGTAAACTCAAATACTTCTATATCTCCGTCACGGCTTACCAGTGTAAAAGTAAACATGCATTGTCCTCCGTTCACGGTAATTATAACGTACTCCAGTAATAACAAGTCCTCTAAAGAACTAACGGTTCTCTTTTTTCACCGGCATAAAGAAAAGAGCAACTGTATCGCTACAATTGCTCTCATCAATTAATCATTAAACTTACGCTTCAACGTCAATGCACCTGCTGCACCAACCAGAATCAAACCAACAATCACAAAGCCCATAATGCCTGTTCCACCCGTAACTGGGAAGATTGATTGCAGCGGTTCTTGCTTCTTGTTTTCAACCGTGAACGTCGTCGTAAAGATGTTCTTGTTTTGGTCTGGCTTAATCCATTCCGTCACTGCCCCATCCTTATCAGTCTTCACAAACAATACCTTTTCGTTCGCCAAGGCCGCCGGCACTGTTACACCAGTTTGCGTTGTGAAATCTGCTTGCTTCAAAACCTTGAAGTAAACATCTTCCGCGCGTTCGTAACCAGTTGGCACCGTCGACTCATTCAATGTGTACAACTTGTTGAACTCAAGCGTTTGACCAGTTGGCATCGTGTGCATACCAGTCGTATCATCCTTGTTCATACCAGTCTTTTGAGTCACATCCGTGAAGTATTGGAAGACCGCACCAGCCAATGGCTTGTTGTCTTGATCAACCTTCTTCACTTGGAAGACCGCCTTGATATCCAATTGGTTAGGCACGTTAGCTGTGACGCTACCGTCCTTCACGTCAACATTCGTCAAAACGGCTGGATTTGTCGTTTCCTTAAATGTCGATGTGTAAGCATCCCCTGTACCATCCGCATTAGCCGTCAACTTCGCGCCAACATTGAACGTAACGTCCGTTGCCTTCACATAGCCATCTGGCGCCGTTTCGATCAATTGGTATTGACCAACCGGCAAGTCGTTCCACGTCCAGCTTGTCTCAGTTGTCGTTGATGCGGCGATCGTCGTTGCCGTCGTCAACGTCTTGTAAGCTGAAATTTCAGCTGATGCAAAACTTGCAGCCGTCCAAGCTGAAGGCTCACCGACCTTCTTTAGCTCAAACTTGGCACCTGCCAAAGCAGCCCCGGCCTCGTCAACCTTGTTGATAGTAACGTTAGTCGTTGACAATGGATGTAGCTTAACCGTTACGGTGTTTGTCGTACTCTTGTACTCTGAAGCATCACTGTGCTCAGTCTTCGTGTAAACGTCAGCCGTATTATGCTTTGTCCACTCAGCAAAACCTTGCGCTACTTGCGAGTCAGTCTTTACGTCCAAACGAAGTGCGAACATATCAGAATTAAAGTCAATCGCTTGAATTCCCGCATCCGTCAATGTTGCAACGACCTTCTGACCAGCAATCGTTACCGTGTAGTCAGCTCCAAGCTTCAGTTGCTTACCCTCGGTATCATACAGCTTTACCGAATTTTGACCATCACGCAACGAAATACCATCAGGCAAGGTATCCTCGAACCGAATACCGAATGGCCGAATCAAAGAATCCGTTCCCAAATCGTAGGTTGGTTGTGTTACCCAGTATGCAAAATTAAACTTTCCGTCATCAGTAGATGTGATTGCCAAGTTCTTCTCGTGCATATTACCTGACTTTCCAGCCTTAGCATCACTAACCGCTGTTGTATATGTTGTATCATCCGTTGTCACTAACTTATGCGTTTGCGTTAGCTCTAGCGGATGCATCACGGCAGCTGAAATTGTCTGCCATGTATTACCGTCTCCCGTACGTAACGTAAAGTTGTACGCATCCCCACTAACTGGGAATTGCAACGCCGCCATTTGGAAGTTTGTACCACCTAGAGAATCTTCAAAATTACTCTCATAACCCTCAATATCCAAGTAGCTCTTGTACGATGTACCATTGACATCCGTCAAGTCATAAACACCGTGCACCGTTGAATACCAGATTCCCGCGGCATCCTTTTGCATAAAGGTATCATCAGAGTCGGTAGTTGGATCATCATACGGTTGTGCCGCCAACGTTCCTGCACCACCAAAAACAGTTTCAGCATACTTTGAATTATTAATGCCCGTTGATAGTTGATCCCATGAGAAATCAGCACCAACAGATGAGCTAGAATTTGCTGAACGCCCAAAGTTATTCAGTGAGGAGAACGTCACGTGACCATCCCCTTCATCAACATCAATTCGCTCAGCAAACTTACCATCAACCAACGTGTAGAACTGCAACTTAATATCTAACGACTCAATACCGTGATACATAACACCTGAGTACAGGTTATTCGGTACATCGATGAAATGCATATTACCTAGTTGCAAGTGGTCACCTGAAGCTGGCGTCACATTTGAGATTGTCATCGTTGCACCAATTGGATGGTGTTCCTTAGTGACTGAATCAACGTAACTACCCACGTGGTCATAAACAACCGTGAACTTGGCATTCGTCATTGCATCGCCGTCCTCAAATGAGATGGTATACGCTGACTGATTATCGCCACCCGTTTGCTCATATTGGTTGTGGTAGGTTGACCGCACATACTGCAGGCGAGTCGCATCGTTCTCATTTTCAGAACCACCAATATTGCCAGTTGCCGTCACATCTTTCTTTTGATAAATCGTAACTGGCGCCTTGTGATCGGCATCCGCCGTCGTATATACTGGTGCATTCATTGAACTCCACAATTGGAAATTATTGAAGTCAGTCTTGTTATCTGAATCTGGTGTCGTTCGAACACCACGCTCAATCAAGAAACCATCAACAATCCCCTGCTTTGTGTCAGGCAACTTCGCATAGACATCTGCAGGATCGTCAGAGCCTGGCGCTGGCAACGTCGTTTCCGGCTCATCAGGTTTTGTTTCACCCTCATCTTCACCAGTCGCAGCATCTCCCTCGTAACCAAACAAGTTCGCCTCAACCATCATCTTGGCATCATCTGGCAACAGGTTTGTCTCCGCCAACTTTGGCGCCTTAATCTTAGCACCCTGTTGCGCAGTACGCGTCAACGCTAAACCAACCGGCACCGAAACGGCACGCTTTTCATCCGTTGTTGACTTAGCCGTCAAAATCAACGAATGACCAGAACCACCATTGTAGTACAACTCGAAGCCACCCAGTTCACCAGTTTTAGCATCCCAAGACTGGCCATTAACTTTAAAGTCAGTCAATCCTTGCTTGGCTGCCGCCTCCTTATCGATTAAGAACGTCACCTCATCCTTATTTGGATAATTAGCATCCTTATCGATAAACTGGAACTTCCAAGAAACTTCGCGACCGTTCTCCCATTTCCAGTCGTTACCATCCCCAGCAGTAACGGTCAGTCGATCAGATTTATACAGCGTTTTTTCCGCCGCATAGACTGTCTTGGCTAACAAGCCCATGTTGGTCACATAAGGAACAACCAGTGCAATCAAACCGACAACCGCCCACCAGAAACGCAACCGCTTGTTGGGCAGAATACCCCGGTGTGTTTCCATAAACATCACTCCTTTTCATGCTATTTTCTGTTTCCAGCGTAATGGACCGAATATCCACTACTGCACTCTCATAGAATAGCGAAGCAATGTAGTTATCTTTTGCCGGGGTCTTAACGAAACTTTGAAGTCTTTTGAAGAATTATCCGCACCCTTCAAACCCCTTGACGATTTTGTGCATTTTCAAACAATCTTCATAAATCAAACTAATTTTCAGCAAATCCCACAACGAAAACCGTCATATTTACAATTCATAATAAGTATTTGTAAGAGGGTTGAACGTAACTTACATGGGGAAAATACATATATAGGCCGGTAGCTATCAAATCGATAGTCACCGGCCTATTTTTTATACAATGAGATTAAATCATCTCATTTTTCGAAAATTCGCTATTTTGAGATTAAATCATCCCATTTCACCAAAAAAGTCGCACCGCATAATTGCAGTACGACTTAATCATTAACTATTCAAATACCATTTGGTTTGTATACAACTCAGCGTAGAAGCCGCCTTGTGCCAACAACTCTGCGTGGCTACCTTGCTCAATGACGTTACCGTCACGCAAGACCACAATCTTATCCGCATTCAAAATCGTCTTCAAACGGTGCGCGATCACGAAACTCGTCCGACCGGCAATCACGTTATCCATCGCCTTTTGAATCTTAGCTTCTGTCACCGTATCAACGTTTGACGTCGCCTCATCCAAAATCAACAAGTCAGGCGCCGTCAAAATCGTCCGTGCGATTGACAACAATTGCTTCTGACCAGTTGAGAAGACTGAATTTTCATCAGACACTTCAGTATCGTAACCCTTTTCCAACGTCATAATAAAGTCGTGAATATTGGCTTGCTTAGCCGCATCAATCACTTCATCATCAGTTGCATCAGGCTTACCAAACGTGATGTTGTCACGAATCGTACCGGTGAACAACACAGAATCTTGCAACACAATCCCGACGTTATCACGCAACGATTGTAGATCCATGTCACGAACGTCGATGCCGTCAAACTTAACCGCACCACCCGTTACGTCATAGAAACGGTTCAACAAATTCATGACAGTCGTCTTACCAGAACCGGTTGGTCCAACCAAGGCCACCATTTGCCCCTTATCAACTTCGATGTTGATACCATGCAAAATTTCACGATCTTCGTTATACCCAAAGTGCACATCGTCCAACACAATCTTATCTTGGACACCGTTAAACTTCACCCCATTAGCTGGGTTAATTTCATCATCTTGCTCGAAGACTTCGTTCAAACGGTGCGCACCCGTCATCGCCAATTGCAACATGTTGTAAGTTGACGTGATTTGGGTGATTGGCTGGTAATATTGTTGTGAAAATGACACGAAGGTCACAATCAATCCCAAACCTGCTGCACGGGCTGACAAATCACCGTTCAAGGCTTGCGTCGCACCGTAGAAAATAACGATAGCCAAATTGAACAAGCCCATTCCTTGCATCAATGGGAACAAAACACCTGACCACGTTTGACCAAGCGTTGACGCACGACGCACCTTGTCGTTGTGTGCCACAAAGCCCTTGATTGACTCTTCTTGCAAGCCGTTGGTGATAATGACCTTTTCACCATTAATCTGCTCATTAATGTAACCGTTCAAGTGACCCACTTCAGCTTGTTGCGCATCCACAAACTTCTTTGCTTGCACAATAATCAACGCTGCCAAGATAACCGCAACCGGTGTTGAAGCAATCGTGACCCACGCCATCTTAGGGCTTTCGTTGAACATCATCCACACAACCCCAACCAACATAGCCACTTGTGAGAACAATTGGAAGATGGCTTGGTTCATTGCATTAAAGATGTTATCCAAATCTGACGTGAAACGTGACAATACTTCACCGTCTTGGTGTGAATCAAAGTAACGAACCGTCATCCGTTGCATCTTGCCAAACAAACCCTTACGCATTTGGTTCACTGAGTTAGAAGCGACGATTGATTGAATCATGGCGTTGATAAATAGTCCCACCAACATCAACAAAACAAAGGCCGCAAACGTCCACAACGCATGGTGGAAGTCAGCCAAACTCGCTTGGCTCGCTGTCATCGGGTTCAACTTCACCATCAAATACTTCGATAGCTCTGTAATTGAACGTCCCATGTAAACTGGCGCTTTAACTTGGGCCCACGTTGCAAAAATCGTGAAGACCACAATCGCAATCATCGCCACCCAGTAGCGCTTAAAATAATGAGCAAAGAAGCGGACTGATTCAGTAATATTCTTCATCGTTTATGCCTCCTGCGCCTTTTGTGTCTTATAAATTTCTTGATAAATTGGGGATGTTTCCACCAATTCTTGGTGCGCACCTTCCGCAACCAATGCCCCATCTTCCAAAACCAAAATACGATCAGCGTTAATCACTGAAGAAATCTTTTCCGCAATGATAAATGTCGTCGTATCTTGCAATTCGTTATCAAGGGCTTCCTTAACCAACTTTTCTGACTTGGCATCCAACGCTGACGTTGAATCATCCAAAATCAAAATCTTTGGATCACCAATCACCCCACGGGCAATTGACAAACGTTGCTTTTGACCACCAGAGAAGTTTGATGAACGTTCCTCAACTACGTGTTCATACGTGTCTTCATAGCGTTCAACGAATTCAGCCGCTTGTGCAATTTGTGCCGCACGCTTCATATCTTGCTCTTGTGCATCCGACTTACCTTGACGCAAGTTATCTGAAATCTTACCTGAGAACAACGTTGCGCGTTGCAAAACGAATGACACCGTCTTGCGCAATGATGACTCGTTGGCATCCTTCAAATCAACCCCACCGACCTTAACGGTTCCTTCGGTTGGATCAAACAAACGCGGAATCAGTTGCGCCATTGACGACTTACCTGAACCCGTTGCACCGACGATACCAATCATTTCACCAGGTTGCACCTTGAATGAAATGTGCTTCAAAGTTGTCTTATCATCCCCTGGATACGTGAATGACACGTCATCAAATTCGACAGCTCCCGTCAAATCTTGTGCCGGTACATCCTTATAAACCAAATCTGACTTCGTATCCATAATTTCAGAAATACGACCCATTGACACAAATCCACGTGCCGCAAAGGTCATCATCATCCCACCAACAATAATGGCTTGCATGATAATCATCAGATAATTCGTAAACCCGGTAATTTGCGCCAACATCTTAGGCTCAGTCCCCACCATATTTCCAACGAAATAGATGGCCACAACCATCAAACCTTGCCCAATAAACATGAAGGCCGGCATGATAATTGAGAAAAGGTATCCAATTTGCAAATTAACGTGGTTCAATTCATCAGAAACATCATCAAAACGCTTCTGTTCATTACCTTCTTGGTTGAATGACTTCACGACACGAACACCTTGGAGGTTTTCCTTTGCCTTCGCATTCACTCGGTCAATCAGTCCTTGAATCATGCCGAAACGCTTACCCATGTTTCCCATGACCAGCGCTGAAACAGCACCAACCAAGATAACCATGACGACGATGATCCACCATAACTTGGGAATTGAATTAACCGCCAAGATAAAGCCACCAATAAACAGAATTGGCATACGTAGCAATGGTTGCAACATCATCATCAAAATACTTTGAATTTGTTGCACATCATTAGTCAATCGCACAACCAAGTTACCGGCTGAGAATTGCTCCACATTACCAAATGAAAATGTTTGAATCTTACGGTATGCTGCTTCACGGACATCAGACGCAATTCCTTGCGATGCACGTGCTGCAAAAATTGTATTCACAATCCCCGCAATCAAACCAATCCCCGCAATCACCAACAATTGCAACCCAATATGACGCACCTTGCTCATATTGTCATCTGAGATTGCTTGGACAATCTTAGAAAGCAATGTCGGTTGGAATAGCATCGCCATCGCCATGATAATAACCGTGATGACAGCGAGTACTAAATCGAGTTTGTACCGCTTAAAATACGGCTTTAACAAACGCATAGTTTCCCCTCCAATTAATAAATTATTTCTATCGTTAGTGAACCATTCTAACATTCTTTTTCAGTTTTTTGTCAATTTAGTTAACAAAAATTTTGAAACCACGCAAAAAGCGCAACCCATGTGATGTACATCGGTTACGCTTTAAAAATCTATTTCAATGACGCGAAGTTTTTAGCCCGTTGTTCAGCACTAACGACACTGCGTCGAGTAAGCAAAATCGTTGCTACAATCGCAATCGTCACCATCCCCAGTAACCCAGCAATCAAATGATAAAAGATGCGAGGCACTTTAGCCGGAATCGCCAACCAAGCTGTCATTTGATTTGACACGTTTTGCGAATCCAACCAATTAGATGAATGGTCTGACACATCTGACAAAACTGACGGCTTCACCGTAAAGGGCAGGTTTTGCAAATCCCAACCGGTAATGCGTTGGGTAGGTCCCAAATTACGCGGATACATAATATCATGCTCATTGGTTGTATTATGCTGCAACCCCAAGGCGTGACCAAGTTCGTGTTCCCAAACCGACACCACCAAATCATGACGCTTCATGTATGCTGTTTTTGCAAACGCACGTTCAATTTCACGTTGATATAACGTAATCACGACCGTCCGCTTATCACCAAGGGTCGTCGTCTCCGTTAACCCCAGCGGATCATCGGCACCAGGTGAAGCGACACCATCCGTGCTCCACATCATGGTCACATTCACCGCCTCTGGATCAGTCGGATTCCCGCTAAACAAAGTTGGCATTTGCAGCGTATTCGTCCAAATCGCCATCGCGGCTTTTGCCTCAGTCTGTTGTTTTGCCGGCAAACCCGTCATATCAACAGCATAAGTCGTTGCTGCCTCAGCAACCATCCCGTGACTACGCACCAATAACGCAACTACCAACGTGGCGATAACCAGCATCGCCCCTTTTAAAAATCGCATCCCAAAACTCTCTAATCTCTCACTATTAAATCCGTTCTTTGTCCTCTCTACTTAACAAAGAACGTGGCAATCATCATCACTACAGCAACCACAAACGCCAAGCCTGTCACTGCCATGTGTAAACGACGGTGCATGTTCAATACCGCAATGTATTCACGAATGAATGCTGGAATACGGTAATAGAATGGGGTGTTACCACCTCGACCTTGGGCCAGCACGTCAAAACGGCGCGCCTGGAGGCCAGCACGGAACACGTGGTACTCACTCGTAAAGTACACAAATTCAGGATCAATCTTGCCAGTTGCCTTACTAATAATATCACGAGAAAAGCGCATATTTTCGCGCGTCGTTCGACTCTGGTCTTCCAAAAGTGTTTTATCAGCGGGATAGTTTAGTGTTGCAACCGCGTAGTCGCGCATCGCTTGGGCTTCTGAAACCTTTTCGTCGCCCCCTTTACCACCGGAAAAGACAATCGTTGGATAAACGCCCGTTGCGTCAAAACGACGTTGCGCGGCATCGGTTGCCGCCTTAATTCGGTTACCCAACAACTTACCAACGGTTTCACCATTCACTAGACCAGCGCCCAAGACAACATAGTAATCAGACTCACGCTTACGTGTCACTGCCGCGTAGACAATCGCTGATACCAAGAAAATGACGAAAATTAACATGAAGTAAAGTTCCATCACCCGGGCAAAAATAAACAGGGCTGCCAACCATGCCGGTGCATGTTGCATCATGGCGTCAATCATGTTGAAAATCATCAAGCCCAAGAACAACAATGGCAGCAATAAGTTTGGTAACGTGTGGTGCTCTTTACGCCAGACTTGCCATGAGTAATAAACCACAGCTAAGTCGAAGAAAACGGATAGGAACAAGAAAATCGCCAAGAACAAGGCAAAAATCATCGCAAAGGCGAAGATTCCCGTACCGCCAAGTTGCACCAAAATCATCGTAATCGAGATGGCGGCGAAAAAGAGCGTAAATAACGTCCAAACCCCAAGCCACATCGACCGCGGATCCGCGTTAATCACACGCCACAACGCATACCCGCTTAAGACAAATAACAATAACGCAATTAGTGTAACAAATAGCATAAAGCCTCCCTTAATCTACGACATAGGCCGCAAATCGGGCCGCTTGCACTGGTGTTAGCGTGACATCCATCATCGTGCCAGCTTCCACATAATCAATGCTGTGTACTGATGCTTGTTCATTCAATTCACTGACCAATTGTCCTTGTTCGAATGGAATCAAGACCTTTGTTTGGACGTGGTCTGAATAGATGTGTTGACGGATAACATCAATCAACATATCCAACGATGCATCATCTTGTGCCGACAACGTCAAAGTATCCCCATCACGATCTGGGAATGACATACCTTCAATCTTATCGGCCTTGTTATAAATCGTAATCATTGGAATATCACCAACACCGATTTCCTTCAACGTCTTGGCCGTTGTCGACATCATTTCCTTGTAGTTTTCATCTGCATAGTCGACCACTTGAAGTAGCAAGTCAGCTTGTGCCGCTTCCGCCAACGTGGCGCGGAACGCTGCCACCAAGCCGTGCGGCAACTTTGACACGAATCCAACCGTATCTGACAACAAGAAGTTTTGATTGTCCGGCAAGTTCAACTTACGCACTGACGTCTCCAACGTGGCAAACAACATGTCTGCTTGGAAGACCGTCTTATCTTGGTTCTCACCATAGCGACGCACCAAACCGTTCATAATCGTTGACTTACCGGCGTTGGTATACCCAACCAAGGCCACGTTCTTGATACTTTCCTTCTCACGACGGGCGCGACGAGTTTGATCGTCAGCTTCCACATCCTTCAATTCCTGACGCAAGAGTGAAATTTGGTGTTCAATGTGGCGACGATTCGTTTCAAGCTTCGTTTCACCGGCACCACGGCTGGTAAAGCTACCCCCGCCACCACCAGTTTGCTGATCCAAACGGACATTCATCGACGTACGCAAACGTGGCAACTGGTATTGTAACTGGGCAATCGCAACTTGCAACTTGGCAACCTTCGTCTTAGCACGTGATGCGAAGATATCCAGAATCAAAGCCGTGCGGTCCATAATCCCCGCCCCAGTACCTGATTCCAAATTACGAATCTGTGAAGGTGACAATTCATCATTCGTCACCACCATATCGGCTTCGTAATATTCTACGGCTTCCTTCAGTTCTTCAACTTTACCCTTACCAAAATATGTTGCCGCATTTGGACGCTCAAGCTTCTGCGTCACCGTACCCACAACTTCCATATAATTTGCTTCTGCCAAATTAGCCAGCTCAATCATTTCATAATCGAACTCAGCATTTTGACGATCCAAGCCAGCAAGAATAACCTTGCGGACTGGATGTAACTCATTTTCTATCATAGCCATTTTTCTTTTACCAATTCGTTGTCGTGTCGTTATACGCCTTCAACTTCATATCATCATCTGAGACTTCCCAGACTGAAATTGAACCGTTCAACGGCTTTGTCTTTGCTGTTTCGTGAGAATCGTACTTATAAACCAAATTGCGGATTAACGTTCCGTGGGCCACGACCAAAACATTTTGCCCATCGCGGACGTTACGGCGTAAGATATCCAGCCCCTTATCGGCACGCGCCCAGAATGTTGCCGCATCTTCAGCGTCGTGGGTTGGATCCGCTTCCTTGAAAGCATCCATGACCTCATCTTGCGTTAATTGCGCCATCAAGTCACCGTACGATTCGATGTTTTCTAGTCCAATAATACCCGCGATTTGCTCAGCACTTTGCGCACTTGGCAATCCCTCAAAGAAACCGAAGAATTGCTCGCGGAATTGTTGCAATTGCTCTGGCGTCTTCAAATCACCACTTTGTGTGTTGCGACCTAGAATAAATTCAGCGGTGTGAATAGCCCGTTGTAGGTCTGATGAGTACGCGGCGTCAAACCGGACATTGCTGAGTCGCTCACCAGCCGCAAAGCCGTCGGAAATACCTTTATCCGTCAAAGGGGCATTTCCCCAACCTTGCATCCGTTGATATTTATTGAAGTACGTTTCACCGTGACGTACCAAGTACATATTAAATGACATTAATTGAACCTCTTTTCGGTTTGTTAGACGATTGTTAGTCTAGCTGCAGCCTAATAAATGACGATAATCTAACAGGCTGCGCATCCCCTTACTAATACCTATTATTGTACCATTTATGTAACAAGGACCGCATTTTTCAAGGCAGGGCGTTTAATTGAATTTTGTTAGGAAAAAGTGTTGACTTTGGCCATTGATATCTGTATAGTTATGTATTGTTGTTAAGCAACAGATGATATTCATGGCCCAATGGTCAAGTGGTTAAGACGTCGCGTTCTCAGCGCGGAATCCAGGGTTCGATTCCCTGTTGGGCTATCACTTGTAAAAGCACGTAAGTTTCGGCTTGCGTGCTTTTATTTTTGCCATTAAACCCTTTCAAACAAATAACCCCCGCGACACAATCGCCGCGGGGGTTATTTCATTTAACTTATTTACCAAAGAACATCGTAATAATGACACTAAAAATCATTAGCAACGAGATGCTACCGTTGTAAACCATGTGTGTCATGATGTTTTGCCAGATGTTGCGGCCACCCCAGATGTAAACCAGTTGCAACCAAACACCCATCACAATGTACATGATCAATGAACTCCAGTGACCGTTAACGTTGTTGATGTGCACCACACCAAACATGATGTTGGCGAAAATTGAGATCAATACGTATACCCACTTTGCCTTGTTGCGGAATGGTTCCGTAATGGCGTGGTGGAAAACGATTTCCTCGTAGAACGGTGCAAACAAACCAACAATTGCTGACAAGAACGTTGGTGCAACGTCACTAAATGACAACGCGCTTGCACCACTGTACTTAATCGCAAAGTCCCCCGTATCCAAGAAACCAGTCAACGCCTTCGTTAATGGCACTAGCACACCCATCATAATAATGCCGGCTAGCAATGCCCACATGACATTCTTAACCCAGTGCTGACGCCAAATCTGCCAGTCCCGACGCAAAATACCGTCCGACCAGTAGAAAATCGACACTAACAACAAGATTGTTGCTGGCACTAACGCCGCAATCGAAGCCGACCACGTTGCCAATCCAGTCGTTGATTGCGCATTTCCTGTCAACTTTAACATCCAGCCCCCGATTGGACCGAATACCATCAGTGGGAAGATAACAATCGCACTCACCCACTTTACCCAATTAAACTTCTCTGACTTAGCCATTTTAAATCTCCTACCAGTTATCCCATTTCTATTTTCAATATTCTATAACGTATAGTATTGTTCTGCAACACATTTGTCACATTTCTTTTTTGCATGTCAGTACGCGTCGGTGCCACTTTCACGATACAATAGATTTATCAGATAAAAGGAACGGTGACCGCAATGAAATTCATTTCATGGAACATTGATAGTGTAAATGCTGCTGTTGAGCATAAATCAGCCCGTGGCGAGATGACTTGGCAGGTACTGCAAGACATCGCTGCTGAGCAACCCGACGTCTTGGCTATCCAAGAAACTAAGTTAAAAGCAACTGGCTTAACCAAGAAACAAGCAACCGCGCTCGATGAACTTTTCCCAGGCTATCACCGCTACCTACGGATGAGCACTGGTCGTTCTGGCTACTCAGGTACGATGATGCTGTCAAAAGTTGAACCAATTGCCGTTGAGATGCCCGTTATCGGTGCCCCTGATGAAATGGACATCGAAGGGCGTATCATCACCCTTGAATTCGAAAACACGTATGTTTCAACGGTTTATACGCCAAATTCAGGTAGCAATTTGGATCGACTAACCGACCGGCAAGCCTGGGATGACGCCTACCGCGCCTACATCGCTGACTTGGATGCTAAGAAGCCGGTTATCTTCTCAGGTGACTTTAACGTTGCCCACCAAGAAATCGACTTGAAGAATCCCAAGACTAACCACAAGAGTGCCGGCTTCACTGACGAAGAACGTGAGAAGTTCGGTTTGCTACTTGATGCTGGCTTCACCGATACCTTCCGTTACCTAAATCCTGACCAAACCGGTGTTTATACCTGGTGGGCTCAGATTTCAAAGACCTCAAAGATTAACAATTCTGGTTGGCGCATTGACTACTACTTGGCGTCAAACCGATTGAACGACCAATTGGCAACCTTCAGCGTTGTCGACACCGGCGCACGTCAAGATCACGCCCCAATTAAATTGGAAATGACTGACGATTTCACGCTTTAAACCAAAAGAGACACAGTGCATGCTATCAAGCTAATGCACTGCGTCTCTTTTGGTTTATTAACCCTTAAATTCAGAAGTATACTTCCGAAACTGCGTTAAAAAACACGTTTTCCGGATTATACTTCCGATTTTATTTATCGATTAACTATTTCTGCCGTCAACACCTCGACGTACGTTCGTAAGGTGCCATCTGAATTTGCATAGATTGCCACACCCACATCCACATTACCAGGTGTTAGTAAGCCCATCTTATGCGATGCGCCTTGTTGATACGATGAGGTGCCATCATAACCGGCTGCTTGCCCATCATCGCCAAATTGCAAAATTGCATCTTGGGCCAACGCCTGTAATTGTGCATCACTCGTCAAATCGGTTACGTGCCAGACGTCTGATGACGTACCTGCAACACTACCAAACGACAACGTATCCTTCTGATCAGCGGTGCCACCATAATTCACGGCTGCAATATGCTGAATTGTCGAACCATCACCATTGGTTTCTTCACTACCATGGTTATAGTAGCGCACTTGCCCATTACCTAAATCTTCAACTGGCATCGTGCCAAACAGATTATTAAAATTGGCATGCGGATTAGCCGCAAACGCTTCTGGCTCACGCAACGCCCAGCGGCTCTCCTGCTTCGCCAAATTCAACGCCATTTCGGACGTTTGCGCCGGCGCCACGCCATACCGTGCGCGATAATCGTTCAAGGCCGCCAATGCATAAGGCTGTAACTTTGCCAATGTCGCATCGGCCAACAATTGATTAGGCCCATTCGTGACAGTGACTGGCGCAGTTGCCTGACTTGCGCTACTTGCTGACACTGATGACGGCGTTGCACTTGTAACTGATGACGCCACCGATTGTGAAACCGATTCACTCACTTGTGATGCAGCTGAAGACTGACGACTCATTGCTGTCGATGCTTCAGCGCGATGCAAGCGATAAGTGATGGTCTCAGACCCCTTCACCGTAATCGTATCACCCGGGTTTTGGTGATACCCCTGTTGTTGATAAGTCGGCAAAATCAATTTAGCGCCATACGTTGAACGATACTCTCGTACTTTAACCTCATTACCAGTAATATCATCAAGATACCGCACCTTGATCGTGTATGTTTCAGGCAAATACTTAAATGTAATGACCGTCTTTTGGCCCACCGTTTTTTCAATTGCTTTTGGCATTTGGTAGCCCGTCGCGACGACTGGCTTAAACCGTTCATGTGCCCCAATTGGCACTAATTTTTCCGTTTGTGGTTGAATCGCTTTATTTGTACGAATATCGACATAGCGAATTTTAACTTCGGTCTTTTTCTTTTCTGAGGCGAACTCCGGCACCAATCCACTCGAACTGGCCAAAGCGCCACCCCCAAGTACTAAGGATAGTGCCGTCAATCCGACGACACGCCAATTTTTCAAAACGCCCCTCCTTTCAGCTTGTTAACGTTGTGTATTAAGTTAAGTATAGCTGGGGGCGTTTCATGGTCGCAAACAATAACCCTCGCACATAAAAACGCCCCAGGTTCATGGCTGCGGACCTGGGGCGTTTTGTCATTATTTAGATAGTGTGCGGTTTAGAATTGGTCCTTCAACAATTGAC
>ERZ894226.763-NODE-763-length-16233-cov-19.108233_pt1 | contig 16233 bp, 19 predicted proteins | sample MGYA00380294_ERZ894226 | MGnify/ENA primary metagenome ERZ894226 (study PRJEB32331, sample SAMN06328434) | human gut metagenome | biome: human gut microbiome; feature: stool | host: Homo sapiens | collected 2014-10-29 ... | reverse complement strand
GTATAAAAGTAAATCTGACACCCTCTTTCCCCCCATCTTCAATTGTCTGCTGGATTTGATATCCTCATTATACATGCTAGGCTCCGGAACGTCAAGCACCATTTCCATGTTGCATCTCAATCATGCAATTAATGAACAACGTTCATCAATGCGCTGTCAGTTTGACAACGAGTAAGGCGGCCAAAATGACCGCCATAATCAGACACGCTGTTACTTGTTCCTCATGCATCTTCATTCAGTCTTCATCCAACCAAACATGCTTCACATGATGCACTGCCCAGTCGAACACGCAGTACATGATATACCAATTCGCCACGGTAACCAGCACTGCCACAACTATAACGCCGATCACGAACCACGCAAATCCCGGAAGCCCTAGAAACATGTCAATTCCTCCATTCACCCTTCGACTTATCCCTACAACTGTATTATACAACAAGCAAGTGATAATTTTTGCGATAATTCGAATTAATGAACAACGTTCATTTATTACCGCTCACCAGACACATAATAGCGATACCTAACATAGTGCCCACTACAAGTGCAATATAATGCGACAACATCCTAGCCCTCCCATCTAAGCCAACAGTTCCAGCTCCTATAATACCCGCCGGTCGATATCTCGTTCCCGGTCTGGTCTCCCGGCTGCCCTCCGGCCACGCCCCCGAACTCGTTGATATGCGCGCCCACGAGCATACCGTCTCCGAGATACAGCTCCACGTGCCCGGTGCCCGCCGATATGTCGCCCTCGAACAGAACGATATCCCCGCGCACCAAGTCGGACGCTGCCGGGTTGCCGTCGTACCTCTTGAAGCCAAGCCCCGTGAACACGCTGGACATGTTGTAGGTGGAGGGGGAGGGGAACGGAACGTCCCATCCGTTCTCGCGGAACGCCCAGGACACAAGGCTCGAGCAGTCGAAGTCGACCCCTCCGTCTCGCGTGGGCTGGTCGTAGCCATGGGAGTTATCGCCGGCGATCCCGACAGCCCAAAGGCACGCGCCCTCAACGCCCGATCCTCCGGGTGCCACGCTTCCCGATCCGGAGTTCAGGTTCTGAGCGCTGATCTTGGTGAACATCGTCGTCTTCGTCCAAGAGCGGCGAGTGCGGTTCAGAACGTATACGTTGTCTTCCCACGTCCCGACATTCTTGAATCTGTAGAAGTCTATATCGTTGAAGTATATATAGCCGTCGTTGCCTATAGTCCCAATGTAGGCGTTCTCAACGCCGCCTTTCTTAGTGGCGCTGATTATGATCACGCTCGCCATATCGATTCCTCCCGGCGGATCTATTTCCCAGTAGTTTCCGTAGTTCAACGCGAGAACGACGTTTCCAGCCCATTCCGGCTTGCATCCCGGCGTTCCGGGGTTAGCATGGCTAGGATACCATTTCGAGTACTCCACGACCGATTCTATCACGCTAATCGAATTCGGCGGGTAAAGATGCCCCCATTCGCTGTAATTAGGGTCTCCCGACGATTTAACGTCTCCGATGATGCAATTCAATATCAGCCCCGTGTCCAGCTGGAAATCCACGTAGTCTCCGACACCCCCGAACGCCTCGGTGCACGCGATCACGTATCTTCCTTCTATGATGGCGAATCCCTCTGCATCATAGTTCTCACCCGCATCCGCCCGAAGCTTGTACTGCAGCGAATCGGGTGCGGTGATCAACGACCACCCCATATAGGTGTAAACGCAATTTCTACCGCCCAGCTGCGGCACTATCTCCCGCGCCATCACAATCCCATCCTAACGATGGTTCCTACGTAAGCGTTCTCAACGCCGCCTTGCTTGGTAGCGTTGATGATAACAGGTTCAGCCATCAGCAATACCTTCCCAACTTCTTCATGCACTTGATGAACTGTCGTAGATGGTACTGCGCTTCTTTGCCAATTTCCGGGTCGGAAACTTCCAGCTGTTTCTTTCCAGTATCGCAAATTCGTATCTGAACCGTTGCAGCAATATACATGTCAGTTTCCACCGCGTATTTAACATGCACTGTATCTACCATGTCGCCATTCTTAGTCGTGATGATCATAATCCCATCCTAACAATATCCCTGAACCAGTTGTTGAGCTTCATAGACTCGTATCGCACGCATCCCATATCGTACGCCTTTTTCAAGTTAGCCAGATGGGGCGAGGATTTGAAACCTTTGAGCAGCAGAGTGTTCGGCTCATGGTCTTCCGTCGTGGCGGCGAACACGTGGCGGCACTGGCGGTCAACGTCTTCCGACACGTAATAGCAACCGTTTCGGTTGTCGCGCCATATTCCGATAGCATCGTCGTAGTAAAGGAGCGTGAACTGGTATTCGGCATTCTTGCCCTTTCTCGCGATGAACTTCGGATTGTCGCGCAACCACTTGTTCTCGGCCGCATAGGCCGCATAGTCGCTGCCCGCTATCGCCTGGTAGAAGCGCGTGCCCTTCTTCGCTTCGATCAGCTCAGGGGGCGCTACCATCTGCGTCAAGAACTCGCCGCGCCTCCATACGTCCGTCTTGTAGGGAAGCTCCAACTTGAAGTAGTCCATATAGGGGTTCGCCGAGGTCACCGCGTTTCCCCAGAACATGCAGGTTACGTCGTAATCACGCGAACCGGGTCGCGCGATGGTTTCGTAAAGCTCCAAGAACGCCGTCACCTCGTCGGGAAGGTACGTTTGGAACCCCTTGTCGATGACGAACTCGTCGAACAGGATCGTGTCCACGTTGTCCAGCGCATCGGACTTGAGCTTGCGCGCCGTTGACAGCGCTTGCGCGTAGCCGCATATCTCCTTATCGATATGAAGGATGTTGGATTCAGCCCAGAGCGCATGCCCCGGGAACTCCTTCTGCACGTGGTTGAACAGCCGTCCGTCCTTGCGGGTGGCAAGGTTCTTAAGCTCCTCTTCCGTGCGCCGCAGGTACATGAACCTCCGCCCAGTGCGCAGGTAGCGCTTGACGTAATGCTGCAGCCCCGTGTACGTCTTGCCCGCGCCTCGGATGCCGTAGATGAAATTGAACAGGCAGTTGTATGAAAGCGTCTTGGATATGTCCCAGTATTTTGCCACGTTCCTCCTTTGACTTGGAATGCCCGCCCTTTATCGAAGAAGCCCCTGCCATCATGGATGTCCAAGCGACAGGGGCTAAGTCAAAGGGCGCTAACCGAAAAGACTATCACAGAGGGGGCTGTTCTCCGTATGCGCCCGTGCCCGTTTCACCGGGTGCCCCACAGACGCAGAAGATAGCTTGCTTTCCGGCGCATGACCATCATACATCACTTCTCTTCGATTGTCACGCGGAATCTATCGTTCTCCAAAACCGACTGCGAAGGCGACGGGTCAGGTTGTCCCGAAGATGGGATGCCCGCGTACGCTTGCCACGCGCCGACGCTTCCGAAGAAGTGATTCACGTCCAGGTTGCCCTCGTATCCGGGCACGCGCCCGTCGCTCGCGTACTGCCAGCAGCCGACGAGGCCGTCCGTCTCCGGAGGCTCGCCGGGGTCGTAGTCGAGTCCCGGGTTCAGCACGTCCGGGTAGCTCGCGATCCATCGCATGCAGTTAGGCTCCACGCCGCCCTGGTTGAAGCGCCAGGGGTTGGCGTAGATCCAAGGCCAGATTCCGGTCTGATCGTGGACGATCTTCACGAACTCGTTAACCCATTCAACGCTCTGGTTTTCCTCCCAATCCAGAACAGGAATCCCGCTACCAAAATAGTTTATTGTGTTATCAATAAAATAATCTGCTTCTTCGCGCGGTTCATTACATTGTCCATAGTGATAGAACCCCCATAACTTACACCCTTGAATGCTGTTTCGTATTACAGGGTCGCAAAATTCATTTACATAAGTCAGCCCTTCAGTAGCTTTTGCAATAACAAAATCAACAGGCATGTTTTGAACCTGAATATTTCCCTGCCAACTTGATACGTCAATTCCTTTTAGCATTTAACGCGCCCCTCCGTTAAACAATTTTTATTTCAAAAAGTCTAGTACCATACGTGGAAATAATTAAATATTCATCAGCTATATTGGTAAGATCAACTTCAGTTGTTCCGTTTGGTAAGTTAGCAATAAAATTGGTTTGTGTTCCTTCACTAGTATTTTTAGCAGAACTTAGTTGATATGTATCAACATATTTTGAATACCCAGTTGTAAACTTAACAAAAGTTTTAGGATTTTTTACTGCTATTGCTACCCAATTTCCACTATCAGGGTTATTCAATGTTATTGCTGCACCCGTTCCGCATTGTTTAATGGTGTAGTCAGTTGTAGATGTAGTAATCTGCTTATTTGAATTTAAACCAAACACACTATCAGCAGTAAAATACCCAATATTTAACGGTGTGTTGTTTATACGGTCGTTGAGTAGATAACCGTATACCTTAATTATAGCATCATTGTTATTAAACTCAGTTAACCCAAACAAGTTATACTTGAATAGTGGGACAGTTTTATCACCCCCTATGAGATTTGCGTTAATTTCGAAATGACACGATGAAATATAATATGCACTTCCTGTTGTGTTAATAATAATTGGTGAATATGTGCTACCCCGCCCACAAAGAATATTTAATTTGAATACTGAAAAATATAACGAATTTAATTCAACTGATGACGAATCAACATACACATCAGTTATAAACACTCTAGAAGCATTGACAATCAGTGACGGTTTACCTGCAGTGCTAACACCGTAAAGGTGGCATAATGTAATTGTGTTATACTGAGCATTATGGATAATAGATGCACCTGTGCACACAAAGTTACACCCCGTAACAATGTTATCAGATGTGTTTAATACAATACCAATACCATCAGGGTCGATAGTTTCGTTTCTAAAATTATTCCTAATATAACTATTAGATAGCACAAGCTCATGTGATTCTGTAATAGCCGTGAATATGCCATATGTGGTAAAGCGTAAGAAATAAGAATTAGTGATTGTTATACCTATATACCTATTTAATTTTATACATCCAATACCCAAATGTTGAGCATCAATAGTAACACCATCAATAACAGAGAGTGCAAAACCAGTGTTATTATAGGCGGTATAATTTTGTGACGTTTCAACCACATATTCACCAGTGAACCCACTTAACGCTTTAATACAACCGTTTGTAATTAGTGCATTTTCGCAAACCGGTAAAGTGATTGTTGATGACACACGATAAGTCAACCCCTGCATATCAACGAGTGAACCGTCACACTCGTTAAAACAGTTTTGAACAGCTTCTGTATCATCAGTTACACCGTCACCTTTAGCTCCAAAATCTACAGGGTGAAGGGTTCTATAATAATTATTAGTTAGAGTTTTAACTTCCTGACGGTACTGTTCAACTTGTGCATTGTAATTACCAGTCAATGCCCAGAAGTCTTCGTTTGCAATATCAACGCCTACCGGTACAAACTGACGAGATGTATACGAATTGCCTTCGTGAATAACAATAGTAAGCGGTTCATAGGTAGTGTTCTTGTTCCATTCCAGCGGGGTGGCAAACAGCGGGACATAACGCGCCCCCGTGTAGGTAATACCAGCTGGATTATTGCAAGGGATACCCGGCATCTTATCGCTTAGTTGTGTGGTAGTGGTTGCAATAGCATCATTAGATACAACTTGAACAGTCTTTTGAGTGGTAGCCATGTTAGTTCCCCTTTTCTTCCTTCATTTCCTTAATTGCCGATGCAACACCATCAAGCGTAGTGTCAATCTTAACAAGAGTAATTGTAAGCTCTTTAATAGTACGATCATACAAGTAAAAGATACCAACACAAGCAACGATAGGAAATCCCACGCTACTAATTACTGTGATAATTTCGTTCAAATCCAATATAATAACCTTTCTAGTTATACCAGCATGAACTAATATTAAATGACACACCTTGAAGGTATACCGTTTTGCTTGCTTCACACACCATGGTTCCATCAGGTTCAACGATCAAAATACCGTTAGCCATCGCACCAACAGAGCCCACAATGCAAGGTATAAACACTGTTGCTGGTGGACGACACCCTGCTGGTAAAGTGCCCAATAATCCAGAAGCACCAGGTGTGAAGTTACCCAAAAATTGCACATCGTTCACGCATGTAAGCATAATAGTTGCGTTTGTAGTTGTTGCTTCAGGGTCAACTTCGCATTCAAAGCGACCTTTAAAAACCGTAAAAACATTAGGATTCCCTCGTTCAACAGGCATGTTACCACCTCAAGATTAGGCAACCATAATCGGGTTTACCGTATACGGCTCCAGTGTCAAACTTAAGGAACTTCCACGTAGCAGGTACATAAGCCTGAAAATACCCATCTTTTGACAAGCCGAAACAAACAAACTTAACTGTACGTGCAACAAGATTTTCAAGATGTGCGTCGATCCAGTTAATAATAGAATCAAGGTACAGATGCACGTATTCTCCGTTCTTGACGGCATCGACCTCGTTTTCCAGCGCGTCCACCTGCGCTTTCAGCTGGTTGTAGAACACCATCAGATCGTTCACGTTCTGACCCTGCTTGTTCAGGTTCTCGATCACCTCGTTGAGCTTTTCGGTTACTTTCGCAAGCACCTCGTAATAGCTCAGCTCGTCGCCGTAGACGGCCGGCAGAACCATTTGCACGTAGTAGCGAAACGGCGCTACATCCGGTGTCGGCTGGTTCATGCGCTCCTCCTTACCATATCGTCATGAAGCATTCGCGCAGCGCTTTGTCTTCCACTACGTCACGGTCTATATTAACGAACGTGTCTCGCCAAATCAAGAGCAGTTCGGATTCCGCTTTGTCGTGCCCGGTCTCCGTGCGCGACAGCTTGTTGTCGTAGCTGCCGCTCGAATCCGACTTGCCGGAATCGGTCGTGGAAGCTTCGGTGAAATCGGCCGTGGACGCGTAGTTTCCCGCCTTGATGTTGTCGAAGTTGAGAGCGCTCATAGGCGTGTCGCTGAAAATGTCCTGCGCGTTGCTGGTCGAAGTCGCGCTGGTGTTCGCGGCATTCGAGGCGGTGCCGGTCGCGTCTTCCGTGATCGTCCGCATGTGGTCGATGAGGGGCTGGATCCCCTTCGCCATGATCTCCGACAGATACATCTGGTTGTAGTACGGCATGATCAAGAACATCGCGTCGCGAACGAACATGCGGAACAACCCCGCCGTTTCAGCTCCTGTCTCGTACATGAAATAGCGGCGTATGATCTTGTCGTTCAGCGTCTGCCTATACGCTTCGTCGAAGATCGGATAGTCGGCCAAGCCCAGCTTGTCGTAAGCAGCATGCCAGTTGGCCTCGATGTTCGGCAGCTTCGCATCGGCAAGCGTCTGTTCGACCAGCCAGCGAAGCTGCAAGCTGTACTTGCTCATCGGCCGTTCACCTCGATCCCGTTCTCTTCCGCGTACTCGCTTTCGTTGAACTCGCCGTCGGCGATAGCCCGCTGCTCCTCTTGGCGCTTCTCCGACACGCGGAAATGAACGTCAACGTCAAGCCCGAAAATATCGTTGATCTGCTTGCACGCGAACTGCCTGGATTCGAGGCGGCAGAGCCGCTGCGCCTCCGTGCCGCCGAGGCTGGCGAGCATCTCGTCCACGATGACGCGCTCCGACTTGGACTCCGAGCTTGCGATGCCGAGGAATCCCAGCGCTTCCTTCCAGTACTTGTCCTTCAGCTCGTAGAGCTGTTCGGCGACGTACGGCGACGAGTTGTCGAGGATGTCGATGGATTCGAGGTCGAAGTCCTTGTCCGTCATGATAAGGGGCTTGTACTCGTCCACCTGCGCCATCATGTTCTCGAAGCTCAGGCGCTGCTTCTGCGAGCATTTCACCACGCGCGGGGTCTTCTGCTGGTACACGTTCACATCGATCGCCCGGTCTATAGCCCACAGCTTCTTGGCGTACATGTTGAGCGCGAACCAGGTAGGCACGCGCAGGTTGGAGTTCCAGATGATCACGGAGTTCTCGATGGTGAGCGGGATGTTGACACCCATCACCGAGTAGGCGATGCGGTTCACCGGCTGCGAGTAGATGTCGAAGCTTCCCTCCAACATGCACTGCATGATCGCGTAGCCCTCCGGGCTGCGCTGGATCGGGTCGAGCGCGATATCCTCGTCATGCAGGAACACGCAGAAACCGTCGCGAAGGAGCCACCATTCGATTTGGCGCTCGTTGATGCCCTCGGGAAGGTTCTCCCATTCGAACACGCTCATCGCCAGCTCGTACAGGCGCATCTGCCAGAGGAACATCGTTTGCGAGTTCATAGCCGCGTTGTCCAGCTCGCGAGCGGATTTACGCGCGTTCTTGGGCATGTTGCCCCAGGGAAGGCCGTAGGGGGTGGTCGTGGATTGGATAGGGTTCATGCATGCCTCCTTTCTTATATTATAGCATTGCTCAAACTGTAGTTGCCCACGTCGTCCGTGTGCCAGAACGTGACTCCGGAATCGAGCAGCCTGTTGAACATCGCAAGGTAGCCGGCCGGAACCGATCCGCTCATGTTCGCGGCGACGGTCTTCACGTAGTTCCATGAAGCGCGCCCCGTGATGTTCGGCGTTTTCACGACGGACACGTTGTAGCCGTACACGCTCAAAAAGTCGTCGATCTGGCGCGCTATCTCGGCTCTGCACGTGTACTTGCGAACGCCTATCGTATAGGTTCCGAAGTTCACGAGCGCGGTAGTCGAGTTAGTGCCTCCGCGCTGCGTGTTGGGAGTCTTCGATGCCTTCGAGAAGTTCGCGAAGGTGTTCGTCAGGTCTTGCGCTCCGTTGATCGTCGAGTTGATCATGCTCGCGGCAGCCCCGGCGACGTTGCCGGATGCCAAGCCCTGCATGGCTCCGCCGATGATGTTCTGCGTGGAGTCGATGAAGGAGTTCACGTAGGGCAGCTGGCTCATCGAGTTGAACGACAAGCCGAACGACGTGTCCACCTGGGACGCGCCGAGCATGTTCGCGAACGCCTGGTAAACCCAGTTGCATGTGGGGTACTTCTCCAAGTACACCGCGCCTTCGACGAACCGGTTCACGCCGTTGTAGTTCAGCGGTATGTAGGCCAGGCGCGAGTTAGCGTCGCACCCGCCCGTCTTCTGCAAGCTCAGCGTTCCGGGCGTTCCGCAGAATTCGAGGCGGAACTGCTGGTCGGCTCCGGTGAAGTTGGTCACTTCAGCGTACTGGAACGGATAGCAGAACATCTTGTTGTTCTTGGGGACGTAGCCGTCGAGGCTGGTGAAGCCGAGCGCGTAGTCCTTCGTTACCTGGGGCGTGGCCGCGTTCGAGTCCACCCAGTATCCCCACCCGTCGGTCTTCTTGACGATAGTCGGGATGGCGGCGCGCGGCACCATGTAGACCTGGCTCACCGCGTCCTGCTGGCCGTTGTCGGACAACGCCTTCATAAAGCCCTTGAAGTCGTCCACGGTCAAAAACACCGACAAGCTCGTCCCGCTGGTAACGCCCATGTACTTGTCCCCGCCGTTGTTGACGTACGTTCCGTCCTTCAGCGGCTCCACGGCGCTGGCAACGACCATGTAGCAATCCATGTCCTCGTTGTCGATCACGGAGTACGTGCATTTAAGCTCGCCCGGGTCGATCCCCTCGTCCTTGACGTGAGCGCCTATCGCGTCGTCGTTCACATGCTCGCGCTCCACGAAGCACGGTTTGATATCGTAGTCGAACATGTAGGTCTGCACGTAATCGAGTTCCAAGTGCAAGCGCGTCGTGTTGGCCGTCTTGTACTCTGCGCGGGTGATGAACGCGTAGAACCACTTAGTCCCGAAGTTCTCGTTCTGGAACATCACGTAGTTGTAATTGTAGTATTGCTCGGGGTTGCCGTCCACGTCGATGGCAGATTCCAGGCGCTGGTACGTGTAGGTGGATATCGTCCGCTGCGCGTCCATGAACGAGGAGATGCCCCCCATCTGGGCGTTCAGGTTCGGATACCAGCGAACGTGCTTGTAGTTCGGGTTCCACGGAACCGTCCCTATCCGAATCTCCGTGCTGGGCTGGTACATTTCTCACCTCCTTCGGAAAGGAGGGCGGGAAACGAATCCCGCCCTCGGCAGAACATAGGCTATGCGGTGACGGTGATGGTGGATTCGCCCGTCTTCGTTCCGTCCTGGATGGAGGTTGCCGTGACGGTGAGCGTCGTCGCCGTCTCGTTGGCCGCCACGTGCAGGTAGCCTCCGTTGGTGACGGTCGTTCCGGACGCAGCGCCTCCGGTCACCGTCCACTGCACGCCCTGGTTCACGATGCCGGTTCCCACGACCTCGGCCGACAGCTGCAGATCCGCTCCCTTGGAAAGGGTGGCCGTTGCGGGGGTCGCCGTCACGCTCGTGATGGTCGGGGCGGTCGGGGTGAAGGCGGCCGCCTGGCCGAACGGCGAGCAGCTGATGGTCTTCCACACATGGTGCCAATGGTTCCAGTACAAACCTTCGCCGTTGAACCACTGCGCGGACTCCACGTAGTTGTCAAGCACCATCCACCAATCGCGGGACACCAGCACCGCCGGCACGGTCTCGAGCAGCGCGATCTCCTCTTGCGTGAAGCGATGGTAGTTGGGGTCGAGCTGGCCGGTGGCCGGGTCGGTGAAGAGCTTGTCCATGCGAGCCCAGTCGAAGTCGGTGAACGTGTCGACCGTGATCATGCGCGCCTGGAACTCGCGGTACTCCAAGTTGAACGCGGTGGCCAGCACGTTCATGTTCATGGTGGCCTTGAACTTGGCCGTCACGATGAAGTACTGGTCTTCGAAGTCGGTATGGGTCGTTACACCGGCCATGTTGTACTTCGTGGACTGGTACTGGAACAGATCGGACATGTACTGGAACTGCGTGGCGATGTCGATCGCGTTGTCCTTGCCGATAGCGGGAATCTCCACCGATCCGATGTAGCCGTTGAGTAGGCACTTGGCGAGGAAGTAGCGCATGACGTAGTACTCGTCCGTGTTCGCGCTGGTATAGAGCGATTCGATGATGCGCGCGATCAGGTCGCTAACGCCCGTCCAGGAAAGGAACGCCTGGCGCAGCTGCTGGGAGGAGACGGTCGTCTTGTAGAACTTCTGGAAGTTCATGCGGTGGAAGGCGGCGCGCACGTCGGGCAGCTCGCGCTTGGCGAACGTGTCCTCCGCGCCCTCCGGGTAGAAGCCGTGAACGTCGGCGAGGTTGACGAAGATCTCCTCGATGGTGTCCCCGAACTCGAGGTACCCGCGCTTGAACACCGCCCAGGGGTTGCGGTACAGCTTGGAGGTCACGATGGTCAGCCCGATGCGGTTCACGAGCGCGTTCAGGAACGCGTTTCGCGCGGGCTGGTAGCTCGTCAGGTACTCGCCGATGGCATGGATCTCGTCGGTGGTTCCGGCAAGCTCCACGTAGGCGCGGTTGTTCGAGTCGTAAGTCGCCGGGATGCCGCGAGCCGCGAGCGCGGACGCTACCTCCGGAGTCTCGTTGATCGTCGCCTCCACCGCCTTCTGCGCGGCGGTCTCGCGAGCTGCCGTGTCCCCCGCCTTCATGACGATCGGCGAATCGGCGGCTTTCATGTTAGGTTGCTTCACTGCCATAATATCTCCTTAATCCCAGATCTCGTCGGCCGAGCGGATCGGCTCGCGCCGAGCTTCCCCGCCTACCTCGTTCGCATGGAGCAGCGTCTGGCCTTCGACGGCGAAGAACCGGTCGGCGTACCTGCGGCGCGATTCGTCGCGCTCCTCGCGGTAGCGGTCGCGCTCGGCGATCGCCTCGTCGCGCTCCGCGTTCAGGCGGTCGCGCTCCGCGTCCCACTCCTCGCGCTCGTTTCGCCAGCCCTCGCGCTCGTCCCAGCGGTCGTCGAGTTCCGCCGCGTCCTCGTCGATTCGCGCGGCCATCTCGAGCCGCTTGTCCTCGTCCGGCTCCATGGCCAGCTCGCGCAAGCTCGGTTGGTACCTGCTCATAAGCCTGTCTCCTTTCTGATGACAAAATCGCCTTCGTATAGTATAATACCGCCTTTTACGGTCTTGGAATAGAGTTTTCCCGGGAATTTCGCGCCGACATGGAAATTATCCCATGTGACGTGAGGATGGCACGATTCGGGAAGCCCCGCGCAATGCACGGTGAGCTTGCCGCCGTCGTCCTCGATGTAGGTCTTCGGGCGCAGGAACCTGGCGCGCTGAAACGTGCTTTCGAGCTTCCACGCGCCCAATCTGTAATCGTCCACGTCGAGCTCTTCGGGCACCTCGGTGCCGGCCAGATGGAGCGAATCGGTGTCGGCGTAAAGGAAACGATCCTTCACCTTCTGCGCGCTCCGTATCGTCTTGTTCCTCGCCCAGGCCGTGATGAAAGCCCCGGCCGGCAGGTACATGCCGTCGGTGGCTTCCGGGTCGAGCAGAGGGTAGCGCACTATGCCGTCCTCGCACATGACCGGCCGGCGGCTCCGTTTGACCGGATGCGTCGCCATCTTCCCGTACGAGGAGTTCATCTTGAGCTTCGCCATGTAGCGCTTGCCGGCGTTGCCCTCCTCGGCCGCATGCACCTTCTCCTCGTTGGCCGCCATGATGAAATCGTAGAAGAGCTTGTTCGATGCCTTGAACTTCCAGCCTTTTCCGTAGCGGATGGAATAGATGTCGTAGTGGTCTTTCAACAATTCCAAATCGACGCTGGTCAGCACCAGCGTCTGCTCTCCCTTCGAATCCGCTATGTACTCCGTCGGCATGAAGCTCAAATTGCCTTTCAACTGCAAGCATGGGATGAAACCGGGCTTGAGCTTGAAATCCGCCGTCACCGTCTGAATGTACAGGGGATATCGCGGGTCAGGCTCGTATTCCCCTTCGAAAAGAACCGGATCGCCGTACGGCAGGATCTCGCCTCCGACTCCGGCCATGACGGACGGGTACAGGCTGTTCACGTCCAGGACGATCCCCTCGCCGATGTCGCGTCCTTTGAATTCGGGGTTGACGTAGGTGAATCCTCCCTTGTAGCAGGGGCGGATCTCAGCGTCGTAGTCGCACACTGGAAACGTCCGTCTGAACCCCTTCTCGCCGCCTATCGTCTTCTTGTACTCGGCGATGGCGTTCGATCCCGCCGTGATCCTGGTCGCGCCCTGGTCGATCAGCTCGCCCAAGGCTCGCGCGACGATCCTCACGTCGGCCGATATGTAATCGATCTCCTCTTGCGTCAGAGCATGGTCGATGTCGCGATGCTCCGCATAGTCTATCTCGAGCTTCGCGTCCTCTTCCTCGAAGCCGAAGGCCTTTGGTATTTTGGCGACCGGCAAGCTGATGATCTTCAACGAATCGCAGAATTCGATGCAATGCCCTCTGCCGAAATATAGCTTGATGGTGTAGAACTGGTTCATGTCGCTGATCAGCGTCGTGAACCGGTAGGGCGCTTGCTCTCCGTGGCTGGGGATCCATTCCCATCCCGCTGCAAGCAGATGCGATATTATGAACTTCCCGTCGAATTTCAGGTTGTGGAAGTAAACGCGAGCGTCAGGGGCGCGCTCGCACCATTCCATGAACCCTTCGATGGAAGTTCCGGTCGTTATATCGTAGGTTTTCAAGGTGCAAGCAGCCCACGCCCAAACTCGCGTTCGGGTCAGGTCGTCTGCCGTCGTTTCGAAATCGGCCGTGAAATACCGCATATCATAGCTCAGCCCATCTGTCGAGGATGTAGCCCATCTTGTCGGCGCGGTCTTCCGGCGCGTAGATGTACTCGATGTTCAGAAGCTCGTCTCCGGACTCGAAGAACTCCATGAGCTTGCCCGCGTTGGACTTCATCATGGATTCGATCTTCCTCGCGATCTGCGCTATAGCCGCATCGAACTCGGAGTAGCCGCCGAACACCGTGTCGAGGCCTTTGATATAGTTCTTGTAGTACCTGTTCAGCCTTTCGTAGGAACTCGTGGCGCTCAGCTCCTCGTAACGCTTGATGAAACGCTTGAGGGCGATGGGAGAGAAGTCTCGCGCGGTGCGCTTGTCGGGAAGGAGGTTGTTCTGCTGCAACGTTCCCATGCGTCCCAGGGTCTGGCCGTAGTCGATCCCCAGCTTCTTGCGCCGCAGCGACTTGCGCCGCTCGTTGACGGCTTTCGCGATCTGGAACTCCCGCACTTCGTAGCGCGTGGCAATGCCTCCCTCTCCGACGTTCGTCAAGTCCAAGGCTCCTTTGCGCGTGGCGCGCAGCAAGCGCGCGACCGTGTTGTTAAGCACGCGCGCGCTCTTGATCTCGGCTTTGACTTCCTTGTAGCTTACCGGCTCGGGCATGAACCGGGCGTTGGCGGGATTCGCCCGCATAGCCCGTCGAATGGCGTTGTTGTACTTTCGGACTGCGGAGTTGAGGCGCGAACGCTGGCTTTCAGTCCATTTAATCTTAGGTTCTCTCTGCATGTCAGCTCCTCACCGTTTTCCAATCTGACGTAGCACCCCCTGGTCTCCACCGTGAAGTACAGTTGGAACGCGGCGACCAGCTGCATGTTGACGTAGAAGTGGAAACGCTTTTCCATGCTGTCGTCCAGCCATTGCGTTCTGACGCAGATCTTGTCCATGAAACTGGAAAGATGCTTCCTAGACGAGAAGAAGAACGTACAATCGCCGTACATGAAAGAGTAAGGCGATTCCTTCAGCTCGTAGAAAACGCCGTTTTTCGAAGGCATGGCGCACCTCCTTTCAATAACGATATTTGATATGCTTGGAAACCGTTTTCAGCGCTTGCGAATGCATGACGAAGACGAGTCCGATATAATCGTCTATGACGTAGCGGCGCACAAGCTCGCGCAGGTCGTTTATGTCGTCCCGCTTCATATCGAACTTGTCGTCCTTGGTGAACATGTATTCGATGCGCCCGTTATGATGGCGCTTGAAAACGGCCACGCCTTGCGGGACGACGGCATGCGCCCATAGCTCTTTCTTCAACACCCTGTTCGACGAGTCCGCTACGAACTGCTCCATCAAATCCTTGTCTGCAAGCGACAACATGGCTTCCTCCTGAAAAAGGCCGCACGCTGGGTGCGGCCTGTGATTGCGAACTTTAAGCGACTTCGAGGGTGAGCATCGTGCCGCGCTTAACCTTCACCTGCTTGACGACCACGTTGATAGGCTCCTCGTAGGTTGGCGCGCCGTAGACGGCGAACATCTTCTTGAGCGAACCCCACACGCCGTTCGACACGCACTGGTAGCTCTCGCCCTTGTCGTCGATGAGGACGATGCGCGGGGCTTGCTCCACGGTGCCGTCCTCGTCTGCGATTTCGATGATCTCGACGAACAGGTCTTTCAGCGCGATCTGCTTGTTGATGAAGTCGTCGATCTTGTGCGTCGGGTTGTTGGACGCGTTGTAGATCAGCTTCTTGGCATCCGCTCCAAGCTCGGGGTTCACCGAGCAGAACGTGTTGTCCTCGGGCTTGGCAAGCTCGGCGATGGCGTACGTGCGGGCAGGCGCGAGGTCGTTGACGGGCATTTCCTCGGCGATGGCGATGTCTTTGTTCTCAGTCATGGTTTTCTCCTTCTAGTCTATTAGTTTAAGCGTCGATGACGGTAGCGTTTTCGAGGAACGTTTCCACGGGCATGGAATAGGTCTTCTCCTCGCCTTCGACCCACTTGATCGTGCAGCCCTTGGGCAGCGCCACGCCGGCATCGCGGAAGGCGGTACGGGCTTTGCGGGCGTTCATGTTGGTGTCCAGCACGACGTACTGGGCGACAGCGCGCACGCTGGGCGGGATTGAATCATCCAGTTCGTACGCGGTCAGCTCGAAACTCTTGAAAGTGCGGGTGATAGCAGCCATAATGTAATCTCCTTTGATCGGCCGGCTTGCTTTGACGATATCCATTATACGCCCGTGAAAAGCGAAAAGACCGAAATTCGGTCTTTTCATAGAATCTTCACAAATCAAATTTTTATTTATGCCTTTTGATCACGTAAGCCATTCCGATCGCGTATGCTAGAATAGCGAATAGAGTTTCCGGGTTCATAGTCACCCTACTTTCTTCATGGAGACGAAAACGTAAGACGGATGAGAATCCATGAATTGAAGATACTCGCATGCTGCTTTGATCGTGTCACAGTGCATATGCTTCAACTCGTAAACTTTGGTATCTTTGTTGCGCTGGTAATATTTGATTACGTAGAACATGGTAGGCTCCTTTAACTTGTTTAACTGACACTTACAATATAACAGCCGCCTTACTCATTGTCAAACTGACAGCGCATTGATGAACGATGTTCATTAATTGCACAAACCACGTGCAACATGAAAGTGGCACTTGACATGTTGTGACGTACGGGTTATAATGGGGCTACAAAATCCACACGACAGATGAATATGGGGGGAAAGAGGGTGTCAGATTTACTT
>ERZ894226.762-NODE-762-length-16260-cov-13.732922_pt1 | contig 16260 bp, 10 predicted proteins | sample MGYA00380294_ERZ894226 | MGnify/ENA primary metagenome ERZ894226 (study PRJEB32331, sample SAMN06328434) | human gut metagenome | biome: human gut microbiome; feature: stool | host: Homo sapiens | collected 2014-10-29 ... | reverse complement strand
AAGATGAGATTTCCCATGATTTTATATCAGTAAGAGCCCTGAGAGATGATCAGGTAGATAGGTTAGAAGTGGAAGTGTGGCGACACATGTAGCGGACTAATACTAATAGCTCGAGGACTTATCCAAAGTAACTGAGAATACGAAGTGTGAGGTTTTCTTGGTATTTGATAGATATTCAATTTTGAGTAGGTATTACTCAGAGTTAAGTGACGATAGCCTAGGAGATACACCTGTACCCATGCCGAACACAGCAGTTAAGCCCTAGAACGCCGGAAGTAGTTGGGGGTTGCCCCCTGTGAGATATGGAAGTCGCTTAGCTCGAGGGAGTTTAGCTCAGCTGGGAGAGCATCTGCCTTACAAGCAGAGGGTCAGCGGTTCGATCCCGTTAACTCCCATAGGTCCCGTAGTGTAGCGGTTATCACGTCGCCCTGTCACGGCGAAGATCGCGGGTTCGATTCCCGTCGGGACCGTTTAAGATAACGGAAGTTATTTTAGACTCGTTAGCTCAGTTGGTAGAGCAATTGACTTTTAATCAATGGGTCACTGGTTCGAGCCCAGTACGGGTCATATTTGCGGGTTTGGCGGAATTGGCAGACGCACCAGATTTAGGATCTGGCGCTTAACGGCGTGGGGGTTCAAGTCCCTTAACCCGCATAATAGAAAGTAGCCGGCTTAGCTCAGTTGGTAGAGCATCTGATTTGTAATCAGAGGGTCGCGTGTTCAAGTCATGTAGCCGGCATTTTTTTATATAGAATAAGAGGTCGATGCGAACGTAGTTCAGTGGTAGAACACCACCTTGCCAAGGTGGGGGTCGCGGGTTCGAATCCCGTCGTTCGCTTAGAGAGGCCGGGGTGGCGGAACTGGCAGACGCACAGGACTTAAAATCCTGCGATTGGTAACGATCGTACCGGTTCGATTCCGGTCCTCGGCATATAATGATGAGCACCCTTAGCTCAACTGGATAGAGTACCTGACTACGAATCAGGCGGTTAGAGGTTCGACTCCTCTAGGGTGCATTTTTTTATTTAACGCGGGAAGTAGCTCAGCTTGGTAGAGTACTTGGTTTGGGACCAAGGTGTCGCAGGTTCGAATCCTGTCTTCCCGATTCATGGCGGTGTAGCTCAGCTGGCTAGAGCGTCCGGTTCATACCCGGGAGGTCGGGGGTTCGATCCCCTTCGCCGCTATATTGATCTTGTTGGACCTTTAGCTCAGCTGGTTAGAGCTCTCGGCTCATAACCGAGTGGTCGTAGGTTCAAGTCCTACAAGGTCCATTGTAAATAATGGAGGATTACCCAAGTCCGGCTGAAGGGAACGGTCTTGAAAACCGTCAGGCGTGTAAAAGCGTGCGTGGGTTCGAATCCCACATCCTCCTTAATATTAACGCGGGATGGAGCAGCTCGGTAGCTCGTCGGGCTCATAACCCGAAGGTCGTAGGTTCAAATCCTGCTCCCGCAATTTGGCTCGGTAGCTCAGTTGGTAGAGCAATGGATTGAAGCTCCATGTGTCGGCGGTTCGATTCCGTCTCGCGCCATATTTTATTTTATTAAGCGGGTGTAGTTTAGTGGTAAAACTACAGCCTTCCAAGCTGTTGTCGCGAGTTCGATTCTCGTCACCCGCTTTATTTGGAAACAAATAACCAAGCATTAGCTTGGGCGCGTAGCTCAGATGGTTAGAGCGCACGCCTGATAAGCGTGAGGTCGGTGGTTCGATTCCACTCGTGCCCATTATATGGTCCGTTGGTCAAGGGGTTAAGACACCGCCTTTTCACGGCGGTAACACGGGTTCGAATCCCGTACGGACTATAAGTGCCAGCTAGAGAAAGCTGGTTTTTTTGTGTCCTTTTTGATAAAATAGAGGGGTTGACTGGCCTAGGTCAGACATTTTATACCACTTTAAAATCATAAATAACGAGACCTCGACCCGAAGAAAAACCTTTGTTTTGTGATGGTTATCAGATGATGATAAGCCCTTGGTCGAGTCGTGGTTTTATTTGAATAAGAAAACAGATAATAAGGAAATGCAATGACATACTATAACGTTGGAAAGATTGTGAATACACAGGGCTTGCAGGGTGAACTTCGTGTTTTGTCTGTAACAGATTTTGCGGATGAGCGTTTTAAGAAGAAGAGTGTCCTAGCCCTTTTTGATGACAAAGACAATTACATCATGGATGTTGAGATTGCGAGTCACCGTAAACATAAAAACTTTGATATCGTTAAGTTTAAGGGGCTTTACCATATCAATGATGTGGAGAAGTATAAGGGCTGCAGCCTCAAGATTGCTGAGGAAAATTTAACAGACCTTGATGATGGGGAATTTTACTACCATGAAATCATTGGCCTTGATGTTTATGAAGGTGATACTTTGATTGGTCAGGTCAAAGAGATTCTCCAACCGGGTGCTAATGATGTTTGGGTAGTGAAACGTAAAGGCAAGAAAGACTTGCTATTGCCATACATCCCACCAGTTGTTCTTGATGTTGATGTCGCTGCTGGTCGTATTGAGGTTGAGCTCATGGAAGGATTAGACGATGAAGATTGATATCTTGACCCTATTTCCAGATATGTTTGCTCCCTTAGAGCATTCCATTGTTGGTAAGGCAAAGGATAAGGGGCTTCTAGAAATCAACTATCACAATTTCCGTGAAAATGCGGAGAAGGCTCGTCATGTAGATGACGAACCTTACGGTGGTGGACAAGGCATGTTGCTTCGTGCCCAGCCAATTTTTGATACCTTTGACAAGCTAAACGTCACTAAGCCTCGCGTTATTCTCCTAGATCCTGCGGGGCGTACCTTTGATCAGGCCTATGCAGAAGAATTGGCGCAAGAAGAGGAATTGGTCTTTATCTGTGGCCATTATGAGGGCTATGATGAGCGCATCAAAACTTTGGTGACAGACGAGATTTCCTTGGGAGACTTTGTCTTGACTGGGGGAGAGCTGGCTGCTATGACTATTGTAGATGCTACTGTTCGCTTGATTCCTGAGGTTTTAGGTAAGGAAGCTAGTCATAAGGATGATAGTTTCTCATCAGGGCTTTTGGAATTTCCACAGTACACTCGCCCAGCTGAGTTTCGTGGCATGAAGGTGCCAGATGTGCTCTTGTCAGGTCACCATGTCAATATTCGACGTTGGCGTATGGAGCAGAGTTTGCGTAAGACCTGGGAGCGTCGACCAGATCTTTTGGAAAACTATGATTTTACGGATGAAGAACGTCAGATTTTAGAAGAGATAAAAGCAGAAGGAAAATAAAATGTCAGAAGAAAAGATTTATGATATTACCATTATTGGTGGTGGACCAGTAGGACTTTGGGCTGCCTTTTATGCCGGTCTACGTGGCATGACTGTTAATATTATTGAGAGTCTGTCAGAGCTTGGTGGACAGCCTGCCATTCTCTACCCTGAGAAGAAAATCTATGATATCCCTGCCTTTCCTCAAACGACAGGTGCCGAATTGACAGAAAATCTCTTGACCCAGCTTAAGCGTTTTGAAAATCGTGTCAGCATTCATTTGAAAGAGGAAGTTCAAACCTTTGAAAAAACAGAAGGTATCTTCACGATTGCTACTAGCAAGGGTCAACACTTGTCTAAGGCTATCGTCATTGCTTGTGGGAATGGTGCCTTCGCTCCCCGTCCTTTGGGTGTGGACAATGAAGAAGATTATGCGGATAATAACTTGTTCTATAATGTGCATAGCTTGGACCAATTTGCTGGCAAGAAGGTTGTGATTGCTGGTGGTGGGGATTCAGCTGTTGACTGGGCCAATCACCTAGATGGGATTGCTGAGAGCGTGACTTTGATTCACCGACGTGATGCTTTTCGTGCCCATGAGCATAGTGTAGAGCTTCTTCATCAATCATCAGTTAATGTGATGACACCTTATGTACCCCTTGAAATCAAGGGTGAAAGTGGTCTTGCCAAAAGTTTGACTGTTCAAAAAGTGAAGTCAGATGAAGTTGTGGAATTGCCGCTTGATACCCTTATTGTTAGCTTTGGCTTCTCAACCAACAATAAAAACCTTCGTAACTGGAATGTTGACTTTAAACGCTCTAGCATTACTGTCAATGCCCAGTTTGAAACTTCACAAGAAGGTGTTTACGCTATCGGTGATGCAGCAGAATATGAAGGCAAGATTGACTTGATTGCTGTGGGAATGGGTGAAGCTCCTATCGCTATCAACCAAGCTATTCAATATATTGATCCAGATGGTAAGAATCGTCCGGTTCACTCAACATCGTTAATTGAAGAATAATGTCAAAAGAAGACTTTGTCTTCAATCTAAGGAGAGACTTGTCTCTCTTTTTTCATGTCTAAAAACGTGGTATAATACACTTATGGCTACAACGAAAAAAACGAAAAAAGGGACGGCTTCTAAGAACGGTAAGAAGCGTCTTACAAAAGCAGAATTAGACAGACAGAAGGCGATTAAGCGAATGCTATGGACCTTCTTTTTTGCCTTTGTTTTAATTTTCCCAGTCTTTCGATTGGGTTTCTTTGGGGTTACCCTCTATAATCTCTTTCGAGTATTTGTGGGGAGTATGGCTTACCCCTTAATTTTTGCTATCTATGTTTATCTCTTTGGCTTTAAATGGTTACGTAAACATAGTAACTATGTAACAGGATTTTGGATGATCTTCGCGGGTCTCTTGTTGGAGTTTCACGCCTATCTCTTTAGTCTAGAACGCATGAGTGGTCTGGATATTTTCCCTGGTACCAAGGACTTGCTTTTTGGGGAACTTGTGAGTGTGCAAGTCGCTCGTTTTGCGGGTGGTGGTATGTTGGGTGCTCTTCTGTACCAACCGATTTCCTTCCTCTTTTCAAATATTGGTAGCTTCATGATTGGGGTATTGATTATTCTCTTAGGGGCTTTCATTCTTAGCCCTTGGGATGTCTTGGATATCATGGAGTATGCTAAGGAAGCTTGGCAAAAAGGGGCTGAGAAGCGTTTGGAACGGACGGCTCAGCGTCAGGAGAAGAAGGCAGAACGTCAGGCTCAGAAAGAACGCGAAGCAGAAGAACGTGCCGAAGCTGAGCGTCTGGCTGATTTGACTGTTGACGAGGAGACGGGAGAAATCTTAGATGATGCCGCAGAGGCCTTGCCACAAGAAACTGAGATTTTTGCACCTGAACCTGAAATCAGTGATTATGCCTCTGAGGACTACTATGATAATCTCCCTCCCGAGGATTATGAGGATTTTCTAGAAGATTATGCACCTTATCCAGAGGATGTGCCAAGCGAGGAGTTTCCCCCATCTATGGTTGTTGAGGGAGATGATGCACCTGTCGAGGTTGATTTCACACCGAAGGAGCTCTTACAGTATAAATTACCTCAGATAGATCTCTTTGCACCTGATAAGCCTAAGAGTCAATCTAAAGAGAAGAACATCGTTCGTAAGAATATTCGAATCTTAGAAGATACCTTCAAGAGTTTCAATATTGATGTCAAGGTTGAGCGAGCTGAAATTGGACCGTCAGTGACCAAGTACGAGGTCAAGCCTGCTGTTGGGGTCCGTGTCAATCGCATTTCAAATCTAGCGGATGACTTAGCTCTGGCTCTAGCTGCGAAAGATGTTCGTATTGAGGCACCCATTCCTGGAAAATCTTTGGTTGGTATCGAAGTGCCTAACTCAGAGATTGCGACGGTTTCTTTCCGTGAACTTTGGGAACAGTCCAAGACGGATCCTAATAAGCTCTTGGAAGTTCCTCTTGGTAAGGCGGTTGATGGTTCGGCTCGTAGCTTTGACCTGGGACGAATGCCTCACTTGCTAGTGGCTGGATCAACAGGTTCTGGTAAATCGGTGGCGGTTAACGGAATCATCTCTAGTATTCTTATGAAGGCTCGTCCAGATCAGGTTAAGTTCCTCATGGTCGATCCGAAGATGGTTGAACTTTCGGTTTACAATGATATTCCTCATCTCCTTATCCCTGTGGTGACCAACCCACGTAAGGCCGCCAAGGCTCTTCAAAAAGTGGTAGATGAGATGGAAAATCGTTACGAACTCTTTAGTAAGTTTGGCGTGCGTAACATTGCTGGCTACAATGCCAAGGTTGAAGACTGGAATGCCCAGTCGCAAGAAAAACAGATTCCCTTGCCTTTAATTGTGGTTATCGTTGATGAGTTGGCTGACTTGATGATGGTAGCCAGTAAGGAAGTGGAAGATGCTATCATTCGTTTGGGACAAAAAGCGCGTGCTGCGGGAATTCACATGATTCTCGCCACTCAACGTCCGTCGGTTGATGTTATCTCCGGTTTGATTAAGGCCAATGTGCCATCTCGTGTGGCCTTTGCGGTGTCTTCGGGAACAGATAGTCGTACCATTTTAGATGAAAATGGGGCAGAAAAGCTACTCGGACGTGGGGATATGCTTTTCAAACCGATTGATGAGAACCACCCTGTTCGTCTACAAGGTTCCTTCATCTCTGATGATGACGTGGAACGTATTGTGACCTTTATCAAGGATCAGGCTTCAGCTGACTATGATGAGAGCTTTGATCCTGGTGAAGTTTCTGAAAATGATTTTGGTGGGGGTTCCTCTGCCAATGGTGGTAGCTCAGAAGGTGACCCACTCTTTGAAGAGGCCAAGGCTTTGGTCCTTGAAACACAAAAAGCAAGTGCTTCCATGATTCAACGTCGTCTGTCAGTTGGTTTCAACCGTGCCACTCGTTTGATGGAAGAGTTGGAAGAAGCAGGCGTTATCGGACCAGCTGAAGGTACCAAACCACGTAAGGTTTTGATGACTCAAGAATAATGGACTGGAAAGAGTCTCAAGCCTAGTTCTAAAGGAATTAAAATCGACAAAAGAAATGAGAAAAATGAGTGTTTTGCCATTTATTTTCTCATTCTTTTTTTATGTTCAAAATAGACCAAAAAATTGCAAAATATTCCATAAGAACGCTTACAAAACGAACATTTTCTGCTATAATAGGAGAAAAAGTGAGTAATAAAAACTAAGGAGTAAAAAATGGACAATTTATTAACCGTTCATTTTCATAGTATGCATGGCGACTATTCCAGATACAGTATGTGGAAGTGGCTAGATGGTTATTGGGGCGAAGAAGCCCATTTTTCACGTGAGGATGATTTTGGCCTTGTTGGTCAGGTTACTTCTCCCTCCAATCGTTTTATTGATTCTGTCAATCTTTTGGTCAAAACGGAAGACTGGTCGAGGCAAACACATGATTACCGTGTCCGACGCTTCCTAGGGGATGCTCCCAATGCTATTTGGATAGTTGAAGGTGATCCAACTGTTTATTATTCTAAACAGGCAGCCTTGACTAGCCATAGTTTCGAAGGTCGTGACCAGCATGCCTTTGATATGGCACTTCGTAGACAGGAATTTGATCAGAAGTGGGGCTTTCAAGGTTGGTTAGGTCATAAGTATGAAAAAGGGGCTACAGAGTTTCGCCTTTGGTCACCTCTAGCTCGTCGTGTGAAGCTCTTGCTTTTTAAAAAGGGCAGTAAAAACCCTAAGATCATTAAGATGAGCCGAGGAACCAGTATCAATAAGGACCGTCATGAGATGAATACTCACGGTGTTTGGAGTGCCACTGTCAAAAAGGATTTGGATGGGGTAGCCTACCAATTTCGTGTGTATCATGAGGAAAGCTTCTATCAGGATACAAGAGACCCCTACAGTATTGCCCTTAGCTTAGATAATAAAAAAAGTTTGGTGGTCAATCCTAAGAGACTTGTCCCAAGAGGGTATGAAAAGGTTACTAAGCAAAAAGCGAGCTGGCGTAAGGCAAATGCTTGCTCATCCGTAATCTGTGAAATGCACCTCCGTGACTTCTCGATTTCAGAGACGTCTGGGGTTAAGAAGTCCTATAGAGGAACCTATCTAGGTGCCTGTCAGAAAGGGACTAAAAATGCCCATGGAGATGTGACTGGCTTTGATTACCTCAAACGTATGGGCTACAACTATGTCCAACTGCAACCGGTCTTTGATCACCATAAAACCTATGATAAAGATGGTAAGTTGCTCTACAACTGGGGCTATGATCCTGAGAATTACAATGTTCCAGACCGTCAGTTTGCTGCTGATCAAAAGAATCCCGTGGCACCAATTTTAGAGCTTAAGAAGATGATTCAGGCCTACCATGAGGCAGGCATTGGGGTCATCATGGATGTGGTTTATAACCATACTTACTCTTCTTACAGCTCTCCCTTCCAACTGTCTGTGCCGGCCTATTACTACCGTATGCATGACAATGGGTCTTTTCAAGACGGGTCAGGATGTGGAAATGAAACAGCCAGTGAAAAGGAAATGTACCGTAAGTATATGATTGATTCTTTGACCTATTGGGCAGAAGAATTTGGAGTGGATGGTTTCCGTTTTGACCTTATGGGTTTGCATGATGTTGCTACTATGAATGCCATTCGTTCGGCCATGGATGATATTGATCCTAGGATCCTTCTTTATGGTGAAGGATGGGATATGGGAATTGGACTTCCTGTAGACCAAAAGGGCAAGAAGGATAATGCAGCCTTGATGCCTAGAATCGGATTTTTCAATGACAATGCGCGTGACGCGGTCAAGGGGGCAGAGGTCTATGGGTACATCAATAACGGCTATGTGTCTGGAGCCCCATTGGAAGACCAGATTGCCAAGAGTCTGCTTGGTAGCCGTGGTTTTGTAAACTACCTCATGCCAGGTCAGGTCCTCAACTATATCGAAGCGCACGACAACTACAATTTGAATGACCTTATGCATCATTTGCATCCACATGATTCGCCAGAAGATATTGAAAAACGTATTTACTTGGCAAATGCTCTTAATCTAAGTATGCAAGGGATGTGTTTCATGCAGTTGGGACAAGAATTCCAGCGTAGTAAGATGGTTGCAACAGGTGAAGATGGAAATTACACGGAAGCGGATGTTAAGCGTGCCATGAATAGCTACAATGCCCCTGATGCTGTTAATCAGGTGGATTGGAATCAAGTGACTCTTAAGAAAGACTTGGTTGCTAAAGTTGCCAAATTAATTGAGCGTAAGCAAACCGTACAAGAATTTTCATATCGTTCATATGCAGATATTTACGATAATCTCTATGTCGCAAAAGCGGAGTACGATTCAGGTATTGTTGAATTGCACATCTCAGGAAAATTACGTGAAACTTTGGTATTCAACAATATGAAAAAAGATTTGGAGATTTACTGACAAGAATGTCAAAAAATGTTATAATACAGTAAACGCTTACATAAGTGGTTTTGTTTACTTGTAAGCCCTATCGGTCTGAAGGGTTTTCTAGTGTATTTACATATATTTCAATGTTTTAATTTCTTGATAGTTAGAACTATCAAGGCTAGTTTAAGAAAGGAGTGATGGTATGAATCTCGATGAAGCCATGTACACATTTGGAACAGGTGAGAACTTCCACCTTCAGAATTATTTGGGTGTGCATGAATTAGAGGGAGAAGAAGGTTTTATCTTCCGTGTGTGGGCCCCTCATGCTGAGCAGATTCAGGTAATTGGAGATTTCACAGGTTGGTTTGATGAACCTCTGGATATGACCAAAAACCATATCGGTGTTTGGGAGGTAAGTTCAGCCCTCCCTCAAGAAGGACAACTCTATAAGTTCTTGGTGAAACGTAAGGGAGGTCAAGTAGTCGAAAAGATGGATCCTTTCGCTACTTATTTGGAACCACGTCCAGGAACAGGAGCTGTGATTCGTAAGAAGAAAACTAAGAAGTGGAAGGATGGCCTTTGGATGGGTCGTCGTAAACGCTTTGGTTTCCAAAAACGTCCGGTTAATATCTATGAAGCTCATGCATCATCTTGGAAACTAAAAGAGGATGGTCAACCTTATACTTTCAAAGAATTGAAAGAAGAGTTGATTCCATATTTGGTTGAGATGAACTATACCCACGTGGAATTCATGCCACTCATGGCTCATCCTCTTGGGATGAGTTGGGGTTACCAGCTTATGGGTTACTTTGCTTTTGAGCATACCTATGGCACACCAGAAGAATTTCAAGATTTCGTAGAAGCATGTCACCAGAATAATATCGGTGTCTTGGTAGACTGGGTCCCAGGTCACTATACACAGAATGACGATGCTTTAGCCTACTTTGATGGTACACCAACTTTCGAATATCAGGATCACGATCGAGCTCATAACTATCGTTGGGGCGCACTTAACTTTGACTTAGGAAAAAATCAAGTTCAGTCTTTCCTTATTTCAAGTGCTCTTTACTGGATTGAAAATTATCATATCGATGGTATCCGAGTGGATGCAGTATCTAACATGCTCTATTTGGACTATGATGAAGGTCCATGGATGCCTAACAAGGACGGTGGAAATCGTAACTTGGAAGGCTACGGCTTCCTTCAAAAACTCAATCGTGAAATTAAAAAACGCTATCCAGATGTTATGATGGTTGCGGAAGAATCAACTGCAGCAACGCCAATCACCCAACCGATTGAAGAAGGTGGTCTAGGTTTCGACTTCAAATGGAATATGGGTTGGATGAACGATATCCTCAAATTCTACGCAGAAGATCCAGTTTACCGTCAGTATGACTTCAATCTGATGACCTTCAGTTTCATGTATTGCTTCAATGAAAACTATGTTCTACCTTTCTCACATGATGAAGTGGTTCATGGTAAGAAGAGCATGATGCATAAGATGTGGGGTGACCGCTATAATCAATTTGCTGGTCTTCGTAACCTCTATGCTTACCAACTCTGTCACCCAGGTAAGAAATTGCTCTTTATGGGTTCTGAATTTGGTCAATTCTTGGAGTGGAAGTTTGATTATCAACTCGAATGGGGTAATCTTGAAGATGAGATGAACCAGAAGATGCAGGCCTTTACTAGCCATATGAATGCTTTCTACAAGGACCATAAATCTCTCTGGCAGATTGATGATTCTTACGATGGTATTGAAATTATCGATGCGGATAACCGTGCTGAAAGTGTTCTTTCCTTCATTCGTAAAGATGATAAAGGCGATAAGGGTGACTTCCTCGTCTGTGTCTTCAACCTAGCTCCAGTGGAACGTCAAAACTTCACTATTGGATTGCCAGTAGCTGGTATCTACCAAGAAGTGCTTAACACTGAGATGGAAGAATTCGGTGGCGTTTGGAAAAAAGGAAATCCTGAAACCCGTACCCAAAAGGCGAAGTGGAAGGACTATGAAAATACCCTTAGCTTCACCCTACCTGCTCTAGGAGCAAGTATCTGGCGTGTGAAACGTCGCCTGAAATAAAGGGTAGACTTAAACGTGTACACGATTTGTTTTTCAGAGGTGATAGCAAGGAAGTCACGGTTGAAAGAAGCTGTTTGATGCCCAAACTATTGCCAGAATGAGAAACTTACTTTAATTGTCATAATCAGTTTCGACTGATTGTCTCGTCATCCTTTTTAGGATGCAACTAAAAATCATGAGGGGGACTATTCATGAAAAATGAAATGTTGGCTTTGATCCTTGCTGGTGGGCAAGGAACTCGTCTTGGAAAATTGACCCAAAGTATTGCCAAACCAGCTGTTCAGTTTGGTGGACGCTACCGTATCATTGACTTTGGTTTGTCAAACTGTGCCAATTCAGGAATTAACAATGTAGGTGTCATTACACAGTATCAACCACTTGCTTTGAACAACCATATCGGAAATGGTTCAAGTTGGGGCTTGGATGGTGTTAACTCTGGTGTATCAATTCTTCAACCTTACTCAGCTAGTGAAGGTAATCGTTGGTTTGAAGGTACCAGCCACGCTATTTATCAAAACATTGAGTATATCGATAGCATCAATCCTGAATATGTTTTGATTTTGTCTGGTGACCATATTTACAAGATGGACTATGATGATATGCTCCAATCTCACAAAGATAACAACGCAAGTCTTACTGTCGCCGTTCTTGATGTGCCACTTAAAGAAGCTAGCCGTTTCGGTATCATGAACACTGATGCTAATAACCGTATTGTTGAGTTCGAAGAAAAACCTGAAAACCCTAAATCTACGAAAGCATCAATGGGTATTTACATCTTTGATTGGAAACGTCTTCGCAATATGTTAGTATCAGCTGAAAAGAGTTCAGTTGATATGTCAGACTTTGGTAAGAACGTTATCCCAGCTTATCTTGAAACAGGTGAAAGCGTCTTTGCTTATGAATTTGAAGGCTATTGGAAAGACGTAGGTACCATCGAATCCCTTTGGGAAGCAAACATGGAGTACATTTCTCCTGAAAATGCCTTGGATAGTCGTAACCGTCAATGGAAAATTTACTCACGTAACGTGATTGCTCCACCAAACTTCTTTGGTGAACATGCCCATGTTGAGGATTCCCTTGTAGTCGACGGTTCAATAGTTGATGGAACTGTTAAACATTCTGTGCTTTCAACAAGTGCGCAAATCCGTGAAGGAGCAGTTGTTGAGGATTCAGTAATCATGAGTGGTGCAGTCATTGGTAAAGGTGCAAAAATTAAACGTGCTATTATCGGTGAAGGTGCACACATTTCCGATGGTGTGGAAATTGACGGTACAGAAGAAGTGCAAGTCGTAGGATACAATGAAGTAGTGGGGGTACCAAAAGATGAAGATTGATAAATATTCTGCAATTCTAGGAAATACCGTAGGATTCCATGACATGGGTGGTTTGACTGAGCACCGTCCTATTGCCAGCCTACCATTTGGCGGAAAATATCGCCTCATCGACTTCCCGTTGTCTAACTTGGCTAATGCTGGTATCCGTAGCGTCTTCGGAATCTTCCAAAACGAAAACATCAGTTCTGTCTTCGACCATATTCGTTCAGGTCGTGAGTGGGGCTTGTCTACTCTTCTCAGTCACTACTACCTTGGTATTTACAATACTCCTGTTGAAAGCTCAACTGTTGATGAGGAATACTATCGTCAAATTTTGACTTACCTTAAACGTTCAGGCTCAGATCAGACTGTAGCTCTTAACAGTGATGTTTTGGTCAACATTGATCTTAACCAAGTTTTCCACCTTCACAATACAACAAAACCAAAAGTTACTGTGGTCTACAAAAAACTTCCTAAAGAACTCATTTCAGATGTAAACAGCATTTTGGAAATTGATGAATCTGACAAAGTGCTTAGCCATGAGCTCTTCCAGGGTGGAGATAAAGAAGTTTACAATATGTCTACAGATATCTTTGTTGTGGATACACCATTCTTGATTGAAAAATTGGAAGAAGAAGCAGCTAAAGAAGAACCACGTAAGCTTCGTTATGTACTTCGTGATTTGGCAGTTGCTGAAAATGCTTTTGCTTACGAGTACACTGGTTACCTTTCAAATATCCACTCAGTGAAAGCGTACTTTGATGCTAACTTGGATATGTTGGAATCGCAAAAATTCTATTCACTTTTTGCACCAAACCAAAAAGTTTATACAAAAGTTAAAAATGAAGAGCCAACATACTATGCAGACTCTTCTGAAGTTAAGCTTTCACAATTTGCATCTGGTTCGATTGTTCGAGGTAAAGTTGAGAACTCAATGATTTCACGTAATGTTGACTTTTCTGAAGGTTCTAGTGTTAGCCATTCAATTATCTTCCCACGTGTTAAAGTTGCTAAAGGCGCAACAGTTGAATATGCTATTGTGGATAAAGGTGTTGAAATTGCTGAAGGTGTTACGATTCGAGGTACAGAAAACAACCCAGTTGTCATCAAAAAAGGTAGCGTTGTAACAGAGGATATTGTACGATGAAAATTTTATTTGTAGCGGCTGAAGGTGCACCTTTCGCTAAGACTGGCGGTTTGGGTGACGTTATCGGTGCTCTCCCTAAATCTCTAGTCAAAAATGGTCACGAAGTTGCCGTAATTCTCCCTTATTATGATGTGGTTTCGGCTAAGTTTGGCGATCAAGTTGAAGACCTTGGCTTCTTCTATACAAATGTTGGTTGGCGGCGTCAATATGTCGGCATCAAGAAAATCGTTCGCGATGGTGTGACTTTCTACTTCATTGATAATGAGCAGTATTTCAACCGTGGTACGGTATACGGTGAGTGGGACGATGGTGAGCGTTTCGGCTTCTTCCAAATGGCTGCCCTTGAGTTGATGGAAAAAGTGGACTTTATTCCAGATATTCTCCACGTTCATGACTACCACACAGGCATGATTCCATTCCTTCTTAAGGAAAAATACCATTGGATTCAAGCTTACCAAGGTATTAAGACAGTCTTCACTATCCATAATATTGAGTTCCAAGGTCAATTTGACAGTGGTATGCTTTGGGAAATCTTTGGTGTTGGTTACGAGCGTTATGCTGATGGTACTCTCCGTTGGAATGACTGCCTCAACTGGATGAAAGCAGCTGTTCTTTACGCAGATCGTGTAACAACAGTTTCTCCATCATACGCTGGTGAAATTCAAACACCTGAATTTGGTAAAGGCCTAGATCAAATCATGCGCATGGAATCTGGTAAGTTGTCTGGTATTGTTAATGGTATCGATACGGACCTCCTTGATCCAGAAACAGATGCTCACATTCCTTATCATTTCTCAGTGGATGATTTGTCAGGTAAAGCCAAAGACAAGGCAGCTCTTCAAGATCGTGTTGGACTTCCAGTTCGTGAAGACGTTCCATTGATTGGTATTGTCTCTCGTTTGACTGACCAAAAAGGTTTCGATTTGGTGGTAAATGAACTTCACAACATCTTGCAACATGATGTTCAGATTGTTCTTTTGGGTACTGGTTACAGCGACTATGAGAATTCTTTCTCTTGGTTCGGTCACGCTTACCCAGAAAAAATGTCTGCCAACATTACTTTCAACCTAGAGTTGGCTCAACAAATTTATGCTGGTTGTGACATTTTCCTTATGCCTTCAGCCTTTGAACCATGTGGCCTCTCTCAAATGATGTCTATGCGCTATGGTACCTTGCCAGTGGTTAGTGAGGTTGGTGGTCTTCGTGACACTGTTGAACCTTACAACCCTGTGACAGGCTCAGGTACAGGCTTCTCATTTGGTAACTTCTCAGGTTACTGGATGGTTCAAACCCTTGAAAAAGCTCTCGATGTTTACGAAAACAATGCTGATGCTTGGAAACAACTCCAGCACAATGCTATGACACGTGACTTCTCATGGGATACAGCAAGTTTGGCATATGTTGATTTGTACAAACAATTAGTATAGTTCCAAAGATAACTTTTCTCGTGAGGGAAAAGTTATCTTCATGTAAAGAGTTTGAAAATGCTTCTATACTTATTTAGTTCTTTAAGATTCGCTTGAAAGCAATTATGGAGATAACATCTAAAAATCTGAATAGAAGAATAACTCTAATCATGTTATAATGAATTTAACTGCTTTAGCAGTTTTGTAAAAAGATTTTGAAACCTTTGTTTTGAATCTTATCTGGCAAGGTTTGGGAGTTAAAAATTTCCAATCCCCCTTATCCTAATTATTCTCTTTTAGAGGTGGATCCAAGGTATAGAAGTAGTAAGAAAGGAATTCTATGCAACTAGAAAATTTAACAAAAGAACAATTTATCCGTGACTTTAAAGATACTCTCCATCAAGAGCAGTTGATTAAAGTTGCTAAGGCGACACCAACAGAAATCTTTACAGCCTTGGCTGGTTTGATCCGTAAATATTACACAAATACATGGATTGAACGTAACCATGCACTTTCAGACAATCAAGAAAAAATTGCTTACTACTTCTCGATTGAATTTCTTCCAGGTCGTATGTTGGAAACTAACCTTCTCAACCTTGGTATTCTTGACCTTGTTAAAGAGGGATTCGCAGAACTTGATATTGACTTCCGTGAAGTTGTAGAAGCTGAGCATGATATGGCCCTTGGTAATGGTGGTCTTGGTCGTTTGGCTGCTGCCTTCATGGATTCACTTGCGACTACCGGTTATCCAGGTTTTGGTAATGGTCTTCGTTACCGTTACGGACTTTTCAAACAACGTATTGTGGATGGTTACCAAGTGGAATTACCAGATGGTTGGTTTGGTTCTACAGGTAATGTTTGGGAAACACGTAAAGACCACGATATTGTCTATGTGAAACTCTTTGGTGATGTGGTTCTTGAAAGCAATGAAGATGGTCGCTTTGTCCCAACTTATAAGAATGCTCAAGTCCTTCGTGCCGTACCTTATGATGTGCCGCAAATTGGTTATAAGAATGGTGTGATTAACAACCTTCGTCTTTGGGATGTAGAAATTCCTGAAGAATACGAATTGGATTATCCTACGCTTGATGCACGTCGTCGTGTGAAAGATATTACTGCTATTCTTTATCCAGATGATTCAACGATTAAAGGTAAAGAATTGCGTTTGGTTCAAGAGTACTTCATGAC